>Ga0209514_10007597_pt1 | contig 12725 bp, 6 predicted proteins | sample Subgrocontami58m_FD_187452 | JGI IMG/M metagenome (GOLD analysis project Ga0209514, IMG submission 187452) | Subsurface groundwater microbial communities from S. Glens Falls, New York, USA - GMW37 contaminated, 5.8 m (SPAdes) (version 3) | ecosystem: Environmental > Aquatic > Deep subsurface >...
CGGCCGGTCGCGACTTTTGCGGACATTTCGCGTGCGCTGCCAGGCGCGCGGGGTGCGCTGGATCGGGGGGCAGTGCCGGCGCCGGGGCGGCCGTCCCTTCGAGGCGTTCGTGCAGGCGCTGGAGTCGCTGCGCTGCGTGGAGCGGGGCCTGACGCCGCCCGGAGACGGCGCGCGCTCGGCGCTCGACGCGCTCGCGGATCCGGCCGCGGATTTCGCGTCGCGCGAGGTCCGGTTGCGGGCGATGGAGCGGATCGCGGACGCGTTTCTGAGCGTGTCGCGGGCGCAGCCCTTGGTGCTGGCTTTGGAGGAGCTGCAGTTCGCCGACGAGGCCACGGCGGAGATGTGGGAGCACCTCGCGCGCGCGCTCGCCGCCGCGGGCCGGACCGGCCCGGGCGATCCGCCGCTCCTGCTCGCGTGCGGGACGGTGCAGTTGGGGGACGAGGAGGAGGGGCCGGCCGAGCGGCTGCTGGCGCCGCTACCCGACCTCGGGGTGGAAGTCCTGCGGCTCGGTCCGCTCGGGGAGGCGGAGGTGGGCTCGATGCTGCGCGGGATGGCGGAGTGGCAGGTCTTTCCCGAGGCGCTGGCGCGGCGGGTGGCGTACGAATCGCGGGGTTGCCCTCAATACGTGGAGGACCTGCTCGAGTTCCTGCTCGACGAGGGGATCGTGGAGGAATCGCGCGGGCGCTGGAGCGTGGACGAGGGGGCGCTGGCGCGGTTGGAGCTTCCGCGCGGAGCGGTGCAGTTGCTCCAGCGGCGCGTGGGGCGGCTTCCCCCCGACCAGGCGAGGGTGGCGCAGGCGCTGGCGGCCTTCGTCGACCCGGTGCCGCCGGGGGTGTTGCGCGCGCTGGCGCGGCTTTCCGAGCGGCGGCTGGAGGCGGCGGTGGCGGAGTTGGCGTCGGCGAAGCTGGTGGAGGAGACCGCCGGGGGCGGGTTGCGGCTGACCCATTTGCGCTACCGACGTTTCTTGTATCGAAGGCTGAAGCGGGCGGAGCGGGAGGAGCTGCATCTGCGCGCGGGGGTGGCGCTGGAGCGGGAGTATGGCAAGGCGCGGGACCGGCACGCGGACCGGCTGGCGGGCCACTTCCGCTGGGCCGGGGCGGCCGGGGCGCTCAAGGCCCAGCGCTACGCGCGGCTGGCGGCGGAGCAGTGCGTACGCGCCTTCGCGCTGCGCGAGGCGATCGATCTCCTGGAGTTCCTGCGCCGGGCGGCGGGAAAGGACACGGCGGAGCGCGCGGGTATCGTCGAGCGCCTGGGCGACCTGCTCACGCTTTCCGGGCAATACGGCCGGGCGCTGGCCCGCTTCCGCGCGGCGCGCAAGCTGAGCGCGGGGAATCGCGAGGCGTTGGCGCGGCTGGAGACCCGGATCGGCCGGGTGTTCGAGGCGCAGGGGGAATTCCCCGCCGCACTGCGCTGCTATCAGCGGGCGCTGCGGGCGATCGCGGGGCATGGTTCGCCGGTGGAGGAGGGCCGCATCCACATCCAGATCGCGCGGCTGCGCGGCTACCGCTTCAGCCAGTACGCGCCGGGGATCGAACACGCCCGCCGCGGGCTGGCCTTGCTCGAGCCGGGAGGCACGCCGGAGGACGTGGTGGCGGCTCGGCGGACGTTGAGCACGATCGCGACCGAGCACGGCCGGCTGTTCGAGGCGCTCGAGGAGGAGAAGCGGATCCTCGCCCTGGTGAGCGGAGGCGACGACCTCGCCGCCCGGGCGAGCACGTACAACGGCATCGGCTTGATCCACCTGGTGCGCGGCGACTATGCGATCTGCCGGGAGAATCTGGAAAAGGCGCTCGAGATTGCGGGCACACTCGACCTGCCGGGGCACCGGGCGATGTTCCTCAACAACCTGGGTTTCGCCCACGAGGGCCTGGGGGACTGGGGGAAGGCCCGGCATCTGTGGGAGCAATCGCTCGCGATCGGCGAGCGGATCGGCGATCGGCGGCGGATCGCCGAGCAGCGCAAGAACCTGGGCAGCCTGGCGCACCGGCGCGGGGAGAGCGCGGAGGGCCTGCGATTGCTGCGCGACAGCCTGGCGGCGTTCACCGCGATCCGGCTGCCCACGGAGACGCGGGAGGCGCGGATCGGGCTGGCGGAGGCGTACCTGGACCTGGGCGCGCTGGCGGAGGCGGAAGAGCACCTGAAGCGAGGGGCGGAAGCGGGCTCGCAGAATCGCGCGACGGAGGCGTTGTCGGTGCTGACCGAGGGCCGGTTGCGGATCGCGCAGCGGCAGTGGACGGAAGCGGAGGAGCGGTTGCACGCGGCGAAGGAGAAGTACTCGGCGCTGCAGAACATACCGGGTCGGATCGACGCGCAGCTCGAGCTGGTGCGTTCGGCGCTGGGGCGGGGCGACCTGGGGGCGGCGGGCGGGCGGCTGCGGGTGGCGGAGGGGCTGTTGACGGGCCTGGAGCTCCTGCCGCAGCGGGCGGCGCTGGGGCTGGCGCGGGGAGAGCTGGCGCTCGCGTATCCGGCGGCGATCGCGGGGCCGGACGCCGGGTGGCAGGAGCTGCGCGACACGCTCCAGCGGGCGGAGGGGATGGGCTCGCCGTGGCTGCTCTGGCGGGTGCTGTGGGCGATCTCGCGCGCCTGCGAGCGCGCCGGCCGGAGCGACGGCGCGAAGTCACACCGCGAGGACGCGGTCAAGGTGCTGGAGGATGCGGAAAAGCGCGCGCCGGAGGAGGCGACCGCGGGGTTCTGGGCGCTCGCGGAGCGGAAGGAGGTGAGGGGGCGGTGAGGGGGGTGGGCGTTTCAAGGCGCTGTGCAATGCGCGCCCACCGAGGCGACTATCCTACTGGTGTCAAGACATCCGACGCGCGGATGACCGAGGTTCCTCCACCGCCATCGCGTTCTGCCGATCTGGAACTACACCCTCGTCCCGGCACCGGGGCGAGCAAGCCGAAAATGTAAATCTATTCTTGCGCGAGCGCTTACACCGGTGGAGGCGGACAACCCACTTTCGTCAGCTGTCCGAGAACTGCCAGCACAGGCCTAACTGCAGCGTATACCCGATCGACTTCAGCCGTGTCATGAAACTTGATTTCGTCATCCTTGCAGTTTAGGTTCACAATCCCCACCATCGACCCGTCGCAAAAGACGGGAAAGCTCAGAAACACCGACACCCGGAGGTTCCTCAGAGTTTCGGATTGCCGCGTCCGCAACTCTAGTTCGACGTTCTCCCCGAAGTCGGAATCTTCGAGATAACTCGGGAAGGTCGCCATCGGCCTAGCGTTCCTCCAGGCACCATTGGCTCCAGGCATGATCTTCCCCATTTCCTGGAACACGGGAACCCAGAAATTGAGGTAGTCAGGATTCGTGGTATGCTTGATGACGAGTACGCGATGCGCGGCGTTGAATCTCGCTTCGCCGAAGGCATTCGTGCCGTCGGCGTTCAGCTTGCACTCAGTCCAGAGACTGCTTGAGGGCGGATACGCAATCATGTAGTTAGAGTCAAGACTCTGGTTCGGATGGTCCAGACACGGCTGGCAGATCGCTCCAACAAGACTGAGCAGGTCACAGAAATGACGAGGTTCCACTGCCGGGAGCGTCAACAGTCTGACAGCGTTTTCTGTTGCCTGCGCGGTCGCCATGGCAATTACACATGCATTGCTTTGATCGGTGGTTTTTCGTGCGAGTGTAAAGCGACGTCGTGCGAGTGCGATGTGCCGTTTCGCCATCTCGTCTTGGAATTCGCCAAGAAATGCCGGATCGTCAAGCGCTATCAGGACGCAGTCGAGGAGTGCCGTTCCTTCGTCTGGTGTAATTCCCCGAACGTCGTGGATCCTAGCAAGGTTGAACACCAGATCCAGCGGGTGGCTATCATCGAAAGGAGCTTGCCCTGCCAGAACAGCGCGCAGGAGCAACCTCAACAGTACCTGGAATCGTCTGGCAACCAACCATCGCGCAAGAGCCGCCCCCCCAAACTTTGCAAGTATAGCAATCCACCCGGTATAGTGGATCACAAGAGACTCTGCGACGCGTTTCACGAGAGCCACTATCTGTGGGGAGCCGGAGGCTGGGTTCTCTGGAAGAACCTGCTCAATCCTCTGCGCAAATACAGAGTTCGCGCCTAACCCACGATAACGCACTGGACTACTTGACACTAGTAATGAACGGCCTGTTCCCCCGTGTGTCATGTCACCCCTCAGTGCTTGGCTTCGAGCTGGCATGCGTTCACTGCAACTCCGTCACCCGGTCGGCATGTGGCCTGGCCGCTGCCTTCGGTGGCGGTTGGATTGCCGTCCCGCACTACCACTTTGCCGCCCTCGCAAATCGCGACCTGCGAAAGCTCTTTGAGCGTTGCAATGCTGGCGAGGAGCGCGTGGTGAATGTCGTCTGCTTGATTCTCCATGACACCCTCGATTCTAGCGAGACCCTCGGGGCACCGGACACCGCATCCGCATCCAATAACGACACTAGCTAGTACAGTACTCCTAGTCTGACTCGACCTCTTCCGGGCGCGGGCGTAGTCCAGCCTTCGCTTCGTAGTATCCAGACTCGGCGGAACCGCCCGAGACGCGCATGCGCGAATCGTCCACAAGGCGCGCGGTAGACGCAAGATAGACAAGCCGATTCGTCGCACTAGGAGGAGCGTAAAGGCAATGACCCATAGACAAATGGAGGGTCTCTCGCTTCCATCTCCCCGCGTTTCGTACTGATACACTCACTCGCTCGGGCCAGTCGTACAGTACTGCTTCACTCGAACGCTGCGATTCACGGCCCCTTGTTAGGCAGTACTTGCCTACAAGTTTCTCCCCTCGAGACCACGCCTCTTCCCATCTTTGGAATAGAGCCAGGGCTCCCTTCAGATTCATGCCGACCGCCGTCCTGTTGGGGGGCAAGTAGATGGTTTCGGGCATATCAACGGCGTACCACGTCCAGAGCCGCAACTGCGGATCACGACCCGTCAGAGGATTGACCTGATATCTCGTCAACGCGATCAAGAGCCGATGGCCCGATGGTCGGAGGTCTCTAAGCCGTGTAACCAGTGCAGGTAGGCTCACGTCGGCCTGGCGGCTGGCTCGCTCCAACTGTGCTAGTAGCCCCCATGAGCCCTCGCCCTTGAGCGGGGAAACGAGGGCCCGCGTTGTCGCCGCTGGCATGAGCAGCGCTGATGCAAATCGAGAACACAGACTCTCCTCAGCGGCAGATTCTGTGCTTGACGCGCTTCCAACTTGATGCCTGCCCGCGATGTAGAAGAGACTATGCCCAATTTCATGGGCAAGCGTAAATCGCCGCCGCAGTCTTCCAAGCCCAGGTCGGATTCGGACACATCCGCCCACTTCCCTTGCACAGTATTGGCCCTCAATGGAGCCCGCGCAAGAGAGATCCTCTCGTATTTCCAGTCCAAGGGACGCCGTGATCTTGATGAGGTCCACCGGAACAGGCGAATGGCGGCCTAACCCGCGGATTACGTCTGCCCGCACGTACTCCGCTGCGGCCTCGACAGCGAGTTGGGCAGTCGGCTTAGCGAACCGGTCCATAAGATAGCGAGCCGTTCGGCTCGATTCAAGCGGTGAGTCCGCACACCTACGCATCAGAGTCACGCCCGTTATGCGCCCACGAGTGCGTGGGCAATGACCTCACGACAGTAGGTCGCGAATCCTAGCGGAAGACCGAGCTTGAAATTCTGGTCACTTGCGGCCCGGTGATATGGCTCCGACTTGTTCGCGCGGACGCGCTTGCTCCACTCCCGGATCGTCTTTCGGTGTTCCTTTGTGAGTGCTTCATCTTCCGAATTTGCAGCGTCGCTGACGATGATGATCTGTAATAGGGTCCGAAGGCATCCAGAAGGATCCTGATGGCTTCGAATCTTCTCGGAAAACTGTAGGTCCTTCGACGCTTCGACTAAGAGAGACATAAAGACGCTCTGTGGAAGGGCGTCAAATCGTTGGACCTTAATGAACTCGTGCATTGCCCCGAGGGCTACGCTGACAGCAAGTCCGGGAGAGATTGTGAAATCATGTCTCCTGACCTTCAGATATGCAGCTTCCCTAGGTATGTCCACCTGTTTGCAGAGTTCGTCGACGATACTCTGGCACTTTCCCATGTCCGCGAATATCTTGGGAGAGACAAATATATATGACCGCCAAAGTTCTGCATAGTATTGTTCAAGCACCTTCAGATCGGCGTGATAGGCGAAGGACTCCTTCTGTACGCGAAGCGGGAGAATGCGACCTTCTTGAATCTCAAGGCGAACATCGACCTCCTTCGCTTGCATCTTGGGAGATGGACAATAGACAAGGACGGATCCTTCTGGGGCAGCTGCGCTGGCGCATAACGCGCGTTCCACCGCGAGGCGGCCCGCGCTATTCGGATCTCCCTCAGGTCCCCTGAAAACCTGCGCAAAATAGTCGACAGGGTGTTTGGTGGCTTGCACAAGGGGGACATCGATAACCAGGAGCGTCCGAAACATGTCTTCTCGTCGGAATCGGAGACCTCGGTAGAGGTCGTGACGGATCTGTTCGAGTTCTGGAGTGACGGTCACTGTCTTTCCTAAGTACTCAATCAGGTCCGCGTCGGACAGATGAAGCACGTGTGGCGAGCCGTTGATTTTCTGTTCGTCCGCAACCCACGGGGATGGGTATGGCGCATCGTCATCGCGCGGTCGTTGACCGGCGCTCGACGCAAACTCGGCCAACTTGGCGAGCATGGTACTGGCAGCAGCTTTCTTGTGATGGTAGTACACACGTTCGGCCATTTCATAGCGTTCGCGCATAATGTCCAGAACCGCCGTGGCCACATCCCGCCGTTGGCCGCCTCGGCCCTTCCTGGTAACCATGATTGACATGCGCAGGCCTTCGCCCAGATACAGACTGCCAGGAGCGATCGTAAAGTACCGGTGTAGGCGTGCATGCTGACGGGACTCCATGCCCAGGTTCATTCGGTCACGTGGGAGGTAGTCCAGCAGATCCGCACAGATGGTATTTCCAATGACGTCACTCATGAAGGGGTGGTAGAGGGTTGCAGTACGAAAAGCGTGGTACCATGACTGCAAAGAGAGCAGTCGGCGTTCGGAATCTGCACGGGATTTCATACGCGCGGCGGAGATTTCCTTCTCCAGCAGATTGCTGAATGAAGTCGGTGGCGAAACGCGCTCCTTCCAGTTAAGAATAACATAAACAAGCTGGCCGAGCTCCTCGTTAGTTATGCCGTCACCAGAACCGCCTGGGGGGTCAATCCATCGCGGAAAAACACTTGAAAAGACCCTCGCAACCCCACTTGCCGAGTTGAACAGCATTTCGTAGAGTCTGGGACCGCCCACGCTATCGTGCTGGTCGTAAATGCCGGTAAACTCATCCTCAAGCGTATGCCCAAAGGGGACGTGGCCGAGGTCATGGAGCAGGGCTGCCGCACTTACGATTTCGACCAATCCGCGCCACCTCGCCTGAAAGCTCGGCGTTCGTGGTGGCTCGGCGGCCCACTTCTTTGGGTAGGTAGCAAACCGCTGCGAGACGTCAGTTCCCGGATGGTCAAGTAGCAAGCGATCGTGATTCTGGACGATCCGTCGCAATATAGTGCGGCAGAGGAAATATGTTCCTACGGAATGCTCAAAACGAGTGTGTTGTGCGCCGCGATATGCCACGTCAGCAAAACCCAATTGCCGCAGACCCGCCAAGCGCTGGAACTCCGGAGTGTCAATGAGCTCGACAGCGAGTGGACTGAGGACCTTAGCGCCATAGAGGCGGTCCTGATAGAGCTTGCCCCGCTCCCTTGAGTCGGCGTCCACCCTTGCCTCCAGCCTGCTCAAGTCGCCGACCGCACTGCATTACGTAGGGGTTGCCTGCAGGCATCGGCCTGTTCCTGCGGCGCTTCGAGCGCGAGGGCGCAGCTTTCTACTTCACGTCTGCTGTAGCAGCCCCCTCCCTCCGCCCCTCCCGATACAGCAAATCCAGGTTCCACTCGCCAGCCTCGCCGTCCTCCGCATGTACGCTCTGCGCGAGCAGGTTGGCCACCTTCACCTGCAGGTAGACCTTCGCCTTCTCGATGTACATCTCGCGCACCTTCCTCGGCAGCGCCCGCAGACGGGCCATGTCCTGCTCCAGGTCCGCGGAATCCAGGATCGCCGCGCTGGCCTCGCCTGCCGCCAGCAGGTCCGGGGTCACGTCGTTGTCCGTCAGCTTGGACAGGTGGTCTACCGCGAGCTTCGCCAGTCGGCGGAGGTCGCGCGCGAGCGCCTTGAAGTCGCTGCCGCGCGCCTTCATCCGGCCCAAGTCCTCCGGCACGTCGACGCCTGCGACCAGCGCCGCCTTGACACGCAGCGTCATCACCCGGCGCCAGATCTTCGCCTTCTCGAGCGCGTCGCCCTGCGCGATGGTCTTGTCCTTGGCCTCCTCGGCCATGACGTCCCGGTCCGTGATCGCCTTTTCGAGCTTGGCGACGGACCCCTTGAGCGCCTCGATTCGCTCGGGCTTGACGATCGCGGCGGCGTCGGGATCCTCCGCCAGCAGACTCACCGTGCGGCTGCCCTGCGCCTTGACGTTGTTGGCCCGGAATCGCGCGCCGACCAGCAACAACTCGTCCGGCGTCCAATCGCGTTTCAGCTTGACCTTGCGTTTCGCCTTCTTCGCCATGATCTCCCCTTCCCCGAATCGCGCCGTACGTGCACGCAGGTGACCGGCGGCCAGATCGCGGCCCGCCTTGACGAGCTCCGGGGTGATGTCTACGAGCGCAAGGCCCGCGAGCATGGGCGAAATGCTCCCGGCCGGCGCGTCCGGGTCGGGCGGGTCGGCGAGGTCGGCGAGCCGCTCGACATCGTGGGCGATGCCGGTGATGCTCCTGTCGCCCGCCAGGTGCGTGAGGTCATCGGGCACGTCCAGCGGAATCAGCGCCGCCGCCTTCGCTCGAGCGGTGATCGTCCGGCGCCAGATCTTCGCGGCCTCGAGCGCCTCGCCCTGATCGAGGGTCAGATCCTCCGACTCGGCCTTCATGATGTCGCGGTCGCTCATCGCGGCCGTGAGCTTGGCGATCGCCGCGGCCAGCTCCGCCAGCCTCTCAACCTTCACGATCGCGAGCACCGGAGCGTCTTCACCGACGAGGCGGTGCGTGAAGCTGCCCTGGGCGCGAACGTTGATCGCCCGATGGCGTGCGCCGATGCTGATCAACTTCTGCCTGGGGTGCAATGAGATCATGCCGAACCCTCCTCTGGTCACGCGTGCCAGCATAGGCATGCGAGGCGACCGGGTCAAGACGAATCCCACCCATGGAGAAATACCGAAGGCGCGTCCGGCGGCAGCCGCGGATCGGCCGTCCAGGGCGGCGAGTCACCGGTCCGCACCGGCGGGTCGCTGCGTCGCACCGGCGATCGGTTGATCCGCGGCGGGGGAGCGGTCGGCGGGACCTGCGGCGGACCCGTCGCGAGCCGCGACGAACCCAGCCGCGCCGGCGAGGCGCTCGGCGACGCCTGCGGTTGGTTCGGCTCTACTGGAGGCGGGCTCGTCCGGACCGGGAAGTCGCGCGTCCGCACCCGCGAGTCGCCCGTCCGGCAAGCGCAAACGGTCGAGCGCAAACGGTCGAGCGCAGCGCCTTCAGGGGGTCGTTCTTCCTTATATGTGGGGGTTGAGTGGCCAGCGCGCGGTGATTTGCGACACAAACCAAACAGAACAAATAAGTTGCGACACGGATTGCAGACTGAAGCTGCCTCCCCCGAGGCTGGGCAGGCGGGGAGCCCGTCACCTACGAATGACGGTTCGAAAGATTCGCCGCTCTCGGGCGCAGCAGCGTGCGAAAGCGAGCTCGGTGCCTATATCGTTCCCGAGGATCACGCATATGGATTATTCGTTTTGACAAAGGCAAGCCGAGGCCGATAAAGTGCCCTCTTCCCCACCGGGGAATCAAGTCCCGTTGGAGCGGCTCCTGAATGCCCACCCCTCGACGCCTCGCAATCATGCGCCGGGCCATCCTCGGTATCGCGGCCCTCGCCGCTTTGGGTGCCCTGGTGTTCGGGGGGCAAGGAGACTTGCCGCAGCCGAGAATCGCGGGCGGCGCACGCCACGAGATGCCCGCCTCGAACTGCCCGGACTTCGCGGACGCCTCGATCGTTGAAGGCCCCGTGGACCGGCAAGCCGAAGCACCCGCGATTCCGCAGACCGCGGACGCCCAAGTCCTCCAATCGGCGATTGGGCCCGAGCTGACCACGACGCGGGAAAAGCCCGCGCGACCCCGTCCCCGCCCTGCGCCGCAGCGGCAGCAGCCACCCGCCCGAGTCGAATCGTCCCCATCGGGACCAGAGACCGTCGAAGCCGACGACGAGGACGCGCGAGCTTCCTCTGCCCGCGCCTGGGAAGCCATCCCGCCCCGGTGAGATTCTGTTGAGCAACGGCGGCCCATTTCAAAGTAGCGAGTAAGCCCTCGGCGGTCGACGACCTCCGCTGAACCTGAACCCGACGCAAGACCCCGACGCAATTCGCTGTTCGACGTGGGTCAAGTAAGCAGACGAGTCGGGAGGTCCCATGTTCTCGAAGCGCGGCGGCCGCGGGTTCTTCCTGCGCCACACCCAGGTCATCTCCCACATCGCGGTGTTCTCTATCGGGCTCGGGATCACGCCCGCACGCGCGATGGCCGGGACCCCTTCGCATCGGCCGCTGCCGCCGCCCATCGCGCCAAGTACGTCCGCCGCTCCCGTCGATCCGAACGCGCTCTCCATGTTCGAGCGGCTCGAGAAGCAGATCCAGCTGAACCAGCAAACCGCGCGGCGTCTCGCGGCGTTCCGTCGCCGCCTAGTGGACCCGAGCCTGCGCAGGGCCTGGGAGACGGCTTCCGCGATTCGCAGCTCGGCCGAGACTGCCGCTGCAGATGACTTTCGCGCGCTCGTGGGGAAGGGCTACCGCGCCGATTTTCTCGGTGGGGGCGTTCGCATCTCGGTCAAGCGCGAAGGCGAAGACCGCAAAGGGAACCGCTCGCCGATAGATGCTCCAGGCGGCCTGAAGACTCCCCGAGCCTTCTGCGCCGCACCCGGCCTCCCCGCGATTCCGGGTCTCTCCGCGCAGGGCCTTCCAGAGGGTCTCGCTCTCCCGAACTTCGCACAACTCGGAATCCCCAGTGGACTCGCGGCCCCGGAAATCCCGGACTTGTCCGCGCTCGGCGCATCCGCCGCGGAGGCCGCAGACTACATTGACTACCGGCTCGACCGGATCTCCTGCGGTCCGAAGCTCTACTACGACCGCATGTCCGCGAGGAACGATGGCCCGCGCCGGATCGGTCCGGCGACCTTCTTCAAGCGGGCCTCGGGCGTGGTCGAGATCTATGAGAGTCGCGCGAACGGCGTCGAGCAGAGCTTTCTCATCGAGGAGAAACCCGCTGCGGGCGAGGATCTGGTAGTCGAAGGCGTCCTGCGGACAGCGCTGATCCCGGAAATCCAGGACCATGGCAAGGGCGGAGTGGTCTTCCTCGATCCGAAGACCCGCGAAGGCGTCCTGGCGCTCGGCGTGGTAACGGTCCTCGACTCTGAGGGAGAGACCACCCGCGCCACCGTGGCGGCGGTCGCGGGCAAGCTCAGCATCCGCGTTCCCGCAGCCTGGGTCAAGCAGGCGGTTTTTCCCATCCTGGTCGATCCGCTCGTCGGGCCCAATTTCCCTGCGTCGGCGGACGCACGCAATGAAGGTTCGCCCGCGATCGCCCACGACTCGGTGAACAACCGTTACATGGTAGTTTGGGAGCTCAAGGTCGGCGGCGCAAATCACGACGTCTACGGCCGCCTGCTGGACGCGGCTGGAAGCCCCATCGGCGCGCCCGTGGCGATCGCGGCCACCGGAAACAATGAGCGCTATCCGAAGGTGGTCTTCAGTCCCGCCTCGGAGCGCTTCCTCGTCGTCTGGGAACAGGAAAAGAAAGACATCCGCGCGCGCGTGATGAACGCCGATCTGACTCCCTTTGGCGCGGCATTCTTCGTGGACAACGCCCGCAATGGGAAGAGCCTCGAGCCGGACGCCGCGTACCGATCGGCCGGGGATGAGTTCTGCGTGGTCTGGACCGAGACGGGAAACCCCGGCCCCGGTCGCGATCTCTTCGCCGAGACCCTCACCGCCGCCGGCACCGTCGTGCGCGACGACGTGCTCCTGCGCAACGTCAGGGCGCAGATCCACAACCCGGACGTGGTCTACAACGAGGCGGAAGACAAGTTCTTCGTGGCGTACGACTCGGACACCAATCGCAACCTCTACGGATTCGAATTCGACGGGGGCGTGACCGGGCTCGTCTCGCCCGTGGTGACGCTCGCCGCTGGGGCCGGGCGTCAAGAACTCCCCGCCGTGGCGTGGAACTCGGCTGCGAACCAGTACCTGGTGGTGTTCGAGAGCGACCAGCGCGACAGAGGCGACGACGACATCGCCGGCCAGCGGGTGAGCGCGGGCGGATCGCTGGTGGGCGCGCAGATCGTGATCGCCACCCAAGTGCGCGACGAGCAGGAGCCGGACGTAGCCTATTCGACCACATGCAACAGCTACGTGGCGACGTGGGGCTGGAAGACTCCCGACGGCGACTGGGACGTGATGGCCCAGGAGCTGGAGGCCGACGGGACCCTGGCCGGGTCCAACTTCCAGGTGAGCCAGTCCCCGGACCCAGGCTCGAATGAGATCGTGCCCGCGATCACGTTCAACTTCACGGCGGGCGAGTACGCCGCCGTGTGGTCGGACGGCCGGGCGGGCAACTTCGACGTGTGGGGGCAGCGGATCAGCAGCCTGTGCGCCCCGCTGCTTCCGCAGGAGCCGATCAACAATGCGCCGGGGATGGGC
>Ga0209514_10007599_pt1 | contig 12723 bp, 11 predicted proteins | sample Subgrocontami58m_FD_187452 | JGI IMG/M metagenome (GOLD analysis project Ga0209514, IMG submission 187452) | Subsurface groundwater microbial communities from S. Glens Falls, New York, USA - GMW37 contaminated, 5.8 m (SPAdes) (version 3) | ecosystem: Environmental > Aquatic > Deep subsurface >...
CTGACCGGTCATCGGGCAATCCAAATTCGTCGGGTAACTCCTCTGGAGCCGTCTCCAAGTGGCGCGATAGGGGCAACTTGGCCCGTGCCTGTCCCACAGTCCAACGAGCCGCTTGATAGTCGGCCAGTTCGCGCCCTGCCTGCTGAATCAGCTCCTCCAGTTCGCCCTGCGGCTTACCTAAAGCCCGTGCGGCCAACGCTGGCTCCAGCAAGTAACACTCAATGCTGTGACGAGACCAGCGCCAACCCAGTAACGCCCCACTGCGCTCACTCGTGATTGGTGTCGGCAATTGAGTCGCGCTAGCCGCCGCCTCGTAATCGAAATCTCGGTCGCGGAGGAAATAGACCCCATCGTTTGCGGTATCACGTCGCTCGCGCACCACGATTCCTGGAAGTCCATATTTGCCGCCGCATTTCTGCACAACGGGCGATCCGGCGAGGATGCCGCCTAACAACTCCTCGTCCAAATTGCCCTCAACATACAGTTTGGTTACAGGCATAGCCGTCCCTCCTTGAGCCGCGTTTCCTGTTCATTTGGAATGCAGCCTTCTACGAACGTCGAGTGCGTGGTGATGATGAATTGACAATCCGGCCCCATTTTCGGAAGTGCCGCCAAGAGCGCCTGCTGTTCCGGCGGGTGGAGATGTAGCTCCAACTCATCGATCAAGACCACCGATCTGCGGATGTTCAGCCTCACGAAGTCATATATAAGCGGGACAACGGCCTGTTCACCGGAGGACATCTCGGCGATGTCAAAGACGCGCCCCGCGCGTTCTAACAAAAAGAAGAAGCGGGGTGAAGTTTCCGCCCCCGTGGTGTCCACGGGCTGAAGGCCCCGGAATCTTGTACCGGGAAACACACGTTCAAACGACTGCTCAAGTTCAGGAATGAAATCCCGCCCCGCTGTTTTGAACCCCGAGATGTGGTACGTCCACCAGTCCTGGAGGAAGCGCCGAAGTTGCTCAACTCCGATCAACCACGATTCGGAAGTTTGCGACTCCAACCTACGCATTTCGGGCGCAACCGTGCCATTGGAAGTGATCGTGATCTGCTCGGTCTGTTCCTGCTGCTCGACCTGATCGGTGGTTGGTGTTGCCAAAGCCATTCCGAGATTGCGGTACTGATCATACCAAAACACATCACCCACCTTGCTAAACAAGTCCTTGAGGTCGGGCCGTCGCCGCGCCAGTTGCTTTACGTAAAAGCGTCCGTAGAGCTGCGCTCGTGCGTCCGTCCCAGCGGAATCAGTGACTTTCACGAGCCCGTTCTCGAATACCACCGTCAACCGTGTGTCCTGACCGATTTCAACCAGCTTAGCTCCGTCCCGCTCGAAGTGTGTGCGCCACTCCGTAAACAACTCCCTGGTCGTGCTGATCTCCTCTTCGTCCAGCAACAACTGCAACACCACCCGCGTCCTGCCCATTGTGCTCAGACGCTGTGGCACGAAGCCATACCAGGGAAACCTGTCCATCCCATTGATACGGCGCGTTGCCAGCCCCAGAGTGAGGGCAATAGCCTGAAGAATGGTGGTCTTGCCCGATCCGTTGTCGCCGAGCACGGCATGGAGTGAATCCGGCTGCTTCTCGCCGGGCTGCTGCATGGTCAGCGTGGCCTCTTTCACGCCTTTGAAATTCTGAATGTGTGCTGAAATTAGCTTCATCTTGGCTCTTTTCTAGAACTGGAGTGTCGGTTGCTTGTCGTCGTTGATGCACTCCAACACCGGCGTAACGCAGAATCCATCGCCGACCCCGCTGATCCTCAGCAAGGTTCCCGCCCAGATTTGCTTTCGCTCGCACACGGCCTTGGGCAACACCACCCGCCGCTTGGTGGTCACTGCAATCGGCATCGTCACAGTCGCAGGATTATCCTACGGCCTGATTTGGTCAAGTTCCGGTGGACCTCACTTGAAGCCTCGAATCGAGCCTGAGGTTCTGTTGCGCGGTAGGCTGGGAAAGGTACCGGCTCGTTGTCCTCAGCGGGCCGCACACGCGGTCGCACGCCCAAGGCGGCGCGCTGGGACCGACGCGCCCTACCGCACTGCGTGTCGTCCATCCCGTCGCCCAGGCAGTATTCCTGCCCGGCTGGATAGATCGAATCGAAGGTGTTCTGTCCCGCGTGCCGGAAGGCGCGCGGTTCAAGCTGCGCTGAGAACAGGCGCTATCTCCGCCCGCTGTTCCTCTTCATGTTGGCGATGGCTTCGATGGCGGCCTTGTCCCCATGCTCGGCCTTGTCAGCCAGCTTGACCTGCACTCCGCCCAGCAGGTTCTGCACGGCGATCTCCTGATCCACCGTCAAACCCTGGGTATAGCGAAGTCTCCCCAAGGACCCCATCGCCCGCGGCAAGTCGCTGGCCTTCAGCGCGGCAAGGGTCTCCTCGCAGGCGGCCTTGATGGCAGGGTCTTCCGGGGCGCCCTTTGCGCCTTTGGCCAGGTGGAAGGCCTTCTCGAACTCGGCGGTATTGGTTCCCGCAGGCTTTCCGCAGCCGGTTAGGAGGACCGCCAGAAGCAGGATTTGAGCGAGAAACCAGTGTCTGACCTTCATGGAAAGGGGTTAGTTCGGTTGTGAACGATCATGGTGGAGTTACGGACTCTCTAGCTTCTAGGTGCCATCACCCCTCTTGCTGCCCGGGTCACACCAGAGCCGGCCCGGCTTGTTCTTTCTTTCGATGTAGAAGAACTTGAGCTGGCTGTACTCGACGTGCCCGTCCATCACGCCCAGGACAGTCCCCGAATTGTGGATTCCGCTGATCCCTTCATCGGGGGTGCTGGAACCATCGTTGAAGTCAGCGTAAGAACGCTCATCCGCCTGCCACATGATCACGGCGTCCGGTTTGAACTGGGTGGACTTAAAGGGGATCTTCTGCGACGTGCTGTAGTGCACGAGGGCGCCGTTCATGATGTAGCTGGTGAGCTTCTGACCACGCTGCCTCCACTGAGCCGTGTTCGTACGGTCAAGCGGGCACCGAAATACTTTCGGGGTCTTCAGATACGTCCAGAGCACACCGGTGGCGATGTTCGTTTCGATGTCCTTACCACCGGCGGGCGTGAAGGGCGGCCGGCAAAGCCACCCTGGCACGTTTACATCGAAATCCCAGTTTGGATGGGGCATGACGTCGTTGCAGTCCTGGATGTACATGATGGTCGAGAGCATCAACTGTTTCTCGTTGTTCACGCAGGCCATCCGCGAACTCTTCTCCTTCGCTTTGGCGAGCGCCGGCAGTAACATCCCCGCCAGGATGGCGATGATGGCGATCACCACCAGAAGTTCGATCAGAGTGAAGGCAAGTCGTTTGCGGAGCAAACGATCGCCTGCGGAGGAAAATGGACGGACGGGAGTTTTCATAAGAGGTGACCGGACCGCGCCCCAAGGGCGACAACGGGCGACACTGGCGTTTCTGGAAGCCGCTCCGGGCGGCACGCCTGATCGCTACGCTGACACAAAGAGCGCGAGGACTGCACAGACAGTACATCATCGCATTGGGGGCGGTTTGTCAAGGGACCAAAATGGGATGATTTGACCCGGGGCAAGGTTTCGGACACAATGGCGCAAATGCACGCCGCAGTCGGAGAAGAGACCCCGACCCGCCTAAAGAATATGATCATCGGAATACCCAGAGAGATCAAACACCAGGAGTACCGCGTTGCCTTGCTGCCCTCCTCGGCTTACCAACTCACCCAGCGCGGCCACCAAGTCCTGGTCGAGCGTGGGGCTGGGGAAGGCTCCGGCTATCCCGACCCGGAGTATGAACTGGCCGGCGCCCGGCTTATGAGCGACCACGCAATCGTGTTCCAAGAGGCGGACCTCGTGGTCAAAGTCAAGGAACCTCAGGAAAGCGAACTCTCCCTGCTGCGCTCCGGTCAAATTCTCTTGACCTACCTGCACCTGGCGGCCAGCAAGGAACTGACGCTGAGCCTCATGAGGAGCGGCGTGACCGCAATCGCCTATGAAACCATCGAGGTCAATCGCCGCCTCCCGCTCCTGGAGCCGATGAGCGAGATCGCGGGGCGGATGTCGATTATTGTGGGCGGGTACTACCTCGCCAAACACCACGGAGGCTGCGGTGTCTTGTTGGGCGGAGTTCCGGGGGTGCTGCCAGGCAAGGTCGTGGTCTTGGGAGGCGGCGCGGCAGGGATCAACGCAGCCCGGATGGCCACCGGCCTGGGGGCGGATGTGACCATCCTGGAGGTGGATTTCGAACGGATGCGCTTCCTGGACATCACTCTCCACACCACCCACACGCTTTATTCGAACGAATCTCACCTGATCGAGCTGCTCCCGACCGTGGACTTATTGATCGGCGCGGTGCTGGTGCCGGGGGCCAAAGCGCCAAGACTGGTTCGTCGCGATATGCTGCGCCAGATGCGGCGCGGGACTGTGTTTGTGGACATCGCCATTGACCAAGGGGGTTGCGCGGAAACATCGCGCCCCACCACTCACGACCATCCGGTGTTTGTCGAGGAGGGCGTGACGCACTACTGCGTGGCGAACATGCCGGGCGCTTACGCTCGCACGGCCACGCAAGCGCTCACGAATGTGACCCACAGGTACGTGGAGACACTGGCCGACCTGGGCCTTGAGGAGGCGTGTCGCTCTCTGCCCGGACTCCGAGGCGGGATCAACATCATGGATGGCCAAGTTGCTCACCCAGCGGTGGCGGCCGCTCATACGCTCGCTTGTGCGGCCCTTTCCTTCCAGCCAGCCTCCCACCCCTTGCCATGACACCTTGCATCGCCCAAGACGTTTGGACCCCCCGCCGCTGGCTCGTCGCTGCCCTGCTCGGCATTTGCCTTCCCCAGCACGCCGCAGACCCCTCCCCGCCAACGGGTGTGGAGGCAGGATCTGCCTCGCGCCTGATTCTCAGAGCGGGACCGTTGGTCATCGGCCACCGCGGCTTGGGCCAGGGCGCACCGGAAAACACACTCCCCTCGTTCCGCCTGGCTCTGGCCGCCAGAGCCGATTTGGTGGAACTGGATTACCACCTTAGCAAGGACGGCGTGCCGATCGTTATCCATGACCACACGCTCGACCGTACGACCGACGCCACCAACCGCTGGGGTGGCAAAGACATTGCGGTGGGGACGAAGAGCGCAGCCGACATTGCGGTTCTGGACGCGGGACGCTGGTTCTCGCCGACCTTTGCCGGCACACGTGTCCCGACCCTGGTCCAGGCTCTGGAGACCATCCAGCCCACCGGCCACACGTTGATCGAGCGAAAGTCCGGTGACGCGGCAGACCTCGTCCGCCTCCTGCGAGAGCGTAATTGGCTGGATGACGTAGTGGTGCAGTCGTTCGATTGGGCCTTCGTCGGAGACGCGCATCGACTCGCTCCGGATTTGGTGCTCGGGGCGCTAGGCCCGCCTTCGAACTGGAAAGGGCGGAAGCTTGAGGCTGCCGAGAAGGCTTTGTCGCCGGAGTTCCTCGACGGAGTAGAGAAAGTCGGCGCACGCGCCGTCGTGTGGAACCGCCAAGTCTCAGCGGAGTCTGTTGCGGAGGCCCACCGGCGCGGTCTGCGAGTCTGGGTCTATACGATCAACGACCTCCAGGAGGCGTCCGGGCTGGTACAACTTGGGGTGGACGGAATCATAACCGACAACGCGGTGGCGGTCGGCGCCCAACTCTATCCCATGACGGACGAAGCCGCGGAGACGCCTCAGGGGCGCACCGTTCCGTCCCCCCTCCCCGACCACCCGGGGAATATCTTCCTCCAAGGCGAACCGGTGCGCGTCCGCCTGCCGGAGGGACTGCCCACCAGCGTTTCGCGGTGGCGCTTGCTGGACGATCGGCAGCGTTTGGTCCGGTCGGATGATCTAATGCGATCGGCCTCGGGCGAGCGTACGCCGCTCCTTCTTGATGAACTCGGCGTCGGCTGGTATCGGATCGAGTTCGATGCCCCCACAAAGACCAATGCCGCGTGGACGTCGGCTGCGGTACTGAAACGACTCCTAGCGCCTACGCCCGGCAATTCACCCGTGTGCGTGGATTCGGCCACCGCCTGGTTTGCGCGCAACGACGCGCCCCAGCAGAAGCGTCTGGCAAATCTGGCCGCACTCGCGGGTGTGAACTGGGTCAGGGACCGTCTGCGTTGGGCGGACATCCAGCCGGAGCCGGGACCGCTGGCCACGAACACCACCACCTACGACACCGCAGCGGAGATCCAGCACGCCGCAGGGCTCAAAGTGTTACAGGTGTTTCACGACACCCCGCCCTGGGCGCGCGAAGAACGCGAGGCGGGCGGCCACTTTGCGGGGGACTTGCGCCATGCCTTTAGGCTCGGTCGCGACCTGGCCGTCCGGTTCAAAGGCCGCGTGACCGCGTGGGAACCTTGGAATGAAGCCAACGTCGCCACCTTCGGTGCGCATGCCGTGGACCAGATGTGTTCCTGGCAAAAGGCGGCGTGGCTCGGATTCAAGGCCGGCGACCCGGACGTGATTGTCGGATGGAATGCCACCGCCGCCGTGCCGACCGCGCCCCACGCTGAGGGCGTTCTGGCCAACGAAACCTGGCCTTACTTCGACACCTACAACATCCATACCTACGATTGGGCGCACTCATACGCGGATCTTTGGAGACCCGCTCGAGAGACGGCCACCGGGCGCCCGATATGGATCACCGAGGCTGACCGCGGCACGCCGCACATGAAGCAGGCGCCATGGTTTGACCAGGACCCCCGCTTGGAACGGCTCAAGGCCGAGTTTATAGCCCAATCCTACTCCAGCAGCCTCTTCGCCGGGGCCCGTCGGCATTTCCACTTCATCCTCGGGAACTACGACGAACCCAACAGTATCCAATTCGGCCTCCTGCGGCGCGACCTCACCCCTCGCCCCGCCTACGCCGCCCTGGCAGCGGTCGGACGCTGCCTTGCGGGTGCGCGAGTTCTCGGCCGCTGGCGACCCCAACAGGATACCCACGTCTATGCCTTCCGCGCCTGGCCGGACGGACAGGAGCGTGATGTCCTCGTCGCATGGGCGGAAAAAGAAGTGGACTGGGACGGACGCGGCGTGACCACCACGGACTGGAAGCTGCCTTCGAGCCTCGCCGTCCAGGAAGTGGTTGACTACCTGGGACGGTCCCACGGCGCCAGTATGCCGGAGCCTCTCGGGTCGGCGCCCGTGTTTGTGTTGCTCCCACCCGGCCAGGCGCTGATGTTGCCCTTGGAAGCGCCGCCCCGTCTCGCGCCCACGCGCCCCGGGGCGGCTTCGCCGGTGGTGCTGCAACTGTCGTTGCCTCATACCGCCACCGTGCGCGTGGAGGACCTCCCGTGGTCGGAGGGATACGCCTACTCGATCAAACGGGGTGAATCACTGGATTTGCCCATCCGCTGCTACAACTTCGCGACGAACACGGCGAACTGTCGGCTGAAGATCCTCAGGCAACCGCCGGATTGGGACCTGTCGGTTCCAGCATCCGGCCTCCAGGTAAAGCCACAAGACAGAGTAAACCTGACCGCCACACTCCGGGTCAGCGCCAACGCCAAGACGCGCGACGGCTGGGTGGTTCTCCGCGCTGACTCCACCAATCACGGCCAACCTGTGCTCGCGTTCCGGATAATTTTGAAGGAGTGAACGCGTCAAAACGGTGTTACATATGGGACATAGTTTCTACGACGCCCCTCCTGTTTCCCCTTCGCTCCGCAGTCGTTACCCGCTTCCTCGCCACCACACGGCGCGTGATCGCACGACACTCCCCGGCTGCCTAAAGCGCACGGAAGTCCGCCAGGTTTTGGACTGCGCCAGTCCCCTGGCGCTTTGACTTCGCGCGCGCGATGGAAGATATGCGAAACCTTGACATCAGGCTCAGCGATCTCGATGCAAAAGCGGTGGAGGACCACCGCAGTCCAAGACGCTTTGCGCCTCCCAAAGCTCCACGAAAGTCTGCCAGGTCTTGGAGTGCGCCAGTCCTCTGGCGCTTTGACCGCGCGCTTGCAATGGACGATGCGCGAAACCTCGACCTCAGACTCACCCCGCTCGAACCAAAAGCGGTAGAGGACTACCGCAGTCCAAAACGCTTGGCGCCTGCCAAACACGCACGGAACTCCGCCATGTTTTGCACCGTAACAACCTCATGGAACGACTAACCGAATTGTCGATCCAAAACGCATCGCAGCAGGCGCGAACGGCGCTGCTGCAGCTTCGCTCCCCCGAGGGTGTCTGGACTGGCGAACTGTCAGCAAGCGCGCTTTCGACGGCGACCGCAGTGGTCGCCCTCGCCCTGGCGGAAAAACACGCCGAGTCGCATGACGCCCGGTTTGAGGGACTGATAGAACGCGGTTTGGCCTGGCTCGCCGCCCATTCGAACGCCGACGGTGGCTGGGGTGATACGGTACTCAGCGCTAGCAACCTGAGCACGACCACACTGGTCTGGGCGGCGCTCGGTGTCAGACGGGAGACGCACACCGGCCGGCCGGAGGCCATCGCCCAGGCGGAGAAGTGGCTGATCCAGCACGCCGGCACCATTGATGCCGGGCGCCTGGCCACGCAAATCATTGCCCGCTACGGTTCCGATCGCACCTTTTCAGTGCCGATTCTCACGCACTGTGCCCTGGCAGGCCGCCTGGGCACGGGTCGGGAGGCGTGGAACGATGTCATTCCCCTGCCCTTCGAGCTGGCAGCCTGTCCGCCGAGCTGGTTTGCGGCGATGCGGCTACCGGTCGTCAGCTACGCTCTCCCCGCCCTGATCGCCATCGGTTACGCCCGCCATTTCCACGCGCCATCGCGAAATCCGCTAGCCCGCGCGCTGCGCACTCTCGTCAGCGACCGCGTTTTTCGCGTGCTCGATTCGATCCAGCCTTCCAACGGCGGCTTTCTGGAGGCGATCCCGCTCACGAGTTTCGTCGTCATGAGCCTCGCGGGCAGCGGGAAGGCCGCGCATCCGGTTGCGCGGCGCGGGCTGGAGTTCATCGTGAACTCGGCGCAACCAGACGGAAGCTGGCGGATCGACACGAACCTGGCAACCTGGGTCACAACGCTCGGCATCAACGCGTTGGACTCCGGAGGCGGGCTCCCCTGGAACGAAGTCGAGCGAAGTTCGATCCACCGGTGGCTGATGGCCCAGCAGCATCGAGTGCGACATCCCTACACCAACGCGGCGCCCGGCGGTTGGTCGTGGACCCCTCTTCCTGGAGGCGTGCCCGACGCCGATGACACCGCCGGAGCGCTGCTCGCGCTCAAAGCACTCGGAGCACCTTTTGCGGAGGTGAGCGGCGCCGCCACGTCCGGCGCAACCTGGCTGTTGGACGTGCAGAACCGCGACGGAGGCATTCCCACATTTTGTCGCGGCTGGGGCACACTGCCGTTTGACCGGAGCAGCGCCGACCTTACCGCGCACGCCCTGCGCGCATGGGGCGCCTGGCAGCCGCTCCTGCCCGATTCCTTGCAGGCTCGCATCGCCGCCGCGACACGATGCGCGGTCGCCTTCTTGCGGCGAACTCAGGAAGCCGAAGGCGCCTGGAACCCGCTTTGGTTCGGCAACCAGTTCGAGCCGGACGAATCCAATCGCGTCTATGGCACATCCCGAGTCCTGCTGGCCCTGGCGGACACCGGTCTTGCCATCGAGAGCGCGGTCCGGGCCGCAGGTTGGTTGGCGCGAGCGCAAAAGCCCGATGGCGGCTGGGCCGGAGGCTTGGCGGAAGCTCCGCCGACCGTCGAGGAAACCGCCTTGGCAACCGAAGCCTTAAGCGCCGCGATCGAACGAAGCGCCGAGCTGCGCGCCGAACTGGAGCCGGCGATTCGTCGTGGTGTCTCATGGCTTATCGACCGGCTCCAGGCGGGACGCTGGACGACACCGGCGCCCATTGGTTTCTACTTCGCCAAGCTCTGGTATTTCGAACGCCTTTACCCGATGGTCTTCACGGTAGCGGCCCTGGGCCGCGCGGCTCGGGTGCTGAAGGACCCGATCACCGCCATCTTCCCCCGCCAAGCCGGGTCGGGGACCATAGCGGACAGGTAGCCGTATCGGAGGTAGCAGCGGACGTCAGTCCCCTCTAACTTCATCTCCTGCGCGCGACGTTCGACCGCCTCAGCAAAGAATGATCCAGCTCACGCTGGATGCTACCTTCATCGCAGGCCGCCTGCCCCCACGCGGCTACGAGCTTGATGCAGCCCTGCATCGGCCCGAATCCGGCCTGAATCTGCTTGCCTTCAGGGACCTGGTATGCGATTCATGTCAGCCGTGCATTAATGCCTATTACCGAGCCTGACACACTACTGTTTGCCCGTCCATGAGCCAGCCCCGCATCCTCTTCTGTAACTGCACCTACGCGCAGGTGATCCCGGCTGATGTGAAGGCGGAGGTCCTGCGAAAGCTCTGCGAATCGGGAGTGGCCTTCGATGCCGTGGCCGACCTCTGCGAACTCTCCGCCCGCCACGACCCCTCGCTAAAAGCTCTCGCCGATGGCGCGCCGGCCAAGATCGCCGCCTGCTTCCCGCGAGCGGTGAAATGGCTCTTCGCCTCGGCTGGCGCGGCGCTGTCGCCGGTTGCGACGGAGGTCCTGAACATGCGCGCCCAGAGTGCCGAGGAAGTGGCCGATGCGTTGCTTCATCGGGAGCTGAAACCCAACCTCCCCCGCGCAAAAGCCACCTGCTCGGACGCGCCCGTGGCCCAAACGGTCGAGCGCGCTGCGCTAACCGCATCCCCATGAGCCTGCTCACCGAGAACCCCCTGCGCGTGGTGCTCTACGAAGGGAACGGCAGCCAACCGCTCCCAGCCGAGGAACGGTATGCGACAATCCGCGCGCTGTTGGAGAGAGGCTTTGCTGTCACTCGCGCCACCGGCGCCGGCACCCCCGCCCCCGCCCTGAAAAGCCACCTACTCGTGCTGGGTCGCTTCCCTGGCGGCCAGGCCCCACTCGCCGAAGACCGGATGGGCGAGGTCGAGCTTCGTATCAAAGACATCGGCGGGCTTGACGCCCCTGCGATCGCCGAAGTTGTGGAGAAGGTGAGGTTCGAGACCCACGCGGCCAGGCATGGGGATTGGAGACCGTGGTTTCCCGTCATCGATTACGACCGTTGCACCAACTGCATGCAGTGCCTCTCATTCTGCCTGTTCGGTGTTTACGGCGTGGACACGGACAAACGCATCCAGGCCCAGAACCAGGACAACTGCAAAACCAACTGCCCCGCCTGCTCCCGCGTCTGCCCCGAGGCGGCAATCATGTTCCCCAAGTACAAGGCCGGCCCAATCAACGGCGACGCGGTTAGCGACACCGATCTTCAGCGGGAGAAGATGAAGGTCGATATCTCGGCTTTGCTGGGGGGGGATGTCTATTCGCTGCTGCGGAGCAGGAGTCAAAGGGCTCAAAGCCGCTTCTCGAAGGAGCGCGACGCGGACAAGGCGCTCCATGAGCGCCAGAAGTGTCTGGCTAAGCTGGCGCAACTGGGCGATATCCCCGCCGAGGTCCTCATGAGTCTCCCGTCACCCGAGGAAATCGCGCGCAGAGCCGAGGAAGCCGCCGCCCGCGCCAAGGCTGCTCTCGGAAACTAATATGCTGCCTGGTCTCATCCTACGTGGCCTGCGTACCGCTGATAAGCGTTGCCTCTGGAAATTCATCTGGAACTTTGGAGTCAAAGGCGTCATCTCGGTTGAGAAATTCAAGCGGCGCCTCAGGCGCGGAGAGTACTTCCCCCCGTTCCTCTATATCTCCGTCATCAACTCCTGCAACCTCCGCTGCCAGGGGTGCTGGGTGGATGTCGATGCGGAACGAACCGCGCTTGATCTCCCGGCCATGAACCGGTTGGTCAACGACGCCAAGGCCCATGGCAACACGTTCTTCGGCATCGTCGGCGGCGAACCGTTCATGCATGAAGAACTGCTCGATCTCATCGGGGCCCATCCCGGTTGCTACTTTCAGATTTTTACCAACGGTCAGTTCATTACCGAGAAGGTGGCCGCGCAGCTCCGGAAGCTCGGCAATGCCACACCGCTGATCAGCGTCGAAGGCCGTCAACAAGTCAGTGACGAGCGTCGGGGCCGAAAGGACGTATTCGGCAAAACCCTCCGCGGCCTCGACAACTGCCTGCGGGAAGGCCTCCTGACCGGCGTCGCCACGAGTATCTGCCAGAGCAACATTGGCGAACTTCTCAGCGAGGCATGGCTGAGAGAGTTGATCGACCGCGGCGTCCACTACGCCTGGTTTCACACCTACCGCCCGGTGGGGCCCAAGATGAACCCGGCACTGGCCCTTTCTCCCGAACAACTGGTGGCCGTCCGGCGGTTCGTTGTTGAAATGCGGGCCAAACTGCCCATCGCGATGGTCGATGCCTACTATGACCACAAAGGGCAGTCACTCTGTCCCATGACCACCGGCATCAGTCATCACGTGAGCCCGCGCGGTGACATTGAACCCTGCCCCATCATCCAGTTTGCCGCAGACACCATTCACGACGAGCGGGGGCTCTACACAACCATCCGGGACAGCGCGTTCCTCAAGGATTTCCGCGAGCTCTCCGCGCGTGCCACCCGCGGCTGCGTGATCGTGGAACGTCCCGATCTGGTGAGGGAACTGGTCCTTAAACACGGGGCTCGTGACACGACCCTCCGTGGCACCGCCATGTCCGAACTGGAAGCCATGCAGCCCCGGTTCAGCCAATGGCTTCCCGGAGAGGAGATCCCTGAGAAGCACTGGTTGTATCGCCTGGCCAAGCGGTATTGGTTCAACGACTTCAACGCCTACCGCAACGCGGCTCACGATGCCGAAGGCAAGGCTCGCGAATTGCGCCATCGGCTGGAG
>Ga0209514_10007601_pt1 | contig 12719 bp, 22 predicted proteins | sample Subgrocontami58m_FD_187452 | JGI IMG/M metagenome (GOLD analysis project Ga0209514, IMG submission 187452) | Subsurface groundwater microbial communities from S. Glens Falls, New York, USA - GMW37 contaminated, 5.8 m (SPAdes) (version 3) | ecosystem: Environmental > Aquatic > Deep subsurface >...
AAAAAGACGAGCTAGACAGGAGACACTTCTCCAAGAGTATTTTTCACATCAAGTGAGAGATTTCTACGAAGAAAAACAAGTCGGTGATAAGTGGTATGTCAAACAGTACAATGGAAACCAAGACAAATGGCAGGTAGCAATTTATTCCAACGAATCTTTTAGAAAATACAAACAATACACCAATGGCTAATAAAAGAATGTTCTCTAAACAAATAACCAACTCGGATGCTTTTACTGATATGCCTGTATCGTCCCAACTACTCTACTTTCATTTGAATATGGAAGCTGATGATGATGGATTCGTCAGTAACCCCAAAAGAATAATGAGAATGTTAAATGTGGGAGATGACGACATAAAGATACTTCTGGCAAAAAGATTTCTTCTGTCATTTGAGAGTGGGGTAGTGGTGATCAAGCATTGGCTACTCCATAACGCAGTTAGAAAGGATATGTATCAAGAAACCCAGTACCTAGATGAGAAAAAACGGCTTAAAGTAAAGGATAATAAGGCATATACAGAAGTCCGTAACGAGTCCGTAACGGTTCCGTTACATAGGTTAGATCAGGTTAGGTTAGATCAGGTTAGGATAGATAAGATTGCGGAGACAAGCTCCGCACCATTCTCCTTAGAAGAAAAACTAAAAGACATGGAGAAGATAGAAAACTCATACCTAGATATTATAGCTACCTTTATTAGGGAGAAACCCGTTAAGGTAGAAAATAGTCGCCAACTTTCTGCCGTGATTTCTCGTTATTGTCGGGTGGCGAAGAAATTGGCGGGGGCGTATTCAAATAAGCAGATATTTGATACTGCCGAAAAGATTAAGAACGGAGACTTGAAAATAGACTGGACTCTTGAAACTTTGTGGAAGCAACTTACTAAATAATTAAAATAACATGGCAAGACGAAACGAGATTGTAACGATAGATGAATTTACTCCTAAAGAAAGAATTTATACTGACCTAGAATTATCCGACTTCCACGAAAAAAGAAAAAGATTCTACAAAGATAAGATTCAATCTGACGGCTCAACATTAAGTATCTTTGATTACTGGGAGTTTGGGGTAGCTTACGGAGCTTTCAATCGGTCTATGTATCAAGGACTACCAAGGTACACGACTATTTGTGCCGAAAGAATTGTAAAGAAAAATCGAGCAGGAGAAATCTATGTAGATAGCGAACATCCTACTCGTTCGGAACAAATGGAAAATCTACTTACGCAACATAAAATCCGGTGGATGAAGAAAGACGGAGCGACAGAATTTGCTCAACAGAGAGATAACGAAATGTATGAAATAATGTCGCAACAAAGACACGGAGAAATGAAATCAATCGGGCAATTAACAAGTGAAATACCTTTCTAGGACTTAAAAGAACTAAAGATATGACAGACATCCAAATACCACCAGAGAATGAAGAACTTGGAGCTAAAATGTTTATAATAGGAGTTATTGAAGTTTGTTTGATTACTGGTCTGGTTTACTACTTCACAACCTAAGAACTAAAGATGTATGAAAGAAGAAGAGTGCAACCACAAACCCTTTAGCCCACTTTGCAATGCTTGCGGTCTTAATATGTTATCTCAACAAAAGAAAGAGCTTAGAGATAAGATAGAGAGTTTAAGAAAAGAAATAGATCCTGCAAGTGTCAATAAGAGGGGACACCATACCAATGGTGCTCATAGGAGAATAAAATACAACAACGCTCTTGATGACATCTTAAAACTATTATAGCCCCCCTTATTTACTAGGAGAGATATCGGACTAATATCGGACTAATGGGGAAGGTTAGCTGAAATGGGCGATTGCTACGTTTGCAAATTATTTAACCCCTCCTTTCGGAGCATCAGCTTACAACCCCCACTAATCCACTATCTTTACAAGTGTATCATCTTTAGCCAACTTTCCGACCCAAACTCCATATTCACTTCCTTCACCGAATTGACTTTCTTCTTCATCCCATTTACCCGCTATTATCATAGCATCTTCTCGATTATCAAATACGCCTCTAGCTGATTTCTTGGAAAGTGTATGCTCTCCTTCTTCCCATGCTTCGGCGTTTACGTTGAGAAAAATCCAAAAACGTCCTTTCTCTTCTACTATAAGTGTTTGGCTGTTGTCGCTCACGGTGTTAGTTTAGCCAACTCCTTATAAAGTACAAGTAAATCTAACTTCCAATCGTGTACCCCGTGCTTGACTGGTCTCCACGAATCTTGCTCGCACTTCTCCCATAACCTGATCCTCTCTTTTGGTAAAATAGACTTAACTAAACTATCGTATTCCTTTTGATGATACTTCTTCCAAAAGTGGCAAGGCCTACAGACACATACCACAAGCCGAGAATCAGCGTAGGTGGCGTTATTTGCCCTTGTGATGAGGTGGTCGGCCTGATAGACCACATTGGAGTCTAACCCCTTGCTACAGTGCCTTTTTGCCCTTAATAGACACCCTCCATCTCGAGCTATCACAATACTTCTAAGCACACTTTGGATTTCTTCTTTCAATGTAGAAGTTTCGGATATGCCCCTAACTCTTAGTTTAGACCTTTTCATCTACTTTATTTTCTATCTTATTTAATATTCCATAATCTACTCGATGTTTGATTCCATGTTGGCTCGTTTCTAATCGTTGTCCCCATTCTTCTAAAGTCGCAGGTATGAGTGTCATGTGTTTATGCTCATATAAATCCTTACTCTTGAATAATGCTTGACGTGTCATTGAAAGTGTATTTGGTTACTTATCCACAATCATAACATATTCTGATTTTGTTTACAATGGATTTGTCCTTGAGGCGAGTCCGTTCGACTTCGTGTAGGTCAAAGACAAACAGAACATTTTTTTGATAAACCTGTTTATATAAAGACCTTGTGAGATACACTGCGGCGGTTCTGGTAGTAAAGGACAAATTAAAGAGGCGGTTTGCAAGAGCATTCCGTCTCTTTTTTTGGTGATTGCTTTTTATCGAGAAGCAATCGGAAACTCGTCATGACCTATCCCAGCACCTCTTTAGTGTGGGTGGTCGTGATTCTCCGACCGCAACGATAGCAACATCTGACGTGTGACATGACCACCTGCACTCCACAGCAAGGACTTTTAGCGGGTGCTTGCTTGAGGAGGTACAACGTGAGGAAGATTGCAGAGCTTGCACTTACGAGTATCCACCTCATGCTTCACTTCCACAGCCACAGGAAGCTTTGTAGGGCTTCTCTGGGGTGGAACACGATTCCCCACAGGGCGTAGGTTAAGAAGAAAAGCAGGATCAGGGCGGTGATCCCCAATATCACCTGCCCGTACTTCCATACGAAGCCGTGGGATGGCGACGAGGGGGATGGAGATGGAGTCGAGGTCGCATCGCCAACAATCAAAGCGTGCTTCCGCAACTTCGCCAACTGTTGACGTTCCGCGATAGTATAGAACCTCCTCACAGACTTCATGGATGTATTCTCCCCTTTTGTTTATCCAGATTTCCATGTTCCCTCCTAGTAGAGAAAATAGCGTTTTAACACGCTATCCACTTCGAAGAGAGGCGTGGAGTGGTCAACGGGCTTGGTTTTAAACTTCTCATTCATCTCGACCCGTAGGGCTTCGATGAACGACTCGGAGTCGCTGTAATGTTTCCATTTTCCATTCGACTTGTCGTTCGCTGTCTGTGAGTGTCCTGTCTTCCTAGTGTAAGCCACGGCTTAACTCCTTGCCCCATTCGAGGCATCGAACGTTGATGTGGATGACCTTCATTTCCTCGTCAGCTTCAGCGGACACCGTACCCCTGATACAGCCCATCTCTTTCATCTGCTTGATGAGTTCTCCCGACTTCTTCTCGAAGTCCTCTTTGAGAGTCTCCGAGTAAGGAAGCGTTGCCGTAAGTTCGTTGGAAACGCTCGGTGGGATACTGACCAAGAGAGCAATCATGAGTAGTATCATGGGGTCTCCTTTACATATTGGTTAGGTCTTCTAGTCCTACCTCGACACGTTTGGGCCAAGGGTCGCCTCGGTGGATAATTCCACAGAGTATCCGATTTCCTTGACTCCACGTTGCTACTTCAGAGTTGGTGGCATGAAAACCGCAGATTTCACCTACGATGTTGTTCATACAAATCGGACAGGTGGGCATCTCCTTTCTCCTTAGTTGACAATCTAGTTGACGATAAGAAACAGAACGGTTGACAAAGAACAAAAGAACAATTGTCTATCTTTATTATACCATTTTTAAGTGCTTCTGATAACAATTAAACCAATGATTAGCCCCTCCGTCTCTTAAAATATATATTGCTAGATTTACCTGCTGATAGGGATTCCAAATATCTGGGTTGTCTATTCCATATTTTTTAGCAAAGTTGTAGAACGTTTTTTCTTGGAATTGGTATATACCACGACTTCCGCCATTCGGGTCTTGCTTGTTGTGAGCCATAGGATTAAATCGTGTTTCGCACTTTGCAATATCCCAAGCCATTTGAGCTGACACGCCCTCTGCTACAGACACTCGAAGGATGTAGTCTTCTATTACATCAGAAGTAACTTGAGCACTGGCAATCAGAACACCGAACAGAAACGTCAAACTAAGTACCGTTAAGAGTGTTGCCACTCGAAAAGAGTTAGTTATTTTTAATTGGATTAAACTTCTAAAAGAAGCTTGCTAGATACACTCCAATTATAACACCCCAGATCATACCCACAATGAGGGATGTGAACAGGGGGTTCATTAAGCAGGGGCAAGTTCTGGGTCTTCTGGAACAGAGCTTTCTTCGTCATCATCCTCCTCTGGCTCAAGAATATCCTCGTCTTCCGCTACGTCTATGATGTCAGGTTCTTTTTCTTCCATGTTGGTTATCCTAAACGACCGAGAAACTTTCCTTCAGAAGAGAAGAAGTTTTTGCTCATATATGCAATAAACGCCGTAATCCCGCCATTCAGAGCAAGATTCATTACTGCGCTCCATTGGATTGTAGCAATGTCAAAGCCCGGTGTTTGAATCATGGCAGATATTGGCAAGAGAACTCCAGCAATAATCGCCACTACTAAACCTCGGACAAAATCACCTCCGTTAATTGAGAACATTTTGCTATTTGTTGATTCCATAATTTTGTTAATTATAATACTTGATAATTATACTAAATCCTTTATCTTTGCGGTAGTGGCTATCCCCAGCCGATCTGCCACAAATTTACAATATTGTTCGGGATTATTTTTGTCAGTTATCGGCGCATAGGTTTGGAAGAATCGTAACAACGTGAAATCTGGCTTATACGATTGATGTTTTCCTGTCGCCGCCCTTCGTAAGTAGTCCACAAGATAGTCAAATCCCTTTTGATAAGTAGGGAAAGTGAGGAATTTTCCGTCAGTTCCTCTTATCGCACCGGGGTTTTGCCAATTTTTGTTGCTATTCTCAAATAGTTCTATACTTTTAGCCCAAGGAATGAGTAGAGAGGGTTTAGGAGGCGTTGGTTGGGCTGGAATTGGCACAGGTGGCGTGATAACGACTGGAGTGGGGGATTGTTCCTTTACTATCAGATTTAGCCACCCTTGAAGTATTTGAAGCAAAGAGGCGAAGATGTTTAACTGTGCTTTTCTTGTACTTATAAAGAGTACATACCTTTTACAGACTTCGATATTATGGTCGAAGCTAAGTATCTTTCTGTTAGGAGAATACGAGTCGTAGATTTTCCAACCTTTATCAGTCCAGCCATAAAGCATTGTCCAATGAGTATTTGGTTGTCCGTTATCCACATAGACTCCATTTTGTTCTTTCCACGCAGTAACGCTGACTCCCAACGGGGAATATCTTAAATGCTCTTTAACCAGTCTTACCCTTTCTTCTTTACTAATAGGTTTCTGCCAGAGGTACTGATGTCTCATTTCATAAGGATGAGCAATACCTTTTGCCACTATACTAGTAGGCATGGGTCTTGGAGTGGCATATTCTGCGAGTGTAGAAGTCATCGGAAGTAGGTCATAATCTATCATTCCGTTTTGTCGAAAAGATTCAGCCGCGTCATGCGGATCTGCGCCAGGGGGAACAATCTTAATTAAATTATAGTGATAGCGTTCGCTGTATTCCTTGCTCATAGGTGTAATTTATTAACTTGATAATTACTTATGTAATCAATATACTTGTCGCGCTTTCTTGAGTTGCAACTTCTACAAAGAGGTTGGATATTGCCAATATGGTCGCTACCACCCTTAATCAGTGGGATAATGTGGTCTTCGGTTAACATTATTTCTGGCTCACATCTCTTACAGCACAGACACATATATCCATACTTTTCTTTTAAAGTCAGCCACTCCGCAAGGGTGTGAGAACCTTGCGCACCCCTTTTCCTTGCTAATCGTTCAAGGCACTTTTTGCGAACATACTCCTTATGGGTGAAACACCACTCACCATGTTTAAAATTATTTCCTTTCTTTCCCTTGAACGCCTCGCTTAGTTTCTTTTTAGTCTCTTCACTGCGATGTCGCCCTAGCCAGTAATTAACGGGGTTTTTCTTTTTAGCATCACTAAACTTTTTCCGAGTTTCTTCTGACCTTGTTTTACCAAGCCAATATCTAGTGGGGTTTTTAAGTTTTGCTTGTCGCATTTTATCTCGAGTTTCCAGTGTGTGTTTTTGTCCTTGTTTCATTTTATTTTCCTGAACCAAGACCCTTTTGTTTCTCCAAAGTCTGTAAGATGTTCTCTGTCCCATAGATAGTGCAACCGTAGGTGTCGTAGTTAGGAGTTATTTGCAGTTCGTCTTTAGGAAGCCATGCGTCCCATTGACCGTCTGGAGCTAATGTGTCTTTAGGAAGTTCGATAGCACCGAGCTTGTAAGCGGCTAAATCTGGGACATCATTAAGTTTGAGTCCGTAGTTTTTTATCATTTTAGTTGTTCAATAAGTCTGTCTAATTTCCTTTCAATCCGTATGTTAGATTCTTTTAATTCTAAATATCTATTTTGCTCTCGTTCCTCTACCACCTGAATTTTTGTGTCTATTGCTCCAACTTTGTTGTTGGCAGTCGCCCAAGCCGTGAACATCGAAGCCCCGAGAAGACTGATAGCTCCTATGATAGCTGGGAGAAGTGCGATTTGACCTCTTTGAAGTAAAATTTTCATTCTAAAGAGTTATGTGAAATTCTGCGTCATTCATTTTTAGTTTTGTATTCTTAATTATAACACACTTAATATCTCCAAGTGTTATTAAACCACCTGGGTTGCTTCCATGCTGAACCATTCCAGTATTTAATTTTGGAACTCCATACATTTCCTGTCCAAAATCTTAGTGTGCTTGGTGGTCTAGGAGGAACGTAGTATCCACCTCCACCGCCCCCTCCCCCATCTGGTGCGGCACTAGGAGATGGGGATGTTGAAGGTGATACCGAGGGGCTAACAGAAACACTAGGACTAACACTCGGACTGACAGAAACTGAAGGAGAAATGGACGAGGAAGGAGAAACGGAAGGACTTATTGAAACACTCGGAGAGACAGAGACAGACGGACTAACTGATGGTGAAATACTTGGGCTTACAGACACAGAGGGTGAGACTGAAGGGGAGACTGACCCGCCGCAAACTAATTCGTAGACATAAAACACACTGTCGCGAGTACTTGTTGCGGTCCATGTTGTTAAGTTATTCGAAAATACTTGGTTGCCAGCATGACTTGGAGATGTAGTGTCAAAAGAGTGCTGGACACGGTTATCGACATCCCCTCCTGAATATTCAACGGTTACAACATAGTTCGTGCCGTTTGTAAGAGTAATCGTATTGACCCCTGAAAACGTAAATGTAATAAGTGCAGCATTTGTTAAGGGTAAGGTCGTTACATCTACATTGTCCGACACTGCTAATGCCGTACCTGTAGGCACGCTAGATGTACCAAAGGTGCCAGTATGGGTGTAAACTTTTGAAACTATATTGCCAGTAGGAGAACCTACTTTGTTGAGATAAAAGACAGAACTGTCGAGGGTTCCGCCTATTGCGGTGAAAGACTGACCTAAGCCCTCGTTGACACCTGCGCGTTGACCTAACTTAGAGTCCGCATTAGTTTCACTGTAGCTATCTGCCAAGGTGATTACACAACCTGGGGAGGGAGAGGGAGAAATAGATACAGAGGGCGAGACACTCACAGACGGACTGATAGACGGACTGACTGAAACAGATGGGGAAACCGATGGGGAAATAGACGGAGAGACCGATACGCTAGGAGATACGGACACGCTTGGCGAAACACTTGGGGATACTGATACCGAGGGGGAAACAGATGGTGAAATAGATACCGATGGACTGACAGAGACTGAAGGACTAACAGATGGTGAGACAGACACGGAAGGGGATACAGATGGGGAAACTGAAACTGATGGAGACACCGAGACACTCGGTGAAATGGACGGACTTACTGAAACACTTGGTGATATTGATACGCTAGGAGAAACCGATGGGCTTACTGAAATACTTGGTGAGACAGAAGGTGAAATTGAAACAGAGGGCGAAATGGAAACTGAGGGAGAAACGGAAGGACTTGCACTCACGGAAGGACTGACAGAGGGAGAAAGACTAACGGAAGGGGACACACTCACTGAAGGAGATACTGAAGGAGAAACTGACACAGATGGACTCACGCTGACAGAAGGAGAGACACTGGGACTTATTGAAATTGATGGACTGATACTTGGCGATACTGATACAGACGGAGATACTGATACTGACGGACTGACTGAAACGGATGGACTGACACTCACGCTAGGAGATACAGAGGGAGAAACTGATACTGAGGGTGATACAGATGGAGATATGGAAACTGAAGGGCTAACAGAAACTGATGGTGATACCGATACGCTCGGAGAGATGGAAACGGACGGGGAAACAGACGGACTTAAACTTACACTCGGAGATACCGATGGTGATACAGAAACTGAAGGAGAAACCGAAGGGGATATAGACGGGGAGACCGAGACTGATGGCGAGACACTAGGTGACTCACTAACAGAAGGGGAAACAGAAGGAGATATGGAAGGAGAAAAAGACGAAGCCCCTCCTACTACTCCCGGGTCTGCTTGAAGATTTGTCGAACGTAGTTGGAGGAAAGACATGGCATGTTATCTAGCATGACCTGGTGAAAAGATAGCGGGGCGGAGTTTGTTGACGCGGAAACTGGGACTACTGTAAAATACCTGAACATTTACCCAATCAACACTGGCATCATTTGTTGCACCAGCAAAGTCATTAGATATACGAACTTTGAAATTGACGTTCGTTAATTCCGAAGGCACAAAAGTGCGACTCCACGCATCGGCTCCACCGTAAGAATGGGTATAATCAGCAGTTTCAACTTGAAAGGCACGTTTTAAAGTAGTCCAAGTTGTTCCTCCATCCCACGAAAGCTCTATGGTGTATTCGGAGCGATCTGTCGTTGAAGAAACTTTGGCCTCAACTTTTACTAAAATACCATCAATTGTTCCCCCTGTAAGGCCAGTAATACCAAAAGATTCGTAAATTTGTTGGGCAGAAACAAGATTCGCTGTGGTTGCATAAACATTATCAGAAGCAAAAGCATTGTTAGGATTAGTGTAAGAACCTGTACCTGAAACAGTTGGAGAGCAAACAGAATTAGCTGAATCGGCATATATAATCCCGACTTTAGGGACATCAGCAGACTCGGTGAAGGAAATTGTAGCAATAGTAGAGCCACTAATTGCCTTGACAATAAATACTATTGCATTACCAGAGACCCAACCTGCACGATTTACTATCTCTTGAACTATCGCGGTGACATCGTAAAATCTAAATCCATCCGCAAGGTCATGGATTATTGCAACAGTATTACCGTCCACAGTTGCGGTTGTAGAAGTTCTGGCACTTATATTATTCACGTCCGTTGTGAAAACAGCAGCATTGTCAGATGCTTCACCGTATACATCTGCTTCAACGGCAGAAGTAGATATTGATGCCCAATTTACTTTTAGATACGCATGTCTAATGGTGGCTCCATTAGGAATTGCGACATTTATGATTCGATAACCTGCCCATGTGATGTTTGCTATAGACGTTCCCATTACTACCGTAGCATCAGTCAATGTAGTAGCATTGCCAGCATCATTTTGAGCTGCGTCATCGTTGATTGCAAAGGTAAGTTTAGCCATTATCGTATTTTCTCCGTTACAGAGATTATTCCTGCACTGACAGAACTGGCGAATTTGTAGTTGTTGACATTGTGTGGTAGATAGTTAGGAAAGGGTCTGTACTCAACTAATGCCCATAGGGTTGAGACTTGAGGGTTCGGCGTTACGTCGTCTGAAATTATACCAATTTGGGTCGTATCTAGAAGTCCTGGAGTCCACACTCCGCCTCCTTGTGGGTCGGTGTAGGAGGTGAGCTTGTAGATTCTTGGTGTAGAATCGTCATGAGTACTCCATGTGGCACTAGTACTGTTTGTTATATTTGTACCCGTAACAATAGTCCCGCTTGCTTGAGATTTAATTCTCAGTTGAAGATTACAAGTTGCTGCAGTCGCTGCCCTCCATCTTGCTCCTACCTGTACAAGTGTTATCAAGGAAGCTGAATTAATTCCAGGCACCGAGGAATCATCTAAAGCAACGTCAAGAATGTCGGTAGCGATAACAGTGAGAGCTGTATAGGTTGTAACATCGTCAGGCGTAATTTCGTCTGTTGTCTCCCATCCCGTTGCTGCTCCTGTATAAGTCCCTCCGCTATTGTCTCCTGTTCCCGACGGACGGAGATGAACAATAGAACCAGAGCCAGGAAGTCCTGTTTGCGACGCACCAGTGTTATCATTTAATGCCACATCATCAAAGTAAAGGTCAGTAGTAACCGCTGTGATATTTCCAACAAGCAAAGTAGTCGTATTCTCAGCAACCTTTACATCACTTGAAAACTCTACTCCATTAATATATCCGTGTATTCTTTCACTCGTTTTTCGATACTCAAGTTCAAGACGATACCATTGTCCAAGATTCAGTGCAAAACTTGAGATACCCACCTTACCAACAGATCCATCATATAGTTCAATTGTTCGGTTAGTCGCAAGGCGTAAACTCGAGCCAACACTTCCAGAAAATTTCAAAACTTCTGTTATTGCACTCGGAGCAGAGGCAATGTACATATATGTTCTCGCATAAACATTTGCATCACTACCAGAACCGTGGAAGGCTATTGCTATATTAGCAGCTGCCGCAGAAGTATTGCACCTCATCGCAGCCGCCCCACTCCTAAATATAGTGGTACTTATTGTAGGTGATCCAGTGGTTGTAGGCCACTCAATACCAGCGGTGGTACTCTGTAGTTCAAATCCACATGACCAAAGACGTGCCATGTTTTTGTTCAGTTCAACGCCTCTATCGTGTACTGGATTCCCTGTATGTTATTAGCCGCATTTGACGTTCCCCAAGTAGCTGTTAATGATAGGGCCGTATCTGCCGTTAAGTCTAATGTTGAAACAACAGGCGTGCTTCCCCCTGTTGCACCAGACACTAATTGAGCTGCCATGCCATAGTTAGCCAACGTACCACCAGTAGGAACAGTTGCGGAATAAAATGTTATATCTCCGTTAGTCATAGCTGTTCCCGCTGAACCATTTGACCTAACTTGGATTATTGCATTTAACGACCATAATGCAGTCATTGAAGCACCTCCACCTGAACTTGCGGTAAGCACAGCAGCTCCCGAATCAGCCATAGATGTTCCTGCCACACCACCCCATCGCAATCTAATTCTCATTGTATTTGAACCCGTGGTTGTACCGTAAGCCCCGTAAGCCCTGATACGCAAAACCCGACCATCTTGCATATAGTTTGCAGGGATAGTGACATTCGGGAACAAAATCGTTTCCGTCGTCGATGTGTTGATTGCTGTTCCTGCCGCCACCGCCCATGATAGCCCTTCCGACCAATATTGCCTTGAAATAAAGTTTACTTTGATACTGACACTAACTTCTGAAATTCAGGAGCTAGTCGTTTCTCTTCTGCTCTCTTCCTAGGATGATGAGCAAGGCATAAGGTTATGCCATTATTAGTTTGATAACGTAGTTCAGGATATTCTTTCCAACTAAGAATGTGATGAGCCTGAACAAAACTTTCACATTCTACATTACCTATTCTACACCTAAAACCATCTCTCTCAAAAACCGAGGTTCTCCATGTTGTATATTCAGAACTTCCCCAATGTCTATCTTTATTAGATTTTATTTGGGTTCTGTCTTTTATCCAATATGGACTACTTTCTCCCGTAAATCTTCCTTTTCGTGTCTTGCTCATTTTGAGTCTAGTTGCTATTGAGTGACCTCTTTTTTCTTTGGGTACTAAATCAAAATGTCCCTTTTTAAACCAAGTTTTTGAATTATAACCCTTCTTACCAACTTCACGCATGAGTTTAAGGTGTTCTGCTGTTCTTTTGTAGACTCCAGATGGCATTAATGTTAATGAGTTTAATGACTTCATTGGTCAGGTATTCCCCACAAATCCCCTATTTCAGGATTAAGCGGGGCTGTAGACGAGACAGTCATTCTAGGCACGTTTTGCACCGCTCGGTCTATCAGTCTCTCCTCTCCTTGTAAGGTTTCAAGACCGTCTCTAGCCTCCTCTGGGGTAATCTTTTTGCCCTCTATCTCTTTTAACCTCTTTAAGACGCCAGAAATATCTGTGGGCGAGGGAATAGAGTCTCGGAGTTTCTTGAGTTCTAGGTAGATACCTTTAGAGAGAACGTCTATGTCTTGTTTGGTGTCCGACTTGACTG
>Ga0209514_10007603_pt1 | contig 12717 bp, 15 predicted proteins | sample Subgrocontami58m_FD_187452 | JGI IMG/M metagenome (GOLD analysis project Ga0209514, IMG submission 187452) | Subsurface groundwater microbial communities from S. Glens Falls, New York, USA - GMW37 contaminated, 5.8 m (SPAdes) (version 3) | ecosystem: Environmental > Aquatic > Deep subsurface >...
ACGAAGGTCCCCCTCACCTAACCTCTCCCCCAAGGGGGAGAGGAACATGAAGGAGAGCTGTGGGGTGAGGGGGTCGTGAAGGATCTTCACCGGTCCTGATCCTTCGCGAACACATACCCGGTCCCGCGCAGAGTCAAAATCCGGCGCGGCTTCTTCGGGTCGTCCTCGATCGCCGCGCGGATGCGGCTCACGTGGACGTCGACCGAGCGGTCAAAGGCTTCGAGCTTCTCGCCCTTGAGCAGATCCATCAGCGCGTCGCGCGACAGCACGCGGCCGGCGCGTTCGGCCAACGCCAGCAGCAGCGCGAACTGGTACGAGGTGATGACGCGCTCCTCGCCGTCGACACGCACCACGCGGGCGCCCTTGTCGATCTCCAGGCGGCCGAAGCGCAGGATCTCGGACCTGGGCCCGCCGCCGCCACTGCCACCCTTGCGGCGCAGGATGGCGCGCAGCCTGGCCTGCAGCTCGCGCGGCTCGAAGGGCTTGGCGAGATAGTCGTCGGCGCCGATCTCGAGGCCGACCACCCGATCCATCGGCTCGCCGCGCGCGGTGAGCATCAGGATGGGCACGTCGCTGGTGCCGCGCAGCCGGCGGCAGAGGTCGAGGCCGTCGGCGTCGGGCAGCATGAGGTCGAGGATCACCGCGTCGAAGGTCTCGCGCTTCAAGAGTGCCTCGCCGTCGCGGCCGGTGCCGGCCACGGTCACGCGAAAGCCCGCCCCGCCGAGATAGTCCTGGACCATCGCGGCGAGGCGGTTGTCGTCGTCGATCATCAGGATGCGCTCGGCCATCGCTTCAGTATCGGGCCGGCCCCTCCTCATGTCATCGTCCCGGCGTCATGCCCGGCTGCCGGCGCGGGGCCGTCAGCCCTTGTGGGGGCCGTGGCCGCGGCCGGGGCCGCGCTCGTTCCAGACCTTGAAGAAGGCCTGGCGCTGCTCGGCGTTCAGCACGTTGCCGGCGTCGATCAGGGCCTTGGTGAAGCGCTTCGAGCTGTCGTCCATCATCTTCACCTGTTCGGCGCGGATCGCCTCGATCTTCGCCGGGTCGATGGTGGGGGCGCTCATCGCCTCCTGCAGGGCCTTGCGGACCTCGGTGCGCTGGGCGCGCAGGCCCTTCAGGTCGCCGAAGGCGGCCTGCAGGATCTCCGTCACCTTCTTCTTCTGGTCGGCGGTGGCGGTGGTGCCGTCGAGCGCCTTGCCGACGCGCTTCTCGAGGTGCTGCTGGAACCTGGCCGGGTCCATGCCGGCGCCGTCGGGCCGCGCGAAGGCGGTGCCGCCGGCGGTCATCGCGAGGCTGCCGGCCACGAGGGCCGCCAACATCGTCTTCATGTCGAGGGATACCATGTCTGTCTCCATCTGTTTCGGGTCAACTTCCCCGTTCCAGCAACATGGCGGGCGGCGGTTTCGCCCCGGTCTCGCCGCGGTAAAGTTGTGTAAAGATCGCGCCCATGACGATCCTGACGACCGGGCGGCTGACGCTGCGGCCGCTGCTGCCGGCCGATGCCGAGGCCTATGCCGCGATGCGCGGCCACCCCGACGTGGCCAGGTGGCTGCCGCCGCCTTCGGGCGACGCCATCGAGCGGTTCGCCAGGAGCCGGGAGGAGCGCGGTTACGCCCCCTGGGGGGTCTTTCGCGACGGCCGGCTGATCGGCCATGGCGGGCTGAACTACGTGCCCGAGTTCGGCGGGACCGAGGTCCTGTGGGCGCTGCATCCGGATTTCCGGGGCCGGGGCTACGCCACCGAGGTGGCGCGGGCGGCGCTCGCCCATGGGTTCGACGCGCTGGGGCTCGACCTGATCTTCGCCATCACCCTGCCGTCCAACCTGGCCTCGCAGGCGGTGATGAGGCGGGCGGGCCTCCGCTACCGCAAACGCGTGGCCTACAAGGGCTTCAGCGACCTCGTCTGGTTCGACGCCGGGCGCGATTCGTGGACGCGCGATTAGTGGACTCGATTGGTGGACTCGAATGGCGTTACGTTCAGGCGTCCACCAACACCCTCGACGCCGCGCGATGGATCGCCGGATCGCCCGCCGCCAGCACCGAACCATCCGAGCGCATGTCGAGCTCCCCGCCGCGCCAGTCGGTGATCGTCCCGCCCGCGCCCTTGATGACGGGCACGAGGGCGGCGAAGTCGTAGAGCTTCAGGCTCGCCTCGACCACCAGGTCGACATGGCCCGCCGCCAGCAGGCCGTAGGCGTAGCAGTCGCCGCCCCAGCGGAAGAGCTTCACCTTCCTGGTGAGCGCCTCGTGCGGCTTGGCGTAGGCGCCGGGGAACATGATCGGCGCGGTCGAGTACATGTAGGCGCGGTCGAGGGACGGGCAGCCGCGGACGGAAATCGGCGCACCGTTGAAGGTCGAGCGCTCGCCCTCGACCCCCAGCCAGCGCTCCTTCAGGATCGGCTGGTCGATGATGCCCATGACGGGCCTGCCGCGATGAAGGAGGGCAATCAGCGTGCCGAAGATCGGCAGGCCGGTGATGAAGGCCTTGGTGCCGTCGATCGGATCGAGCACCCAGACATACTCGGCGTCGGTCCGGACCGCGCCATGCTCCTCGCCGAACACGCCGTGCTCCGGGACATGGCGGGTCAGCAGATCGCGCATGGCCGTCTCGGCCTCGCGGTCGGCGATGGTGACCGGGCTGTTGTCGGTCTTGTCGTCGATGGCGACTTGGGTGCGGAAATAGCGGGCCGCGATCGGCCGCACCGCGTCGGCCAGCTCGTTGGCCAGTTGGACGAAGCGGGGCTCGACCACCTAGGGCAGCGGCTTGGGCGTGTCGGCCAGGGTGCGCAGATAGGCGACCACGTCGGCCCGCTCCTGCTCCTTGGGAAGGCCCGCGAACGCCATCTTGGTGCCCTTCACGAACGCCGTGGGCTTGAAGATCATGTGGTTGATGTCCTCGTAGCTCCAGTCGCCGCCCTTGGCCTGCATCGCCGACGAGTAGCTGAAGCCCGCGTGGCTCGCCTTCTTGCGGCCGACGATGTCCCACAGGTTGGGGCCGACCTTGTTGGCGCCGCCCTTGTCGGTGGTGTGGCAGGTGAAGCACTGCTTCATGAAGATCGCCTTGCCGGCATCGACATTGGCGCCGGCGAGCTTGGGACCGATCGGCGCGAGCTCCGCGACCGGCGCCGCGGCCACCGCGACGGGGCCCTCGTCGGCAACGGCGATCGCCGGCTTGTCGAGCTTGTGCGGATGGACCACGGCGTTGGAAACCTTGCCAACCACCATCGCGAAGAGGGCCGAGGCCAGAACGCAGCCCGCAACCGTGTTGAAATTGGCCATAGTCGGATCCCAAAGCGGCAGTATTTTCGGACGTTGCTGTAGCACGCCCGCACGGCCGCCAGTAGTATCCGATCGCCGCATCGGGCTCGCGCGGCGGAACGTCGCAAGTCTCGGATTTTGCGGGGTTTTTCGCCCCTCGGCGGGCGGTTGACGCCAGTGGTCCGGCGGGCGAAACAGCCGCCGGCAAGACAAAGATCGGCGCGCGGGGAGTTCAGGACATGGCGAAGGCTCGGGTCGGCAAGGCGAAGGCCAGCAACATCATCGCCTTCCAGGGCGAACCGGGGGCGAACTCGGACATGGCCTGCCGCGCGGCCTTTCCCTACATGACGACCCTGCCCTGTCCGACCTTCGAGACCGCCATGGCGGCCGTCCAGACGGGACGGGCGGAGCTGGCCATCATCCCGGTCGAAAACTCGATCGCCGGCCGGGTCGCCGACCTGCACAGCCTGCTGCCGCATACCAGGCTCAAGATCGTCGCCGAGCATTTCCAGCGGGTCGAGCATTGCCTGGTGGCGCTGCCCGGCACCAGCCTGCGCACCATCCGCACGGTCAAGAGCCATGTCCAGGCGCTCGCCCAGTGCCGCAATTTCCTGAGGAAGCATCGCTTCCAGCCGCTGGTCCACGCCGATACGGCAGGCGCGGCGCGCGAGATCGCCGAGGTCGGCGACAAGAGCGTCGGCGCCATCGCCTCCTCGCTGGCGGCCAAGATCTACAATCTCAAGGTGCTGGCCCGGAATATCGAGGATGCCGATCACAACACCACGCGCATGCTGGTGTTCTCGCGCGACGAGGCCACGCTCGATTGGCGAACCGTGCAATGCATGACCGCCTTCCTGTTCCGCGTGAAGAGCCGGCCGGCCGCGCTTTACAAGGCGCTGGGCGGCTTTGCGACCAACGGCGTCAATATCGTGAAGCTGGAAAGCTACCTCTCCGGTGCGCGCTTCGAGCAGGCGCAGTTCTATGCCGAAGTCGAGGGTCATCCCGAGCAGCGCAGCCTGCATCTGGCCTTCGAGGAACTCGGCTTCTTTTCCGAGGAATTCAAGCCGCTCGGCACATTTCCGGTGAATCCGTTCCGGCGCAAGGGCTGGGAAGCGCCCACTCGTCCCGGTACCTGAGGCCCACCATGCCGCAACAGCCCGTCCGCATCGCGCCTTCCATCCTGTCGGCCGATTTTGCCGCTCTCGGTCGGGAGATCGAAACGGTGACCTCGGCCGGCGCCGACTGGATCCATGTCGACGTGATGGACGGTCACTTCGTGCCCAACCTCACCATCGGCCCGATGGTCGTGAAGGCGCTGCGCAAGCACAGCAAGCAGCCCTTCGACGTCCATCTCATGATCTCTCCCGTCGATCCGCTGGTCCCTGCCTTCGCCGACGCCGGCGCCGACGTGATCTCGTTCCATCCCGAGGCTGGCCCGCATTCCCATCGCACGGTCCAGCTCATCAAGAGCCTGGGCAAGAAGGCCGGCGCCGTGCTCAACCCGGCGACGCCGCTCGCCGCGATCGAGCATGTGCTGGCCGATCTCGACCTCGTGCTGGTGATGAGCGTCAATCCCGGCTTCGGCGGCCAGGCTTTCATCGAAAGCCAGCTCGCCAAGATCGCCGCCCTGCGCAAGGCGATCGACGCGCTGGGCAAGAGCATCGATCTCGAGGTCGACGGCGGCGTCAATCCGGAGACGGCCCGGCGCTGTATAAAGGCCGGTGCCGACGTTCTCGTGGCCGGCACCGCGGTCTTCAGCGGCGGACCGGACCGCTACGCCGCCAATATCAGGGCTTTACGGTCATGACCGACATCATATTGCATCATTACGCCGGCTCGCCGTTTGCCGAGAAGGTGCGCATTGCTCTCGGCATCAAGCAGGCGGCCTGGAAGTCGGTCGACATTCCCAACGTCATGCCCAAGCCGGACCTGATGCCGCTCACCGGTGGCTACCGCAAGACGCCGGTCCTGCAGGTCGGCGCCGACGTCTACTGCGACACCCAGCTCATCATGATGGAGATCGAGAAGCGCCTGCCCACGCCGCCACTCCTGCCCAAGGGCAAGGAAGGCGAGGCGCGCGGGCTCGCCATGTGGATCGACCGCAACATCTTCTGGTCGGCCGTTGGCGTGGTCATGGGCGCGATCGGCGACAAGATGCCCGAGGCCTTCAAGAAGGACCGCAGCGAATTCTCCGGCCGCTCGTTCGATGCCGACAAGCTTCGGGCCGCCATTCCGATGACGCGCGATCAGACCTATGCCCAGCTGACGCTGGCCGAGACGATGCTGGTCGACGGCCGCAACTACCTGCTGGGCGCCGAGCCCACCCTGGCAGACTGCGCCCTCTACAATCCGGTGTGGTTCATCAAGGAACGGCTCGGCGCCGCGGCGAGCCCGCTCGATCGGCTGCCCGGGATCGCCGCCTGGTCGGAGCGCATGAAGGCGTTCGGTTCCGGCAAGCGCAGCGATCTGACGGCAGCCGAAGCGCTCGATATCGCCGGGGCCGCCGAGCCCGCGGCCGCCAGCGTCGATGCGCAGGATCCCAGCGGCTTGAAGGCCGGTCGGAAGGTCAGCGTCACGCCCGACGACACCGGCAAGGTGCCGGTGAGCGGCGAGCTGGTGGGATTGTCGGCCGACCGCATTTCGATCGCCCGCAACGATCCGCGCGTGGGCGACGTCGTCGTCCATTTTCCGCGCGCGGGATTCGTCATCCAGCCGCTATAGCGAGACTTCGCCCCGGAACACGGGAACGCAGCCGCCGCCGACAGTGGCGTGGATACCGTCGGCGGCGCGATGCGCCGACGCCAGCAGCAGGCTCGGCCGGCCCATTTCGACACCCTGAACGATGTCGTAGCGTCGCTTCTGTTCGCCGGTCAGCGACAGCAGCAGGGCGGCAAGCGGCGTCGCGGCGCTTCCCGTGGCGGCATCTTCGACGGTGCCGGAGAGCGGCGAAAACATGCGGGCGCGCAGGCGGATTCGGTCGCCGTTTTGGCCGACGTGGGCATAAAGGTAGAGCGGCAGGCGCTTGGGGCCCAATCCCGCCGGAGCGTATTGCGCGACGGCGTGGCGGAACTGCGCAATGTCGGGAACGGCGCGGGCGAGCGCCTCGGCCGTCACTTCCGCCACGACGAAGGAATTGCCGACCGAGGCCAAGACGGGCCGGTGCGCGGTCACGACGACCTCGCCGGGGGCGATGCCAACGCAGTTTGCAAGCAGGTCGACCGGCATCTCGGCGCCGAGCGACAGCGGCTGAGGCGCCGCGATCGTCACACCGTCGTCTTCGACCTTCACCTCGACCAAGCCGGCGATCTCCTCGAAGCGCAGCATGCCGCCTTGGGCCCGTCCGCGGGCGGCCAGAACCCAGCCGGTGCCGACGTTGGGGTGGCCGGCGAACGGCATTTCGGCGGTGCGATTGAAGATACGCACGCGGGCGGTATGGGCCGGGTCGTCCGGCGGCAGCACGAAGGTGGTCTCGCTCAAATTGAATTCGGTGGCGAGGGACTGCATCTCGCCATCCGACAGGCCATGCGCATCGGGGAAGACGGCGAGCGGATTGCCGCCGAAGCGCCGGTCGGTGAAGACGTCGACGGTGACGAACTCGTAGGTTTTCATCGGGGACTCTTCAGACAATTTTTGCGCCGATTTCGTCGGCGATGTTGCGCAAGGCGGCGACCGATCGCGCCGTGGCGCTTCGACCATCGTGCGGACAATGCGTTTCGATGCTGGCCAGGACTTCAGGCACCTTCACGCCGCGCAGCAATCGCTTCAGCTCATCGGCCCACGGAATGTCTCCGTCACCCAGCGGCACCGTCCGGTTCGCCGTCACGTCACGGTCCTTGAGATGGATGGCGTCGGTATGGGCCGAAAGCGCGTCGATGTCGGCGTCACTCGGCGGTGCGCCGATGGCCCAGCTGTTGGCGATGTCGACCAGCGGCTTCAGAACCCCCGGCCGTGGCACCGGGAAGCCGTCGAAGAACGCGGCGAGCTCGGCCACCGACCCGACGTTGCAGACAGGTTCGTTCTCGATCTCGAGGTCGACGCTATAGTTGTTGGCGAGGTCGGCCAGGCGCTCGAACTGGGGCGCGAGATCGGAAGGCCGATAGCCCGGATAGCGCAGGTGCGTGAACACGCGCAGCTTGCGGGCCTTCAGCACGACCGCCACGTCGAAGGCATAGGCCAGGGGATCGTCGGCAGGGCAGGTCGCAGGGTCGAACGCGAAGTCGACCTTGCCGCCGGCCGCCGCCTTGCCGGCCGCCGGCCACTTCAGCAGCGGCGAAACGAATGTCGGGACGCTCAGTCCCGCCTTCTCGATGGCGTGGGAAACGACCGCGACCTCGTCGAGCTTCATGCCCATCAGATTGCGACCGCCGATGGTCCGCATGTCGAGGCGACGGACGTCGTGTTCTGTGCAGAACGAGATCATTTCTTCGAGGGTGGGGCCGATTTCATCGCCGATCACGGCGAGGGCGAGACGGGGAAGGGTCATTCGGCGACCCTACTATCGACCGATGTCTTTGGCTAAGGTCTCGTCGACGATCGAGGGAGGCGGCATGAGCGACGAAGCGGCGATTTTCGTGGGAGCGAGCGATGCCGACCAGTATCTCCTTCTGAAATACGCCAACCGGCACGGGCTGATCGCCGGTGCGACGGGCACCGGCAAGACCGTGACCCTGCAGACCATCGCCGAGGGCTTCTCCGCCTATGGCGTGCCGGTGTTCATGGCCGACGTGAAGGGCGATCTCTCCGGTGTCTGCCAACCCGGTGGCGACAATCCCCGGGCGGTCGAGCGCGCCAGGCAGATGCAGATCGAGGGCTACGCCGGGCGGTCCTTCCCGACGATCTTCTGGGACCTGTTCGGCGAGAAGGGCCATCCCATCCGGACGACGGTGAGCGAGGTCGGCCCGGTGCTGATGGCGCGTCTGCTTCAGCTCAACGAAACCCAGGAGGGCGTGCTCAACATCGCCTTCAAGGTCGCCGACGAACAGGGCCTGCTGCTGCTCGACTTCAAGGATCTCCAGGCCTTGCTGCAGTGGCTGGCGGAAAACGCCAGCCAGCTCACCACCGAGTTCGGCAATGTCAGCAAGCAGTCGGTCGGCACCATCCAGCGTCAGCTCCTGATGCTCGACCAGCAGGGCGGCGAGGGCTTCTTCGGCGAACCGGCGCTCGATCTCGCCGACATGATCCGCTGCGATGCCTCGGGCCTCGGCACGATCAATATTCTGGCGGCCGACAGGCTGATGCAGAATCCGCGGCTCTACGGCACGTTTCTGCTCTGGCTCCTCTCCGAGCTGTTCGAGGCGCTGCCTGAGGTGGGCGATCTCGACAAACCCAGGTTCGTGTTCTTCTTCGACGAGGCGCATCTGCTGTTCGACGACGCGCCCAAGGCGCTGCTCGAGCGCATCGAGCAGGTGGTCCGGCTGATCCGTTCCAAGGGTGTCGGCGTCTATTTCGTCACCCAGAACCCGCTCGACATCCCCGAGTCGGTGCTGGGCCAGCTCGGCAACCGCGTGCAGCACGCATTGCGCGCCTTCACGCCGAAGGACCAGAAGGCGGTGAAGGTCGCCGCCGAGACCTTCCGCCCGAACAGGAAATTCAACGTCGCCCAGGCGATCACCGAACTCGGCGTCGGCGAGGCGCTGCTGTCGTTTCTCGACACCAAGGGTGTGCCGACGCCGGTCGAGCGTTGCCTGATCGCACCGCCCCAGGGCCGCATCGGTCCGGTCAAGGACACGGAGCGGACGGCGGTCATGTCCGCCAGCCCGCTTGCCGGCAAGTACGACAAGGCGGTCGATCGGGCCTCTGCCTACGAGGTGCTGACGGGCCGGGTTTCGGCCGGTGCGCAATCCGGGCCGGCGGCGCCGACCAATGGCGCGCCGCGCCGGCGCGGCCAGTATGGCTCAGTGCCCCAGACCGCGTCGCCGGCTCCGTCGCCACCGTCACCGGGTCCATGGGGCGGTCGCCCGGAGGGGCAGGCGCCCGAGCCGCCGCGCGCGGAGCCGCGGCTCAAGAAGGCGCAGCCGCCGGCACCCGCGCCGACGCCGAAAGCTCCCGTCGGACGCCAGCGCGACTCCATCGGCGTGACCGTGGCCAAGGCCGCCGGTCGCAGCATGGCCACCATCGCCGCGCGCGAGGCGGCGAAGGCCGTGTTCGGCAAGGGCAAGGCTGCCAGCATCGGAGCGAGCGTCGGCGGCGCCGTGCTGCGGGGTGTCCTGGGCTCGATCCTGCGGGGCTGAGTCCGACGTCTTCGTGGTCCGCGCGGCGGTCGTCCTTTCCGCCGCTGTGGCTCAGACCAGCCGATCCAGCTCCTTGACGATGGCGTCGCCCATTTCCTGGGTGCCGACCTTTTTGATGCCATCGGTCTTGCCGCCGACCAGCAGGTCGCCGGTTCGGTAGCCTGCCGCGAGCACGTTCTCGACCGCCTTCTCGACCAGGTCGGCCTCGTTGCCGAGGTCGAAGGAGTAGCGAAGCATCATGCCGTAGGAGAGTGTCTGGGCGATCGGATTGGCCAGCCCCTTGCCCGCGATGTCGGGCGCGCTGCCGTGGATCGGCTCGTACAGCGCCTTGCGCCGGCCCGTTGCGTCGGGCGCGCCGAGCGAGGCCGAGGGCAGGAGGCCCAGCGAGCCGGTCAGCATCGAAGCCTCGTCCGACAGGATGTCGCCGAACAGGTTGTCGGTGACGATGACGTCGAATTCCTTGGGCGCGCGCAGGAGCTGCATGGCGAGCGCGTCGGCATACATGTGGCTGAGCTGGACGTCGCTGTAGCTTTCCTTGTGCAGCTTGGTCGCTTCCTCGCGCCACAGCACGCCGGTGTGCATGACGTTGGCCTTTTCCGAGGACAGGACCTTGTTCTTGCGCTTGCGCGCCAGATCGAAGGCGACGGCGCAGACGCGGCGGATTTCAGGCGCCGTATAGCGCTGGGTGTCGAAGGCCTCGACTTCGCCCTTGGCGTTGATGTGGCGGCCGCGCGGTTCGCCGAAATACACGCCGCTCGTCAGCTCGCGGATGATCATGATGTCGAGACCCTTGACGATCTCGGGCTTGAGCGAGCTCGCATCGACCAGCGCGTCGAACACCTTGGCCGGCCGCAGGTTGGCGAACAGGTCCATCTCCTTGCGCAGCCGCAGCAGGCCGCGCTCGGGCTTCTTGCTGAAGTCGGCCGTGTCCCACTTCGGACCGCCGACCGAGCCGAACAGCACGGCATCGGCCTCGAGCGCCGTCTTCATGGCGTCGTCGCTGAGCGGCACGCCGTGCTTGTCGAGGGCGGCGCCGCCCACCAGGTCTTCCTTGATGTCGAAACCGACCGCCCGCTTCTTGCCCATCCAGGCGATGATCTTGCGGACTTCGTTCATCACTTCGGGGCCGATGCCGTCGCCCGGCAGCACCAGCAGATTGCGGTTGGACGCCATGTTGTCAGGTCTTCCGTTGATTAGTTGGCTTGCAGATCAGAAACCGGTGTCATCCCGAGCGAAGCGAGGGACCTTTTCTCAGACCGCGGAAAGGTCCCTCGCTTCGCTCGGGATGACACTGTGCGGTATTTCAGTGCTTGTTCCTCAGGACGCGGGATGGAGCCAGGGCTGGGAGTCCTTCTGGCGGGACTCGAAGCTGTCGATGTCAGCCTTCTTCTCCATGGTGAGGCCGATGTCGTCGAGCCCCTCCAGCAGGCATTTCTTGCGGAAGGCGTCGATCTCGAAATGGACCGTGCCGCCGTCCGGGCCCTTGATCTCCTGCTTCTCGAGGTCGACCTCGATGATGGCGTTGGAGCCGCGGCTCGCGTCGTCCATCAGCTTGGCGATGATCTCCTTGGAGACCTTGATCGGCAGGATGCCGTTCTTGAAGCAGTTGTTGTAGAAAATGTCGGCGAAGTCCTCGGAGATGATGCAGCGGATGCCGAAATCGAGCAGCGCCCAGGGGGCATGCTCGCGGCTCGAGCCGCAGCCGAAGTTGGGGCCGGCCACGATGATCCTGGCGTTCTGGTAGGCCGGCTGGTCGAGGATAAAATCCTTCTTCTGGCCGTCGGCCGTCCAGCGCATTTCGTAGAACAGCCCGTCCTTCAAGCCGGTGCGCTTGATGGTCTTCAGGAACTGCTTGGGAATGATCATGTCGGTGTCGACATTGACCATCGGCAGCGGCGCCGCGACGCCGCGGAGCGTCGTGAACTTCTCCATGGGACCCCCTTGCGAAAACGCCGAAATAAACGGGCTTTCGGCTCCCGGGTCAAGCGGGCCGTCGGGCCGCTAGCGCCGGGTCAGCACCGCGCCGGCCATCTTGTCGTGCAGGCCCTGCTTGCGGCTGGAGAAGGCAACCGACACGCAGGCCACGATGGCGAGGAAGGCGACCAGGCCGCCCAGCGAGCCCAAAATCCAGCCGGCGCTGTTGAGATAGAGCGGCCACGCCCGGATCGAGGCCGCGCCGAGGCTCAGTCTCGAGCCGTTTTCGGTCGAAACACGAATGCCGAGCAGTCTCTTGCCGATTGTCGCCTGGGCGGACGAGCTTTCCTGAAGGGCGAAATAGGCCCAGCAAATCAAGGTGCTCGCGATCATCTTGTCGGGCGACAGGCTGTCGAGCCAATACTGCCAAAGCAGGCTGGCGTCGGCCCCCGTCGGCGGCGGCATCGGGAGCGGCGGGAAGACCAGCGACACGATCTGCCAGACGATCGCCAGCGCGATCATGTCGACGATCCAGGCCACAAGGCGCAGCCAGAAACCGGCATAGCGGACGGCTGTCTCGGGCGGCCGGGCGTCCCAGACGGGCGGCGGCGGCGGGAGGGCGGAACCCGAATTCGGAACGCTGGCCATGGCGATCTCTCCCTGTGAGCCGTCAGGGAACTTTTACCACGAGCGTATCGGCCAGAACATCGTGCAGCGCCCGTTTGCGGGCGGTGAAGGCTGCCATCAGGTAGCCGATGGCCAAGGGCACCAGCGGCGTGATCATCACCTTCAGGAAATGCCGCGCGGTGGCTCGGCCGAAGGAGAGCTGGGCGCCGTCGACCCGCACGATGCGTACCCCGATCGCCATCTTGCCCAGCGTGGCGCCGCGCGGCGAGCTGGTCATCAGCGCTTCGTAGAGCCAGTTGATGATGATCAACACTGACAGCATCAGGATCATTCCGAGGACGATTTCGAACGAAAGCTCTTCGCTGTCGTGCTCCATGCCGGTCAGGGCGATGAACGCGGCGAAGATCGCCACGATCACGGCCGCGGCTACGGAAATGATCAGCCCATCGATCATGTAGGCCACGAACCGGATCCAGAAGCCGCCGTAGGGGCCGGGGGCGATCGCGTCGGTGGCTTGCGGCTGGCCCGGCCAGGCCGGTGGTGGATCGGCCATGGTGACTTCTTCTCCCCCTCAAAGAAATCGGGCCCAAAAAGATCGGGCGGTGCATCGCTGCACCGCCCGCAAGCTAGCACCGCTCCTTCAGGAGCGGCTATTGGAAGTCCCGCACGTCCGCGAGCGTGCCGCGGATGGC
>Ga0209514_10007604_pt1 | contig 12715 bp, 8 predicted proteins | sample Subgrocontami58m_FD_187452 | JGI IMG/M metagenome (GOLD analysis project Ga0209514, IMG submission 187452) | Subsurface groundwater microbial communities from S. Glens Falls, New York, USA - GMW37 contaminated, 5.8 m (SPAdes) (version 3) | ecosystem: Environmental > Aquatic > Deep subsurface >...
CGCCGCGCTTCATCGCCCACCGCCCCGCGCTCGAGGACGCCTGGAAGCGCGCCAAGATCGACCGCGTGCTGATGATGCTCAAAGGCGCGATCGCCGCGGCGACGCGCGTGCTGCTGTCGATGAACGTGCGCCGCGACAAGGTCGACGGCGTGCTGCGCCTGCTGCCCGCGCTCGCCACGCCGACGGTCTCGACGCTCTCGGATCCGGACTGGGTGGACCTGAGCACCGTGGTCGAGGAGGGCAGCGTGCGCGAGCTGATTCCGCGCCTCTACGAAGCCGGCGCGCGCGGCATCATCGAACTGCCGATCAACAAGATCGTCGAGTAGCCGCGGGGGAAAACCCGCGAAGAACCGCGCCGGACGGGCGTCTCCGGGCGTTCAGGCCGCGCTGCGCGCGCCGGTCCCCGACAATCCGCGGAACATCCGCGCGTTCTCGCAGAAGCTGTTGTCGCCTTCGACTCCTCCGGCGAGCCACCTTTCGCACAGGTCCTCGGAAGCGCAGGTCCGGCAGCGGATGCGCACGTCCTGCGGGATGGCACCGCGCCGCCCGGCCGCTTCGGGGTCCCCGCCTGCACGCGCCAGCATGCGCGTCATGCGCGATTCCGAGGCAGCCGCCTTGTATCTGAGGAACAACACGACCATCGCAACGCTCACGGCCACCATGATGACCGCCGCGCCGATCTCCGACATTGGGTTCATGGTCCAGTTCTCCTTTGATGTCGAACCGAAGCGCACCCGAACACGCGTTTGTTTGGGCTGGTTCGCGTCGATGCCCGATCATCGTCCCGCCGGCGCCCGGCCGCCGCCGTGAGATACATCAACAAACCGCGTGAAACGCGGGCGCCGGATCGGTAACCGCGTCGGCGCGAGTTCAGCCGTCCGGCGGGCGACGCGGCGCGGAATCCCGCTGCTCCGGCCCCGGCATCGGCTTCGGCCGCGCCGGCCACATGTAGATCGCGTAGTACACGAGCGCGACGAGCACGCTGCCGCCGACGATGTTGCCCGCGATCACGGGCACGATGTTGCGCGCGAAATCGGCCCAGCCGAGCGGCGCGCCGAGCAGCATCGCGAGCGGGAAGAAGTACATGTTCGCGATCGAGTGCTCGAATCCCGCGGCGACGAAGGCGGTGATCGGAAACACGATCGCGAGAACCTTGTCGGTGACGCTCCTGCCCGCGAGCGCCATCCACACGGCCATGCACACGAGCACGTTGCACAACACCCCGCGGAAGAACGCCTCGAGGAGCGGAAGGCCGGCTTTCGCCGTGGCGATCTTGATCGCCGTCTGGCCGACGGCGCCGCCGTTCAGGCCCGCGTGGCCCGAGAGCCACACCAGCAGCGCGAGCCCCACCGCGCCGATGAAATTGGTCGCGCACACGATGACCCAGTTGCGCAGCACCTCGCGCGTGCTCACGCAGCCGTCGGCCCACGCCATCGCGAGCATGTTGTTGCCGGTGAACAGCTCCGCGCCCGCCACCGTGACCAGGATCAGGCCGAGCGAGAATGACAGGCCGCCGAGCACGCGCGTCGCCGCGAACCCGAGTCCCGCGTCGCTCGCAACCAGCGTGTACATGAGCGCACCGAGGCCGATGAACGCCCCGGCGAGCATGCCGAGCATCGACACGGTGAGCAGCGGCATGCGCGCCTTGATCACGCAGAAATCGTTCACCCGCCCCGCGATTTCCTTCGGGGAATATGCGTCCAGGCCGTAGATGTCGGACACCGGGCTGCGCTCCGCTCAATGCGCCGATTCTATCATTGCGCGGGCGCTCGGCCCACGCCGCGCGCTCACTTTCCCCGGTAGGCGATGCGGTAGATCGCGCCGGCGTAGTCGTCCGAGACGAGCAGTGAGCCGTCGGGCATCTGCTCGATGTCCACGGGGCGCCCCCACACCGAGTCGCCCCGCAGCCAGCCCTCGGCGAATATCTCGTGCTTCACCGCGCGCCCTCCCTCGACCACGACGCGCGAAATGCGGTAGCCGATCTTCGCCCTGCGGTTCCAGGAGCCGTGCTCGGCGACGAACACGCTGTTGCGGTATTCCGCGGGGAACAGGCTGCCGGTGTAGAAGCGCATGCCGAGGGCGGCGACGTGCGGGCCGAGATTCACCACCGGGGCGGCGAATTGCGCGCAGGGGCGGTTGCCGAACTCGGGGTCCGGCGTGTCGCCCTGGTGGCAATACGGATAGCCGAAATGCATTCCCGGCCGGGGCGCGTGGTTCAGCTCGTCCGAGGGCAGATCCTCGCCCATCATGTCGCGGCCGTTGTCGGTGAACCACAGCTCATGCGTTCTCGGATCCCAGTCGAAGCCCACCGAATTGCGCACGCCGTTCGCGAACACTTCGTACCCGCTGCCGTCGGGGCGGATGCGCGAGATGAGCGCGTAGCGCTGCGGGTCCGGCGCACAGACGTTGCAGGGCGCGCCGACCGGCACGTAGAGCCAGCCGTCGGGCCCGAAGCGGATGAACTTCCAGCCGTGATGCGAATCGCGCGGATAGCGCGTGGTGACCACGGCCGGCTTCGCCGCGCCGGAGGCGTACGCATCGAGCCGCGCCTCGACGTCGTCGAAGCGCAGGATGCGGTCGACTTCGGCGACGTAGAGCGCGCCGTTCCTGAGCGCCACGCCGTTCGGCATGTTGAGGTCCGAGGCGAGCGTCACGACCTGCGTCGCGCGGGCGTCCTTGTAGCGGATGGCGTAGACGCGGCCCGCCGAACGCGTGCCGACGAAGAGCACGTTGTTCGCTCCGAGCGCGAGCGAGCGCGCGTTGTGGACGTTCTGCGCGAAGACGCTGATCTCGAATCCCGGCGGCAGCCTGATCCGTTCGAGCGGAAGACCCTGCGCCCAGGCGGGGTTTGGCGCCCAGAGCGCGAGGACCGATGCTGCGCAAGCGAGTCTGAAACGCATGTTCATGGTCCGCACGGCCGAAAGTCTCCTATCATAGTGGTTTCGCGGCCCCCGCAACGAATTCCGGACGCACGCCGTCGCCCCCGATGCAAGTCACCGCACCCAAGCCGCTCAACTCCTACCGCAAGTACTGGGCGCAGCGCTTCGGCGTGGCGCCGCTCCTGCCCATGTCGCGCGGGGAGATGGAGGCGCTCGGCTGGGACTCGTGCGACGTCATCATCGTGACGGGCGACGCCTACATCGACCATCCGAGCTTCGGCATGGCGCTGGTCGGGCGGCTGCTCGAAGCGCAGGGCTTCCGCGTCGGCATCATCAGCCAGCCCGACTGGCACTCGGCCGAGGATTTCAGGCGGCTCGGACGGCCGAACCTGTTCTTCGGCGTCACCGCCGGCAACATGGATTCGATGGTCAACCGCTACACCGCCGACCGCAGGATCCGCTCCGACGACGCGTACACGCCCGGGGCGCAACCGAACAAGCGCCCCGACCGCGCGGTGATCGTGTATTCGCAGCGCTGCCGCGAGGCCTATCCCGACGCGCGCCTGGTGATCGGCAGCATCGAGGCGAGCCTGCGCCGCATCGCGCACTACGACTACTGGTCGGACAAGGTGCGCAGATCGATCCTGCCCGACGCGAAGGCCGATCTGCTGCTCTACGGCAATGCCGAGCGGGCATTGGTGGAGCTCGCGCACCGGCTGGCGGCGGGGGAGCCGATCGAATCGATCCGCGATCTGCGCGGGAGCGCGTTCATGGTGCCGCGCGGCTGGCGGCCGGAGGGATGGGCGGAGATGGATTCGACCACCGTCGATACCCCCGGCGCGCTGCATCCGCGCACCGATCCGTATGCGATGGAGGCGCCCTCCCCCTCACCCCCGCCCTCAGCCCCGGCCCCTCTTCCGCTTGCCGGAGAGGGCGGCAACGTGCAGGCGATCCGCTTTCACACGCGCGAAGAGCGGCTCGCGGCGCGCAGGGAGGCGCGGGCGCATACGGTGGTGCGGCTGCCGTCCTACGAGCAGGTGGTCGAGGACCCCGTGCTCGAGGCCCACGCTTCGCGCACTTTCCACATGGAGGCCAACCCCGGCAACGCGCGGGCACTCGTACAGGCGCACGCAGACCGCGACGTCTGGCTCAATCCGCCGCCGATTCCGCTCGCGACCGCGGAGATGGACTACGTGTACGGCCTGCCCTACGCGCGCGCGCCGCATCCGTCCTACGCAGGCGCGAAGATCCCGGCCTGGGAGATGATCCGATTCTCGATCAACATCATGCGCGGCTGCTTCGGCGGCTGCACCTTCTGCTCGATCACCGAGCACGAGGGGCGCATCATCCAGAGCCGCTCGGAGCAGTCGATCCTGCGCGAGATCGAGGAAATCCGCGACAAGACCGAGGGCTTCACCGGGGTCATCTCCGACCTGGGCGGACCGACCGCCAACATGTACCGCATGGCGTGCAAGGACCCGAAGATCGAAGCGGCGTGCCGCCTGCCCTCATGCGTGTACCCCGACATCTGCGAGAACCTGCGCACCGACCACGCGCCGCTCATCCACCTGTACCGCAAGGCGCGCGCGATCCCGGGGATCAAGAAAGTGCTGATCGGCTCGGGCCTGCGCTACGACCTCGCCGTGCGCTCGCCCGAGTACGTGAAGGAGCTGGTGACGCACCACGTCGGCGGCTATCTCAAGATCGCGCCCGAGCACATCGCCGAGGGGCCGCTGTCGAAGATGATGAAACCGGGCATCGCGAGCTACGACAGGTTCAAGGCGATGTTCGACCAGTACTCGCGCGAAGCCGGCAAGGAGCAGTACCTGATCCCGTACTTCATCGCGGCGCATCCGGGCACGAGCGACGATGACATGCTCACGCTCGCGCTGTGGCTGAAGAAGAACGGCTTTCGCCTCGACCAGGTGCAGACCTTCCTGCCGACGCCGCTCGCGACGGCCACCGCGATGTACCACACCGGCAAGAACCCGCTGCGCAAGGTGACGAAATCCTCGGAGGAGGTGAGCGTCGTGCGCGGCGGCCGGCAGCGGCGCCTGCACAAGGCGTTCCTGCGCTATCACGATCCGGCGAACTGGCCGCTGCTGCGCGAGGCGCTGCGGCGGATGGGGCGCGCGGATCTCATTGGAAACGGCAAGCGGCAGCTCGTTCCAGCGTTTCAGCCGGCGGTGGGGCGGATGCTGCCGGATGCCGGCGGGAAATCGAGGCGAGGCAACCGCACTAGCGGTGGCCGTAGGTTGGGCTGAGCGCAAGCGAAGCCCAGCCTCCGCTGTCGCTTGACGCCGGGCTTGCGCTGGCGCCCCTGGCGATCGGCGATGTCGCTCGTTCCTCGCGGGGGGCTCAGGCCGAGCGCGAGGCCCGGCCCTCGAGGTGCATCTCGAGCGCCTGGCTGACCCGCCCGAATTCCACGCGCATCGCCAGGCCGAGCTCGCGAGCGCTGTCGAGCTGGCCCTCCCGCGCGGCAGTTTCCGCCTGCGCGGCGAGCTTGGAAAGCGCGTGCGCGCCAAAGCGCGCGCTGGTGGACTTTAGCGAGTGCGCGGCCCGCTGTGCTTCCTGCCGCGATGCGTCCGAGGCGCCGGACACGTTGGCGATGAGCTCAGGCGTGCTCTCGAGGAACTGCGCGGCGAGCCCGACCAGGAACCCCGGCGTGTCGCGATCGATCTCCACCAGATCCTCGAGCACCGCCGGATCGAATGTTGCCTGGGCCACAGCAGGACCTGCGGCGGGTGCGCAGCGCGCGGGGCCGCGCGCCGCACCGCGCGCCACGGCCGCGAGCAGCGACCGGGTATCAAAAGGCTTGGAGAGGAAATCGTCCATGCCCGCCGCCAGGCAGCGGTCGCGGTCCCCCACCATGGCGTTGGCGGTGAGCGCAATGATCGGCATGCGCCCACTGCCGTGCTCGACCTCGCGCGCGCGGATGAGGCGCGTCGCCTCGAAGCCGTCCATGACCGGCATCTGGCAGTCCATGAGTACGCAGTCGAAACGCTCCTGCTCGCACTTGCGGACCGCCTCGGCGCCATCAGCCGCAATCACCACGCTGTGTCCTGCCGATTGCAGCATGGCGCGCGCCACCTCCTGATTGATCTCGTTGTCCTCCACCAGCAGCACCGCCAGCGCCTGTCCCGCCGCTGGCACCGGGACCGGCGCTTCGGGCTGGATCGCCCGGGCCGGCGCACGCGCCGGCTCAAACGGCAACTCCATGCAGAATTCCGTTCCGACACCAGGCGAGCTCTCGACTTCAAGCGTTCCCCCCATGAGCTCCACCAGGCGCTTCGCAATCGTGAGGCCCAGGCCGCTGCCGCCGTACCGCCGGGTCGTCGAGCTGTCGGCCTGATTGAACGGCTTAAACAGCTTCCCAAGCGCCTCGGCGTTCATGCCGATACCATTGTCCTTCACGGTGAAACGCAGCCACTGCTTCGGGTCCCCGGGACGGGGATCGAGCGCCCGTGCGGCCAGCTCGATCCGGCCGTTCTCGGTGAACTTGACCGCATTGCCCAGGAGATTGGTGAGCACCTGCCGCAGCCGCAGCGCATCGCCGCAGAACCACGCATCCTCCGGCAAGTCCAGATCGGCATCGAACGTGTTGCCCCGCGCGGCAGACATCTCCCGATAGGCGGTGACGAGATCCGCGAGCAGCCGTGGGAGATCGAAGTCATTCCGCTCCATCTCGATCTTGCCCGCTTCGATCTTCGACAGGTCCAGGATGTCGCCGAGCAGATCCCGAAGCGCGCGGCCCGACGATGCGATGGCGTTGCAATAGCGCCGTTGGATCTCGTCGAGCGACGTCACGTGCAGCAAGTCCACCATGCCCAGCACGCCGTTCAACGGCGTGCGGATCTCGTGGCTCATGTTCGCGAGAAACTGCGACTTGGCGCGGTTGGCGCCTTCCGCCGTGGCTCTGGCGGCCATGAGTTCCTGTGCCTGCCGCGAGAGTTCCTGCTCGGCTCGCTTGCGCTCAGCGACTTCCTCGATCAGGTCTTGCATCGTTGCGTCACGGGCAGCAATGCTTTCACGCAGCTGCCTTGTCATCCGGTGGAAGCTCTCCACCAGCGGCTGTACCTCGCCGGTGGTTTGGATATTCACCGGGGTCGAAAGATCGCCGCTCGCAAAACGCGCGACTGCCGAAGAAAGTTCCGCAATGGGTCTGGACAGGTACCGGGACACATAGAGGGCCACCAGCACCACGACAATGAGCGAGGCGAGAAGAATGACAGAAAAGAAGTTGATCACCGGGCCGAAATCCTTCGTCAAGAGCGACGATGGAATGCTGACCGCGATGCGCATGAACGGCTTGCCAGGCGTGACAGACAGGTCCTGAACCGCCAGGAGCCCTTCTTCCACGTCCTGCAATCGAACGTTTGCCTGGAACTCCGCGGGAAGCTTGACGCTGGGGTCGAATGTCGCCGACCCGCCCTTGGGACTTTGCAGGACGCGGCCCTCGGCATCGAACACCCAGACCGGGTTCTCCCCAAGGAACTTCACACCGCGCAGGAACGTGAAGAACTCATTGAGATTCTGGCGGATCAACAGGACGCCCCCGAGCGACCGGGATTCGAGATCGAGCTTCGCAATACCCGCCACCGCCGAAAACGTCCCCTCTTCGTCCAGGAACGGACCCTCGACTGAAATCTCCCTGGGCGGAATGAACCACTCCATGTACCCCGACGTGAGCAGCATCGGGGTGGCCTCCAGTTGCTGGAATAGATTCATGGAAGCCCGCAGCGAACGGGGACGATTGGCCTCCTGCGGCGAATTCGGAGCGTCCATCAGGTTGACGGACTCCTTGCGGCGCAATCTCTCGAAGGCATCTATCTTCACGTCGCCCGCGGCATCCGCGAACGATATGCGCTGAAGGCTCGAAAAATCTTTCATGTATTGCACCAGCAACTGTTCGACCTTCTGCGCGACAATCAGCTTCTCCGCGTCCGGCGTCAGCAGATAGTCCTCCAACGCCGACGAGTCAGCCAGCGAATGCAGCGTGCTTCGCAAAATCTTGCTGTAATGATTTTCGAAGTTGTCGCGAATGGTGCCGATCTGCTGGGAAATGCTTTCCTTGGTGCGTTTCTCGATCGAGCTGCTGCTGAACAAATACGCGATCAGGATCAATATGGTGCTGGTGGAGATGTTGACCAGCATGAACACGAGCAATATGCGGACAAAGATGGAGGCCCCTTTGTTCTTGGAAGCGTCCATCGAAGAGATCACCTTTTCAAAGCGGCGGACGAGTCGACCAGCTGTACCTCTTTGAGCAACTCGCCATGAAGAGGTATTCCAAGCACGGCCGCGCGCTTCTTGTTGATCATCAACGGCCCCCGGGCGGGAGTTCTCGGCCTCATGCGGCCGGGATTCAGGCCCTGCTCGAGGATGTCGTATGCCATCTCGAATGCCAGATAGCTCTGGTTGTAGCCGTAATCATTCGCGGTCAGGAGCATGCCCTCCAGGACGAATTGGTCTTCGGGGGAAGCTTCCGGCTTCGTGATGTTCTCCAAGTACCACTTGCCGACGGTAAGCATGTCGACGTGGTTGCCCTTGCGATCCTTCATGGTGTCGTGGTTCAGCACGAAAAACGCGTCCACCTTCCTGGCGAGCCCGAGGGACCGGATCTTGAATTCCTCGAACGAATTCGTCGCCACGGTTTCCACCAGCCTGAGGGGCAGCTGACCCTCACGAGCCAGAACCTGGAGCTGCTTGATGCTGGGCCTCGAGGTTTCGGAGTCGCAGGCGAGGATGGCGAATGTCGCTGCGCCTGGAACGAGTTTGTGGAGGAGTTCGAGACTTTCCTTGGGGTAACCCTGCTGCCACACCCCGGTGACGTTATGGCCGGGCCTGTCCATGCTGTCAACGAGTCCGTACTTGAGCGGCAGCCCGTTGATCCCCCAGAATACTACCGGTGTTGCAGTATCCAGAAGCTGGTTGCCGATGTAGTTGGCAGCGTTGTCGTCTCCGAGCATGACGAGATCAGGGCGGAAATCGCGCAGGACATTCATGATCCGTTGAGTTGTCGCAGCTATGGCGGCCTGACTGTTTGCGCTTTTGGTTTCCATCCACTCCTTCTTGATCACCGCCTTCGAACTCTCGACGTAATCGGTCCTGGTAAATGCAGCAGCCTGCTGGGTCGTGTCGAGGTAGCGGTATTTCAACAACGATGCAACCAGGCCCTGCTGCGTCGATTTTGACCAGAGATATTCCTTGTGATAGCTGCTGACCACAAGTATTCTTTTCTTCTCGGAGGCTCCATGCACCAGCGAAGCCACGCCGATCCCGATGAACAGGGCCAGGAACAATAGTCGAGTTTTCACGGTCCGTTCTCTTCGACGAATTTCACCTGCGAACGAGTACCTCAGAATGGCGCCGTAGTGGGCCCGGGCCGCGGGCGGGCGGCAGCGGTCTAGACCTTTCCATTGGCCTGCCACTTCTGAAAGATGTTTCTGGCCAGCTTGTCGGCTTCACCGAGGGCGTCTTCGGGACTCATCCTTCCGGAAGCGCACTTTGCGAACATCGTGGAAATGATCCAGCTGTTGTAGATTTCATCGATGGCGGCGTTCGCGTAACCGGGGTAGCCGAGGTTGACCGTCCAGCTGGTGACATCCTGGAATACCTTGTATTTCCCGGCGGGAACGGCTTTCGCGTCGGCGGCGATCAGTGCCTGCAGGTCGGGCACGGTCTGCGGGAAGCAGGGAAAGTTGTAGAACTGGCTTTCAAGAAACACCTTGCGACTGTTTCCAACATAGTCGACCAGGAATTTCTTGGCGCCTTCGATGTTTTCGGCGAATTTCCATATGACATACACGTCCAGCAGGTGTTGAAGGCCGACTTGTCGCACCGGTCCCTTGGCCGGCTTCGCCAGCCAGATCTTGTCGGAGACCGGGATCTTCTGATTCTCGCCGGTTCTGGTTATGGAAATCGCATTGAGCGTCACGGATCCCCGGCCCGCCAGCATCAGGCGATTGTTGGACGAGGCGTCCCACGAGAAGACTTCGTCGGTCATGCATTCCTTGTAGAGGGCCTTGACGAATTTCAGGGCTTCAAGAGTTTCGGGGGTCTTGAGTGCTATACGGCCTTCGGCGTTCTGTTCGGCGGACCCGAACGTCGCCATGATGGACCGCAGAGCCATGTTGGTATCGAGTTCCGAAGCCAGGCCGAAGCCCGCCGGAATCCCGTGCTTCTGTTTGATCTTGCGCGCACCGATCCGGATGTCCTCCCACGTGGACGGTGCTACCCCAACGTCATCCCACAGATCCTTGCGGAAGTTCACGGGATCGGGCACGTAGCTGTCCGAGAAACCATAGAACTTCCTGGTTTTCGGGTTGTAGGTGCTCTTGGCGGCCAGGTCGATCGGTTTGCCGTACCTGCGCGTGCACTCTTCATAGATCTCCTTGTGATCGATGACGTGGTCCTCGATCGAAGGCGGCGGCAGGAGGAACATGACCAGATCATGCCCCCGACGCGCCGAGATCTCCGCTGCGGCGCGGCTGTTGAGGCTGGTCATCTCGACGTTATCAACAATCACGGTGGTATTGTTCTTCTCTCCCCACTCCTTGACGTATTTGTTGTTGAACCACTTGTCGTACTCCGGCACGAAATGGTTCCATTGCAGGATCTTCAGAGTCTTCTGACCGGCCGCAGCCCAACGGGGCGCCACAGCGCTGGCTCCAAGTCCCAGCGCAGCGCGACCTGCCGTTCTGATGAAGTCCCGTCTGTGAGGGTTCTTGGGTTCCCAAATCGTCATGACAGTCTCCCGCGCAATTGTCTGCTGCAAACGCCATTGATGCCTGCCGCCACGGGTTTGCATCCCGTACAGGCGCGCACGTGGACGCGGAGGCCTCCCCAAGCGACAATGTTGCACGCCGATCCTGCAGGCTATGCCACGAAAAGCGGTCCGTTTCGCCCGTTATTCCCCCTCTGCAAGCCTCGAGCCGGCACCCCGGCCGGGGATACCGGGGGCCGCAAGAAACCCGCCGGCCGCCGGCCATAGTCTGATGAGGTCATCCCCGCGGAAGCGCGGATCCGGCAGGCGGGTGCGACGGCTGGATTCCCGTTTGCGCGGGAATGACGATTTCAGCCCCGCCAGCTTTGCAGGATGCGCATGTAGTTGCCGCGCGCGAAGGCCGCGGGGTCGGGGCAGTGGGCGAGGTTCATGCAGCCGTGCATCTCGGCGAGCGACGCGTAGCCGCGCTCCTCGACGAGGCGCGCGAGCCCCGCGCGCAGCCCGGCGAGATGCTGCGGCCCGTTCTTCAGCAGCGCCGATACGACCTGCACCGCGCGCGCCCCGGCCATGACCGCCTTCACCGCGTCCTCGGGCGTGTGCACGCCGCCCGAGGCCGCGAGGTCGAGCCTGCGCTGCGCGGAGAGGATCGCGAGCCAGCGCAGCCGCACCAGCAGCTCCGAGGAGTCCGAGAGGCCGAGCGTGTTGCGCAGCTCCAGCTCCTCGATGTCGATGTCCGGCTGGTAGAAGCGGTTGAACAGCACCAGTCCGTCGGCGCCCGCCGACTCGAGCCCGGCAGCGAAGTGCGACATCGACGAGAAGAACGGCGAGAGCTTGACCGCGATCGGAATCCGCACGCCGCGCTTCACTGCGCGCACGATGTCGATCGCGCGGCGCTCGACGGCGGCGCCGTCCTCGGACGGATCGGTGGCCACGTAGTAGACGTTCAATTCGAGCGCGTCGGCGCCCACCTGCTCGATCAGCTTCGCGTACTCCAGCCAGCCCGTCGCGGTGATGCCGTTCAACGAGGCGATCACCGGGACCTTCACCGCCGCCTTGATGCGGCGGATCTGGTCGAGGTAGTCCTGCGGGCCGAGCCGGAACTCCGCGGGCCGCGGAAAGAACGAGCTCGCCTCGGAGAACGCGTCGTGGTGCGATTCGATGTCGTAGAGCGTGCGCCCCTGCTCCATCTCGATCTGTTCCTCGAACAGCGACTGCATCACGATGGCGGCGGCGCCCGCGTCCTCGAGCCGGCGCACCATGTCCAGGTCGTCGGCCATCGGCGAGGCGCCCGGCATGAACGGATGCGGCAGCGCGAGGCCGAGGTAGCGGGTCGAGAGATCGATCGAGGTGCTTGTGGTCGCGGTCATGGGGTCACTCCGCCTTGTGGGCAGTGGGGTGGTGCGCCGCTGCGGCGGCGGGCTTCGCATCGTGCGGGAGGGCCATGTGGGCGTACAGCGCGCGCCGCTCCTCGGACTTGGTCTGCAGCATGTGCATCAGCGCCTTGAAGCGCGCCGGGTCCTGCTGCTCCACCATGCGGAAGCGGGTCTCGTTGCGCGCGTAGTCGATCACCTTGCCCCTGGGCGCGGTCGAATCGACGTGCAGCGGGCTCTCGCCCGGGCCGTGCCGGCGCGGGTCGTAGCGGTACAGCGGCCAGTAGCCCGTGTCGACCGCGAGCTTCTGCTGGGCCGCGCCGTTCGCGAGGTCGTAGCCGTGCGCGATGCAGTGCGAGAATGCGATGATCAGCGACGGTCCCGGATAGGCTTCGGCCTCGAGGAAGGTCTTGACGGTCTGCGCGTCGTTCGCGCCGAAGGCGACCTGCGCCACGTACACGCTGCCGTAGGCCATCGCGAGCAGCCCGAGGTCCTTCTTTGCGATCGACTTGCCGGCCGCGGCGAACTTGGCCGCCGCGCCGATCGGCGTGGCCTTCGACTGCTGGCCGCCGGTATTCGAATAGACCTCGGTATCCAGCACGAGCACGTTCACGTCGCGCTCGGAGGCGAGCACGTGGTCCAGGCCGCCGTAGCCGATGTCGTACGCCCAGCCGTCTCCGCCGACGATCCAGACGCTCTTGCGCACCAGGTAGTCGGCGAGCTGCTCCAGCCGCCGCGCC
>Ga0209514_10007608_pt1 | contig 12710 bp, 9 predicted proteins | sample Subgrocontami58m_FD_187452 | JGI IMG/M metagenome (GOLD analysis project Ga0209514, IMG submission 187452) | Subsurface groundwater microbial communities from S. Glens Falls, New York, USA - GMW37 contaminated, 5.8 m (SPAdes) (version 3) | ecosystem: Environmental > Aquatic > Deep subsurface >...
GCGGCTTGGCTACATCGTCGCGGAATGGGAGATCATGCGTCGCCTGCTGCCGCTGAAGGGCGACAGCGGCACCGGCGCATTGGATCAGATGATCGTGGCCGAGTATTTCTCGAAGAACTTCGACAAACACATGACCCACCTCAACGGCGTGCTGCACGACAAGCTGAAATGCATGGTCGAGGCGGTGGAGCGGGAGTTTGGCACATCGGCCGAGTGCTGGGCGCCGAAGGGCGGCATCTTCCTGTGGATCAAGCTGCCGGACAGCGTCGATGTGCGAAAGCTCCTGAAGCCCGCGGCCGAGGCCGGCATCATCTTCAACGAAGGCCCGGCCTGGGCAGTCAGCGCCGACAATTCCAGTTCCCATCTGCGGCTTTGCTTCGCCATGCCAAGCAAACAGGTGATCCAGGACGGAGTGAAGGCGTTCGCGCAGGTTTGTTATGAACAGACCGGCATCCCGCTGCGTAGCGACAACGTCCAGCGTTAACCCCACTCGCATGGAGGCAATCCCATGAGCGTCTTGCGTGGCAACAATGGCCCCCGCTACCGGCACAAGGTCGATGAATCGGCTCCCTATGACACCATCACCATCGACAAATTGACTCCCATCATCGGTGCCGAAATCGCGGGCGTCGACCTCTCCCGCCCGCTCGGCAACCACCAGATGGAGGAAATCCATCGCGCTCTGGCCGAGAATTCGGTGATCTTCTTCCGCGATCAGGACATGACGGCCGAACAGCATCTGAGCTTCGGCCGCAATTTCGGGGAACTGCACCTGCATCCGGCGGCACCGCACGCCCCGGGCCATCCGGAGCTGATGATCATCCACGCCGACAAGGACAGCCCGCGTGCCAACGGCGAAGGCTGGCACAGCGACGTGTCCTGTGATGTCGAGCCGCCGATGGGCAGCATTCTTTACATCAAGAAATGCCCGCCCAAGGGTGGCGATACGCTGTTCGCCAGCATGTATGCGGCGTACGAGGCCCTGTCCGACCGTATGAAGGCGTATCTGGACGGCCTGACCGCCGTGCATGATGGGGAAGGGGCCTATCGCGGCACCTACAAGAACCTCGGCATGCAGGACAAGCCGGTCTATCCGCGCGCGGAGCATCCGATCATCCGCACCCATCCGGTGACCGGCAAGAAGGCGCTTTATGTCAATCGCGGCTTCACGCAAAGCATCGTCGGGCTGCCACGGGATGAGGGTGGGGCCATCCTGAATTACCTGTACGACCTCGCCGAGGACCCGCTGTTCCAGTGCCGCTTCCGCTGGCGGGAGAACTCGGTGGCGTTCTGGGACAATCGTTGCGTCCAGCACCGCGCGATGTGGGACTATTGGCCGCACACCCGGTCTGGCTTCCGCGTCACCGTCGCCGGCGACCGACCGGTATAGGCACCGCAAAGGCCGCTGCCTTGCCGGTTCCAAGCAGAGCCGAGCGGGCGTTGCGTCAGGAGACCCACATGAAGATCAAGAAATCCCTGAAGCAGCTTCTCGACGAGGCCAATGCCGAGATCGAGACACTGACAGTGGATGCCGCCATCGCCCTGCATGGCAGGGACGACGTGCTGTTCGTCGATCTGCGTGACCCGCGGGAACTGGACCGGGAAGGGCGGATGCCCGGCGCATTCTCCTGTACGCGGGGGATGCTGGAATTCTGGATCGACCCGGACAGCCCTTACCACAAGCCGGTGTTCGCCGAACCCAAGCGCTTTGTCTTCTTCTGCGCCGGGGGTTGGCGATCGGCCTTGGCGGCCAAGACCGCGCAAGACATGGGCATGGAGAATGTCGCCCATGTGGAGGGCGGTTTCGGCGCCTGGAAAAAGGCCAATGGACCGACGGAGGCCCCGAAGCCGCGGAGTTGAGGGGCGAGCGGGAGGTAGGCAGCGACCGACGCGGGCGACCGTCGTCTCGCCACCGCTGATCCCTGGAATTTCCGGCGTACTCCGATGCGTCGATTTTCCATGGCGGGGCGTCGGCGGGACACGGCTCGTGGTGCGGACGAGATGACAAGACACCGCACCTTGACCGATCGCGAAATCAGTCCGCACCGGCAGGTATTGGGCTATCGCGCCTGGACAAACCCAATCACGCGAAGACGCGGCGCAATTCCACCACGATCTCCGGCGCCAAAGCGAGCGTCACCGTATCGTCCGGCCCATGCGTCTCGACTGTCGCATATTCATTCCCGGCGGGAGTCCGGTGGACATCCACCACCCGCCGGCGCAGATCGACGATCCACACCTCGCCGATCCCGGCGCGGGCATAGAGCGGCAGCTTCACGGCGCGGTCGTACCGGATCGAGCTGTCCGCCACCTCGACCAACAACAGGACATCGGCGGGTCCAGGAGGGGCGCCGGTCCGGTAGTTGTCGGCGCGCGGCCGGAAGAGCGTGACATCTGGCTGGGGCTCGCTGAACCGGTCCAGCCGAGCGGGATTCTGGACCGAGACGATAGCCCGATCGCCACAGGCCATGACCAGCACATGGGTCAGGCCGTTCACGGTCGCGGCGTGGTCCTGCCCGATCGGTGCCATGTCGATCAGCTCCCCGTCGATCAGTTCCACGCGGTCGTCTTCCCCCAGGATCCCGGCCTCAGCCATCCGGTGATAGTCGTCCACATTCAGTCTGTGCCGTGTCAGCACGAAATCGGCGTCGTCCATGGCGCACTGTTCCACAACGGAGGAAATCCGATCTTAGCAGGCCGGGCACTGTCCGACCACCGAATGGTGGGGGCACCTGGCCAGCGGCACGGGCGCCCGCCGGGACTCTTGCCGGGACGTGGTGGCCCGCGCCCGTCGCATGAGATCTGGATCATGTCCGATGTGGCGCAGGCCGAGAGTTATTTCGACGAGCAGAAATCATCTGCCCCTCTGTTGCATGGGCTCGGCGTCAAGGACATCGCGGTCGGGTTCACGGAGCTGTCCGAGACGTATTCCATGCCCGGCTGGCGCATGGGCTTCGCGGCGGGGAACGGGCGCAGGATGAGGGCAATGACGCGGATGAAGTCGTATTGGGACCATGGCGCGTTCCTGCGATCGGGCCGAATGTTTCCGCGGCGGAGCTGCGTCCGGCTTCCCAAGGGGGCGCATAAGCCGTTGGTGGCGATTGGGGTGCGGGGCGGCGTTGTTCGCTCAGCCCCGCCAAGTTCGTGTTTATCGCGGATGGCTGTTGAAATGGCGCGAATACAGATATTTGCCCTGTCGGAACCCTTTGATCTGCTGCACAAATCAAGAGTTTCGCACTAAACTTGGGCCATTGATTCCATTGGATGATCCTGGCGCATAACCGTGGCGCGTAATTGCCATACCAGCCAGCGGCTTGAAGAAGCACTCCGTTCGTCCGCTTCGGGTCGACCTAGGCGACCCGCCCAGCGGGCCATCGCGACTGGCGGACCGTCCGGAACCCCAAGACCGCCTTCCCCGGCAAGCTGGTAAGTCCCTTGCGTCATCAAGGCACCAGAAGCGACCACTCCCACCGCCGCTCAGACAGAACCCGCCAATCCCCTACTCCCGAGCCTCCCCCAAGGAAAAGCCCCGAGGCTCAACCGATCGCGACCCGACATACGCAACGGACACCGCATCCCGTGGCGCAACGGTCTGGCGAGCCTCCACCTCGGGCCCGGCATTCGCCTGACGCAGCAGCGCCGCCGGCAGCCAGACGCGGGTCACCCGCCACGACATATCGCGCAACTCCAACCGAACCAGCACATCGTCATCGTGGCCAGGCACACGCAGACCGACCGAAAACGCCGTCGGCGCATCGAAGAACGCCCAGGTCAACCGAACGTCAGACCCGGCGATCACGGGCCGCGGCACCAGCGGACCAAGCGCCGCCGTCAAAGCCTCCGGGGTCACCCGTCGATCCACGACGTTGCTGGCAATACCACGCACGAACGACTGGCCGAAGGCCGGAAGTGCGGCCGACGCAAGGGCAGGCCCGTTTGCCGACGCCACTGGGGGTTCGAAAAGAAAATCGCAGATGTCTTCCTTGATCCCGTCACGGACCTTCGGCCAGTGCACCAGAGTCCCCAACGTCACGGCGTCGCCCTGCCGCACTGCCTCCCGCAGTCGATAGAGTGTCACATAGGGGTAGGCGGTATATCCCCCCAGAATCGCCAGCATCACCACCAGCATCGCCACCAACAAAGGCCGCATCGCACGCATTCTGCCCGCTCCATGCCCGTTCGGGACGCAAGGCATGACGTGCGGAACAAGTGGCATGACCTTGGCCACTTCACGCGCTCTCGCCATGATCGCCCCTATATAGCGCGATCTTGCCCGGAGCCGACTAACATTCGGTAAAGCTCGGGGTCGGTCGCCCCTTCGGTGCTGAACAACAGAACCCGGCTCGTTTCGGACAGCTCCAGAGACGCCCGTGCCGCCGGATCGCCCAGCGCCAGCAGGCACCCCGCCAGACCCGCGACACCGGACTCGCCGGACACAACGCCCAGTCCGGCGAGCAGGCGCATGCAGTCCACCGCCGCCTCGTCCGGCACCGCCATGAACGCCGCCGCCGCCCGATCCAACTCCTGCCAGGCCAACAGACTTGGCTCCCCACAGGCCAGCCCCGCCATCAACGTGTCCAGATCGCCGGGGATCGAGGTCGGCTCCCCCAGCTCCGCGCTTGCCAGCAGGCAGGCCGCGCGGTCCGGTTCGACGACGATCACGCGCGGCGCCGGATCGAACCGCGCCCGCATCTGCGCCGACACCGCGGCCGCCACGCCGCCAACCCCGCCCTGGATGAACACATGCGACGGAGGATCACCCTCCCACTGGTCAGCAGCCTCATCCGCCATCAGCCGATAGCCCTGCATGATGTCCCGCGGTACTTCGGTGTATCCGGCCCAGGCGGTATCGGAGACCACGAACCAGCCTTCCGCCTCGGCCGTCCTGGTCGCCTCCCGCACCGCGTCGTCATAGGTTCCGGGCACACGTCGCACCTCCGCGCCATAGTTGGCGATGGCGTCGATCCGCCCCTGGCTCACGGTTTCGTGTACGAAGATCACACACCTGCTGCCAAACCGGCGAGCGCCCCAGGCCACCGCGCGACCGTGGTTGCCGTCGGTCGCGCAGGTGACAGTGATGGCACCCGTTACCTCGGCGAGACGGCCCGAGGCCAGGTCCGCCGACGTCGCCGCCCGCGCGATGCCAAGGCGCGCCAATTCGTTCGCCAGGACATTTGCGACGGCATAGGCTCCACCCAGCGCCTTGAAACTGCCCAGGCCGAAGCGTTCGGATTCGTCCTTCAGCCGGATCGCCGCGACACCGACGTCCCGAGCCAATTCGGCCAGATCCACCAGGGGAGTGGGCCGGTAGCCCTCCCATTGGGTGATCTCCGCCTTCGCGCGCCGGAATCCGGCACTGGGCAGCACGACCACGCCGGGGGTGCCCAGGCGCGGATTGGGGAACAGGCTGAACGGATAGGGAGCAAGCATCAGCGAACGGTGGACCGCATCCGAACGCGGTGCAATCGTGGTCCCGCAACAGGAGGCGATGGATGCGCATTACGATCCTTGGCGGCGGCGGATTTCTCGGGCGCAAGATCGCCAACCGGCTGGCGAAAGAGGCGACATTGGGCGGACAGCCGGTGACCGCGCTGACCCTGTTCGACCTGACGGAGCCGCCGCCACTCGCCGCGCCCTTTCCCGTGACGACCCTGGCCGGGGACATCGTCCGACTGCCGGAAGGCGCGATCCCGACCGGCACCGACGTCGTGTTCCACCTGGCCGCGGTGGTCAGCGCCCAGGCCGAAGCCGACTATACTCTGGGCCGCCGGGTCAACCTGGGCGGCACCGATGCGGTCATCGACGCCTGCCGCCGCCTGGTCGGAGCCGGCGCCAAACCGCCGCGCGTGGTCTTCACCAGTTCCGTCGCCAGCTTCAGCGGCACCCAGGATTCAGTCCTGCCCGACGATGCGCGCCAGATTCCCGGCAACTCCTATGGAGCGCAAAAGGCGGCCGCCGAACTGATTCTGGCGGACGCCTCCCGCAAGGGCTTCCTGGATGCCGTCACCATCCGCCTGCCCACGGTGATCGTGCGCCCCGGCCGACCGAACAAAGCGGCCAGTTCCTTCTTCTCCGGCATCATCCGTGAACCCCTGCTGGGTTTGGAAACCGAGCTTCCTGTGTCCGACCGTTTCGCCGCCTGGGTCTGCAGCCCAAGGCGCGCGGTCGACTGGCTGCTGCACGCGGCCGCGATGGATACCGGCCCGCTCGGGTTGGATCGCAGCATCACCCCGCCCGGTATCAGCACGACCATCGCCGAACTGCTATCGGCACTGGACGAGGTGCGCCCCGGCGCCAGCGCCCTGATCCGCCGCGTGGAAGACAAGGCGATCGCGGATATCGTCGGCACATGGCCCCCGGCCTTCGAGGCAAAACGAGCCCGCACCCTCGGCTTTGCTCCGCACGAGCCGGTCGTCGACATCATCCGCGCCTTCATCGAGGACGACCTGGACCTGACCCGAATCGACCGAGCCCGCTCCCCATAGTCGAACATTACCAAGTTTTCGGATACAGCACAAAAATTTTACCCTATTGCCTTCTTATCAAGCCCGACGTCGGTTGCCGGACGTTCGGTTTGGTAGCACAACCAACCCGCCTCCTGTTCCGCTGGATGCCATTGATGTCGGTTTCCCAAGGCGACCCCGCTATCGCGGGTGCGACCGCACCCCTGCTGAAAGGGAGAACCGCGTCCGCGCCATTGGCGTCGTCAACCGCGGAACCAGACATCGAACCATCGAAACGACGCGGCACGGCCCGTCCACGCCGGCCCTTCACGTCTGTCGTGCTGCACGCGCCGCATGTGTTGCGCGCCCTGGTGCGAGCGGATGAAATCTGGCTGGTGGCGCTGGCCGGGGTGATCGGTGGCGTGACTGGCGTGGTCGTCTGGGCCATGACGATGTCCACGCAACTCATTCACGAAGTACTGTTCGAGATCGGCCGGCATCAATATCTCAGTGCGATGCCATCCCTGGACCCGTTGCGGACCGTCGCGGTCCCGACATTGGGCGGACTGTTCCTTGGCTTGGTGACCTTGGGCCTGGCACGCATCTACCGGCGTCGCACGGTCGATCCGATCGAGGCCAACGCGCTGTATGGCGGACGCATGTCGCTGTCCGGCAGCCTCGTGGTCGTGATCCAGACGATCATCTCCAACGGCGTCGGAGCGTCGGTTGGGCTGGAAGCGGCCTACACCCAGATCGGCGCGGCGACCGCGTCCCGCTGGGGCCATGCGTTTCGGGTGCGGCGCAACGATCTGCGGCTGCTGGTCGGCTGCGGCGCGGCCGCGGCAATCGCCGGCGCGTTCAATGCGCCGCTTACCGGCGCGTTCTACGCGTTCGAGCTGGTGATCGGCACCTACACGGTGGCCACCTTTGCCCCTGTCGCGGTGGCGGCGATCGTCTCCATGGCCGTCGTGCGCGGCCTGGGCGGGGCGGCGTTCGAGCTGACGATCCCGCCCGAACAGATCGACTCCCTCGACTACATCCCGATCTTTGCGCTCGGGATGCTGTGCGCGCTACTCGGCATTGCCATCATGCGCGGCGTCACGGTCACCGAGGAACTGTTCCGCAAAAGCGGCGTTCCCGCCTGGCTGCGTCCCATGGTCGGCGGTCTCGCGGTCGGCATGCTGGCCCTGATCACGCCGGCGGTTCTGTCATCCGGCCATGGCGCGCTTGGTGTCACCATCCATGCCGATCTGGCTCTGACCTGGATCCTGCTGTTGCTGGCGCTGAAGTCGGTGGCGTCAGCGATCTCGATCGGATCCGGCTTCCGCGGCGGCTTGTTCTTCGCCTCCCTCTTCCTGGGTGCCCTGCTTGGCAAGGGTTTTGCCGCTGGCCTCGCCATGCTGAGCACCGCCCATGTCGTGTCGCCGATGATCTGCGCCCTGGTGGGCATGAGCGGGCTTGCTGTCGCCATCGTGGGTGGCCCGCTGACCATGGGCTTCCTGGCGCTGGAAGCAACGGGCAGCCTGCCGATGACGGTCGCGGTGCTGGCGGCGTGCGCGGTGTCGTCGCTGACGGTGCGGCGGACCTTTGGCTACTCCTTCGCGACCTGGCGCTTCCATTTGCGCGGGGAGGTGATCCGCAGCGCCGTCGATATCGGCTGGATGCGTAACCTGACCGTCGGGCGGATGATGCGCCGCGAGATGCGCACCGTGCGCGCCGACACCTCCCTGCCCGCATTCAAACGCGACTTCGGCCTAGGCACCACCCAAAGGGTGATCGCGCTCGATGCCGAGGACCGCTATGTCGGCATCGTCCTGCTGGCGGAGGCGCATGCCGATGCCGATGACGGCCACAAGGTGTCCGACATCCTGCACTACACGGACACGATCCTGCTGCCGCAGATGACCATCAAGGAAGCGGTGGCGATGTTCGAGAATTCGGAAAGCGATGCGCTGGCCGTCGTGGATGGGCCGCAGACACGGCAGGTGATCGGCGTGCTGACGGAACAGCATGCGCTCCGGCGCTACAGTGAGGAGCTGGATCGGCGGCGGCGGGAGTTGTCGGGGGAGTAGTTGGGTGGTCTAGTCCGGAGTCCCGACGGAGCACTTGCATCATGGCCAGCGGTTCTCATTGTGGCCCGGAGCCGTCGCTCCCGGGCCCATCCAACGCTGGCCTGTCCGACCCGCCTCGAAAGCAGCCACCTGCCCAATCCGCATGCAATGATTAACGACAGGATTAACCGCATGGGACCGGAACAATACCCCCCGAGTCCCGCATTGATTCGTAACGAAAACCCGCCTTATCCGCGCCTGACCGGAACGGATTATTGAAAAGCCATACTTGAAGTCGAATCTTAAGAAGTCCGATAAATTACGAGATACCAGGAGCTAACAACCCAATCCGAAACTTGGATATGAGCTTTGGTGATAATCGCCAACAGCCAGTTTCGCGCCAAATTAACCATTCGGGGTTTTTGTTAACCATCGCCCAAAATCCAGGCAAAATACCACGAACCCGGGGGCAATCCGAAGGTTTTGACCCCGAAAACTCGCATCTTACCGCCAGAATTCACTTTTAACTTGCCACCGATACCGCACCCGACCTAGAACAAAAAGTAAACAATTAGCCAGCTCCCTTGCCTCAGGGTCCCCGCTCCATCCCAATGACGCTCCGTTTAGAGCATCAAGACCGCACACCCACAGTCGAAAACGGCGCGATGAAACCCAGGGCGAGGCCGCGTCTGACGAGGCGAATGCCTCGCTCAGCGATCATGAGAATTGCTGGTCAGCGGCGCCCGAGATTTGCGACCGCTTTTCCGTGAGCTATGCTCAGTTTGGGCCGTTCGCCCTCGTTCGGTCGAGGTCGGCTCGGCCGTGTTGGTTCCAGACCTGTCGGTTCCAGACCTGTCCGCTCCTGTTAAGGAAGTTATTTCAAACAGTAGGGCCGACGGGACTGTTCGCGTCACGCCCGAGCATGACGAAGAGTCTCCGTTGGCGTACCGTAAGGAAAACGGCCTCTTTTTCTCGACGAAACCGGCTCCGACAGAGTCTATTCCGCTCGATTTTGGTCAGGATGCCTGCCATGGACACCGTCCTCCTTGCGGATGCCGAGACAAGTCTGTTGCAAGTGCTCGACCGACCGGCTCGGGGCGAGGATATCGTGATCGCCAAAGCCGGATGTCCGTTGGTACGCCTGGCAACGCTGGTCAAACTCACGACACCTCGTCGGTTGGGACTGTTGGTCGGGCAGGTGGCCGTTGGGCCCGACTTTGACGTTGACGACCCGCTACCCGATGACATTCGCCTGCCATTCGAGGGCAGATTGCCTGAGGCTCTTACTCGACATTCGCATTCTTATTTGGGGAGGGCGTCCCCGGACCGAGTAGACCACACTATGCGTCGGGCGTGGCCAACCCGGACAATCAAGCTCTGATCAGCAGAGCCTGCGCCTGGGAGAATGCCATCAAAAATGCCGCGGGACGATTGGTCGCCCCGAAAGACCGCTTTGACGAAATCGCCCAGTGCATCGGTCTCGACATCATGCCCATTCTGCCGGCTCCTGCGATCCATGCTGGCTCGTTGCCCTGGACCATGCCGACCCGTTCGATCGGATGCTGGTCGCACAAACAATCGCCGAGACCCGGACCTTGGTGTCCAGGACAGCGCTATCGCGCGTTATGATGTGCCGCTCTTCGGCCGACCTCGGACCTGACGGCGACCATCCAACACCGCGCTTCACGGCGCCCCACCCCTTGGCCTTTTGGCGATCCTGCGTACATCCTGCGATGCCATCCCAGACGCGACGCGGAGACCCAGCCCCCATGACAACGAAATTCGGCCTCGCCCAGCCCGTCCGCCGTGTGGAAGACCCGCGTCTGCTGAAAGGCGACGGCCGCTACACCGATGACATCGTACTGCCAGGCATGCTGCACGGGATCGTGCTGCGCAGCCCGCACGCCGCTGGCCGGATCACCCGAAGCGACACGGCGGCCGCGGCCGCCCTGCCCGGGGTGCGCGCCATCTACACCGCCGCCGACCTGGCCGCCGACGGCATCGGCACCCTGCCCTGCGCCGCCCCGGTGCAGAACAAGGACGGTTCCGCGATGGCCAGCCCTCCGCATCCCGTGCTGGCGGACGGCGCCGTGCGCCATGTCGGCGATCCCGTCGCCTTCATCGTCGCCGACACCGCCAAGCAGGCGCGCGATGCGGCCGAGTTGATCGAGGTCGACTACGATATCCTGCCCTCCGCCACCGATCTGGGTTCGGCGATGGATGCCGGCTCCGCCGCCGTCTGGCCAGAATCTGGCAACAACGTCGTGTTCGATTGGGACATCGGCGACAAGGCCGCAACCGATGCCGAGTTCGCCAAGGCCGCCCATGTCACCAAGCTGACCGTCGTCAACAACCGGATTGTCGTCGCCTCGATGGAAGCCCGCGCCGCGATCGCCGACTACGACACCGCCACCGGCCGCTGGACACTTTATGCCAACACCCAGGGCGGCTGGCTGATCAAAAACCTGATCGGCCCGCTGTTCGGCACCGAGCCGGACCGCTTCCGCGTCATCACCCCCGATGTCGGCGGCGGCTTCGGCATGAAGCTGTTCCTCTACGCCGAACACGTCCTCACCTGTTTCGCCGCCCGCAAGCTCGCCTGCCCGGTGAAATGGGCGTCCGACCGCGCCGAGGCCTTCCTGTGCGACACCCAGGGCCGCGACAACATCACCCTGGGCGAGTTGGCCATCGACGCTGATGGCAAGTTCACCGCGCTGCGCACCCGCAACATCTCCAACATGGGCGCCTATCTCTCGACCTTCGCGCCATACATCCCGACCTATGCCGGCACCAGCGTGCTCTCCAGTATCTATGGGTTCCGAGCGATCTACGCGAATGTCCTGGGCGTGTTCACTAACACCGTCCCGGTGGATGCCTATCGCGGTGCCGGCCGGCCGGAAGCCAATTACCTGGTGGAGCGTCTGGTCGATGCCGCCGCGCGCGAACTCGGGATCGACCGGGTGGAACTGCGCCGGCGCAACATGGTGCCACCCTCGGCGATGCCGCACTCGACCCCGGTGGGCAAGACCTATGACAGCGGCGACTTCCGGATCGTGCTCGATGCCGCCCTCGCCCAAATGGATTACGCTGGGTTCGCCGTAAGGCGGGCCGCCTCGGCCGCCAAGGGCAAACGGCGCGGGATCGGCCTGGCCTATTACCTGGAAGCCACTGGCGGCGACCCGACCGAGCGCGCGGAAATCCGCTTCGCCGAGGATGGGTTCGTCGATGTCTATGTCGGCACCCAATCCACCGGCCAAGGCCACGAAACCGCCTATGTGCAACTCACCGCCACCCAGTTGGGCATCGACGGCGAGAAAATCCGCATCCGCCAGGGCGATACCGACACGATCCCGGTCGGCGGTGGCACCGGTGGCGCCCGCAGCCTTTATTCAGAGGGGCAGGCCATCCTGCTGACCGCGGAGTCCGTGATCAACAAGGGCAAGCGGGCCGCCGCCGAGGTGCTGGAAGCCGCCGTCGCCGATATCGCCTTCGCCGATGGCCGCTTCAGCATCGTCGGGACCGACCGCGGGATGGACATCGTCGATCTGGCCGCCACGCAACGGCGCAAGGTCGCCGCCGGCCAGACCGCCGTCACCCTGGACGCGGCCGAGATCGCGCCCATCGACAACCACACCTTCCCCAACGGCTGCCACATGGCGGAAGTGGAGGTCGATCCCGACACCGGCGTGGTCGAACTGGTCCGCTACGGTGTCGCCGACGATTTCGGCAAGACGGTCAATCCGCTGATCGTGCGCGGCCAGGTGGCCGGCGGCGTGGCGCAGGGGTTCGGCCAGGCGGTGCTGGAGCATACGGTCTACGACCCGGCCTCCGGCCAGTTGCTGTCCGGCAGCCTGATGGACTACGCGCTGGCCCGGGCCGACGATTTTCCCGACATCGAAATCGAGTTGCTGGAGGTCCCCTGTGCCTCCAATCCCCTCGGCGTGAAGGGAGCCGGTGAGGCCGGCGCGGTCGGCAGCCCGCCCGCCCTGATCAACGCGATCATCGACGCTTTGGGACCGGATGGGGTGACGCAGTTGGATATGCCCGCGACGCCGGAACGGGTGTGGCGGGCCATCGCCATGGCGAAAGCCGCATAGCTCGATCGCGGTTACCGCGAGTAAGGGGCCGTCCGGGAATAACCGCTCAGTCAGGTTGGTCAAACCGGTAGAGACAGACTCGAGCGAAGGTCCGTGGACGAGTCGGTTGTTCCCGGACG
>Ga0209514_10007614_pt1 | contig 12706 bp, 12 predicted proteins | sample Subgrocontami58m_FD_187452 | JGI IMG/M metagenome (GOLD analysis project Ga0209514, IMG submission 187452) | Subsurface groundwater microbial communities from S. Glens Falls, New York, USA - GMW37 contaminated, 5.8 m (SPAdes) (version 3) | ecosystem: Environmental > Aquatic > Deep subsurface >...
TATTCACAGTCATGACTGGATGGCGGGCGGTATCATTGCTTCATATGCAAAATTGTGGGGCTGTCCTGTCCTGCATACGCTGCATAATGTTCATACTGGCCATATTCCCATGGACATGTTTTTTGGTGTTAACACAAGATCCATAGCAAATAATCTGTATATGTCGGATTATGAAGGCAGTCATGCCGTTGATTGCCAAGCCACTGCCATTAAAAATGCCAGTCTTGTCAGTTTTGTGGGCAGAAGGTTCCTGCGTGAAATCGTGGACAACCATTTTGCCGATCAAGGGATTGTCCCTTCTAGTATCCGTGAGGAAGTCCGCACTAAATACGATCATGATTCCGTGCTCACCATTATGAACGCCCCGGCACGCGGCATGTATCCCGAATATTGTAACGCTTTGGTCAGGAAATACTGCCTTGATGATGATGTTATCAAGGCCAAAAAAGACAATCTCGTGGAATTTCAGAAACGTACGGGGCTCAACGTTGATCCGGATGCTATTCTCCTGTACTGGCCTTCACGCCTTGATCCGACACAGAAGGGCATTGAACTCTTAGAGGACATTGCCCATAGGTTCGTTATAGAGCATGAAGACACCCAAATCGCCATCATCGGCAATGGAGTGAGAAGCGACCGCACTCATGAAGAAATCTGCGGCAGGATAGCCTGGTCTTCCGGAGGGAAAATCACTTATCAACGCTTTAATGAAGGTTTGTCCATGTTGGGTTTTGCTGCCGCGAGCGATGTATTTGGCGCGTCTCTCTATGAACCATGCGGCCAGATTGATCAGGTCGGCAATCTTTACGGAGCAACAGCAACCAACCGTGATACGGGGGGCTATCATGATAAAATTCATGAACTAGAGATAGCTGAAGACGGTGCCCCTAAAGATTCCGGCAATGGTTTTCTTTTCCGGGATTACGATCCTGGAGGGCTCTGGTACGGATTGGATAAAACTGTACAATTTCATCGCCGTCCTCTTGAAGTTAGGGAAAAACAAATAAAAAGGATTATGCGCGAAACACGTCAACAACATGACATAGAAGTGATGGTGGAAAAATACATTGATGCCTACGAACAGCTTAATGGTGGTATCCCCTTAGTGTAATGAGCGCATGCGTTGCGCCAGGGCTCGGCCCCACATGGTTAATATATGGTCTTAGTTTAGTTTGGAGCAGAGGAGGTCATATGTATCAAAAGGTATTAGTACCCCTTGACGGTTCGGAATTGGCGGAATCTGCATTGGATCATGTTAAGAGATTAGCGAAAGACGGTGTTCTTGGAGAAATTGTTCTGCTCAATGTAATCCAGGTCCCAATTCTCTCTATCGGTGCAAATGATAACGTAGGTTACATGGACTTTACTGCCTTGTCAAATTACCTTTTTGACAAATCAAAAAAGTACCTTGCGGTTGTGCAATCCAAACTGAGTTCAGAGGGCATTACGGTCAAAACAGGGACCGTTGAGGGTTTCAGTCCTGCTTCTATCATCGGCGATTATACCAAAAAGAACGGCGTGGACCTCATTATCATGGCAACACATGGTTACACCGGGGTGAAAAAGATGTTGTTAGGAAGCACGGCTTACCAGGTTCTCCATGAATCTCATGTACCTGTGCTCTTGATCAGGCCAGAAGAAGCCCGAAAATGAGAGTTTGACTGAAATTTCTTATTAGTCCTTTCCGATTCAATGAAGCTTACCCTGTCATTCTCGTCGAAGAGGGAAGCATGGAAAGATTCCCTATAAGCCCCCTTCCAAAGTTTCTTATGGTAGCATGGGCATGATTCTTCTTCCAGAGAAATTTGCTTTTGCTTAGTTTTCAGATATAGCTCCCACCGGAGATTTTATGGGAGTATTACCATCATTTTTCCCTATTGGTGCATATGCTGATTAGAGCTTTCCAGAGCTAGATTTATGGCGTCTATCAGGGATGGGGCACTGAATGGTTTCTGTAAGAAGGCATAAGCACCCGCTTCCAGGGCCTGCATTTTAATGGCTAGATCTTCATGTGCCGTAATGAAGACGACTGGAAGCCTAATCCCGGACGCATTAAGCTGCTTCTGTAAGTCCAGGCCGTTCATTTCTGGCATGCGGACATCAACGATCACACAACCAAAAGCCTGGAGTTTACCCTCATTCAGAAAATTAATGGCAGATGGGAAGGTTTCCACTTGAAAACCCATAGATGCGAGCAAACGTTTCAAGGATTTGCGAACTGATTCGTCATCATCAACAACAGATACGACAGCATTCAATTTCCGAATATCTGTGTTCTCTTCTGGCATTGCCTATATCCTTTCATAACCTCCTCAGGTTGTCTTTTGGGATCTTAGGAGGTAATCACAAAAGATTTGTTATGTGGGATTTTTCTAATTTAATATTATACTACCGAATAATACGCTCAGCAATAAAAATGCCAGATAGTTAGATAGATATAATTAGCTGTAATTATGATATTTAATATTGATTAACTTTCTGTGGTGTATTTTTTTGTATGGATTTTCCTTCAAATTATAAAAGAAAACTGACATGGCAATCTTTGAAATGACGCTTTTTAAATATCATGGTGCCCTCGGAATTTATTTTATATGTTGCCTGGCCGTCAGTAATGCCGTGTTACTGCTGTTTTACCTAAAGAATCGCAATTTTAGAATTGTCAAAATTTCCTACAGAGTGATGTTTTTTTACTTTATCCGCACTGAAATCCGGAGTAGATTAAGAACCACCCTCTCTTATGCCCAAATCGCCAAACTCTGCACGCTTTATTATTGGTCTTCCCATCTGATTTCACCTCCTTTCCTGCACTATTGTTACATAATACCTCAAAGGCATAGTCCACCGGTATTTTCTTACGATTTCAGCAAGGTCCGGTTTGCTGGTCATGAAATATTCTCCGCAAAATTAATTCACCGATAGGTTGCCGCTTTTGGTTCTTCCAGTTTTTTCTCGCTGCTAAATGGTGCTGACCGGAGAGCAAGCCATCAAGGACCGTCATGGGATCAACAAGGATAACAATCTCACAAACAGGGCATTGATAGTGTAAGTGACCAGAAAAAGGATTATGACCCATATGCCTGAATATGAGCGCTGACGGTTTATCACTGTTCAGACCTTGCACCTCTATCTCACCCTCAATACCGCATTTTAGGCAGTGTATCTTCATGATAATAATTGCTCCTATCCCCAATATGTAGCGGTCAAGTGTTCCATTTTGCCTTCCTTCTCTTCGGTTATTGCGGAGATCTTTTTATCTTCTCCAGATTTCTTTCCCTCCAAAGGTTTCATGCGGTTGTTCCTGAGAGGATCTTCCGGCAAGGTAATGGGGTGTTCTTTTTTTCTGAAGTAAAGATCGGCCATCTGTTTCATATTTCTTATCACCTCCGTCACAAATTGACGTTGCCAAACGTGACTGCATTATGTCTACACATACAGCGGGGAAGATAGAAAAGATATTGGATCTTGGTCTAATAGGGATCAAAGCGAGAGATCGTTTCAGAGGACATTTTTTGCTTCCGCTCAAGCGCCGCTACCTGCGGATGTACGTCTGGTGAATTGGTTTATTGCGGTCTATTCTTAATCAGAAATACCTCAATTTTGGCCTGAGAGGGCTAAAAATTTAGGCGATCTATCTTTCCTTGGAAAGAGGGGGGCGGAAGAGACTATTACATTCTTATTGGGAAGCAACAAATTCCCAGAATATGGCGGGTGTATATGAACGGTAAAAACGAGAAACTCCCTGATATTTTACTGCCATAAAATTATCATTACATTTCAGCCATAATTGCAATAATTTTCTTATAAATATAATTATAAATCAGCGATGCACAATTATGGAACCATAATGGAAAAAATTCTCCGGATATTAATGCTTGAAGATTGCGTCACCGATGGCAACTTAATAGAATTTGAACTGCAAGAGGCGACGATCCCTTTTAAGTCAAAAAGGGTGATAACAGAAGAAGATTTTGTGCAAGCACTCCAAGAATTCTCGCCCGACCTCATCCTTTCCGACTACGACCTTCCACAATACAATGGTGCATTAGCCCTGGCGGAAGCAGCAGTAAGATGTCCGGATGTCCCTTTCATCCTTATAACAGGAGCTGTCGGAGAAGATTTGGCCATAGAAATGCTAACCAACGGTGCCAGGGATTATATTATGAAGGACCGCCTCCACCGGCTCGTTCCAGCGGTGAGAAGATCTCTTGCCGATGCAGAAGAACGAAAAGCTCAAAAACAAAGAGGACTTGAACTTGAGGCAAAATCTCGTAGCCTTGAAGAAGCAAATACTGCCTTGAAGGTATTGCTAAAGCAAAGGCAGGAAGATAAGTCTCTATTGGAAGAGCAGATACTGACCAATATAAAAAAGATCATCATGCCCTCTATTGAGCGTATGAAACACTTAAGATTAAACGATGAACAAATTGGTCAAGTAAAGGTAATTGAGAAGCAGCTTCAAGATATCGTTTCCCCATTCACACGGAATCTGTCAACAACCTTCCGCGATTTGACTTCCCGTCAAATCCAGGTTGCGTCACTTATCAAAGAGGGAATGACAACAAAGGAAATAGCAAAAGCTCTAAACATGACTGAAATGGCAGTGGGGTGGCATAGAAGAAATCTCCGTATCAAGCTCGGCATAGTTAATAATGCAATAAATATCCGATCATATCTTATGTCCATGAACTCATAGAGGGTGGTAATTTATTCGCCCGCGGATTACTCTATGAGATGCTTTCCAGCCCATTCTATATCGAGCAGATACGCCAAGGAACCTGTTATCCAGGTCAGCATAAAGCTATCATCGATCAGAAATTATGGGAACAGGTGCAGCAGCGCATGGCACGCAAATCATCAGAGCATAAAACCAGTCCAGGCAATACCATCTTCTGTCCGCTAACCAGAAGATGAGCTTGACATACAATGCCTCGATGCTCATTCGGCGCACCCTGTAAAGACCCAAGTTATAACCCTTTGCTCACTGCTCGTTACAAATCTTCTGGCTTCCATAAAACGGATAGGCCAGATGGACCTTGTCGATCTCCATTCCTTCACGCTCAGAAGCGCTGGGAGTTATTATTCCCTTTGTCAATCATATTTAGCAGGCAAGGGGAGAAATAGTTATAAAAATACCTCCACATATGGTATTATAAAAACAATTCAAGGAGAGGAAATTCAAATGTATAAAAGGATACTAGTTCCACTTGATGGATCAGAATTGGCGGAATGCTGCTTATCGCATGTAAAGACCTTGGTAAAAGAAGGTTCCATAGGTGAAGTGATCATATTGAATGTTGTTGGGGCAGATATTCCATGGGCTGAGATGGATAAAGGAATAGATTTCAATGCCTTCAGGCAAAAGTTAATAAGCACATCCCAAAAATATCTTGCAGAGGTTGGCTCCCGGCTTACTGCTGAGGGTATAAAGGTTAAAACAGAATTTATAGAGGCCAACAAGCCTTCTCATGTAATTACCGACTATGCTAAGAGGAATAACATTGATATGATTATAATTACCACCCATGGCTACTCAGGGCTGCAGAACCTGTTATTGGGTAGTGTGGCATTTAAGGTGCTTCATGAAGCGGATGTTCCTGTTTTATTAATTAGACCTGAATCTTGCCAGGTATAGAAATGCCCAAGCTATAGAAGATTAAATAAATTCCAAAAGTTGAATTTGAGTCGAGTAAGTCCCCAACGGAAATAGACAAGCCAGGTTTTGCCATCATGAATTATTGCTGTTACCAGTTCGGTGGGGGAGATATTATTGCCTTGCTTATAATCGCAGTTGACTTCCTGAATATGGAAGGATTTTTCAATGACGGACAGATCGTTTATGAGGGAAAAGCGGCCGCACATTATCAATCTTGATAATAAAAAAAGGGCTTCCAACCATTAACAGGTCAAAAGCCCTGCTTTATATTACAATGCCACAGTGTCTTTTAGCTTTTGGCCGGCAACAAACTTCGGAACTTTCTTTGCCTCGATTTTGGTTTCTTTCCCGGTCTGTGGATTTCTCCCTGTTCGGGCAGCTCTTTTTGTCACGGTGAAAGTGCCAAAGCCGATTAGAGCTACTTTCTCTTCCTTTATCAGAGCCCGAAGAAAATTAATGGAAATAATTACGACATATACCCAATAGTATTTTGGTGCTAATAGAAACGCATTGCAGATTGGCATTGACAGGACGGGTTTATTAAATGTGTAAAATATATCGGCAACAGCAGATCCATGCTGTAAAGCCTGTATCAAAGCACAGAAGCTATAATCATATTCGTTTGTTCTATCTTTGAAGCCAGCAAGGAAGGCTGTTTTCACGTAGCAACTTTCATCCTATAATGCGGAGGGGAGATAGCAGGCTGCATGATACCCATCGTGAATGGTCATCGTTCAAGCCGATTGCAGCCCACGAGGCTGCTCCGGCTTAGCTTTTCTTTGGCCTGATCGACTGCTATATTATAATAAATAGCAGCACCGTTCAACATTCACACAGGTGAAAGGAGTAAACATTATGAATGAAGACAGTATGAGTCAGGTAACGGGCGGAGCAAATAAACAAGCAAGCGGCAGAGGCACGTCGAACCGCGACTGGTGGCCAAATCAGCTGAACCTCAAGATCCTGCACCAGCACTCCTCCAAGTCCAATCCGATGGGCGAGAGTTTCAACTACGCCGAAGAGTTCAAGCGCCTCGACCTGGCAGCCCTGAAGAAGGATCTGCTGGCGCTGATGACCGACTCGCAGGACTGGTGGCCGGCAGACTTCGGCCACTACGGGCCCTTGTTCATTCGTTTGGCATGGCACAGCGCCGGCACGTACCGCACCGGTGACGGTCGTGGCGGCGCCGGTGCGGGCCAGCAGCGCTTCGCGCCCCTCAACAGTTGGCCGGACAACGCGAGCCTCGACAAGGCGCGCCGGCTGCTTTTGCCGATCAAGCAGAAGTATGGCAAGAAAATCTCATGGGCCGACCTCATGATTCTTGCGGGCAACGTTGCCCTGGAGTCGATGGGATTCAAGACCTTCGGCTTCGCTGGCGGTCGTGAGGATGTCTGGGAGCCGGAAGAAGACGTCTACTGGGGTTCTGAGAACAAGTGGCTGGATGACAAACGCTACTCCGGCGGCCGGAGTCTCGAAAATCCGCTCGCTGCCGTGCAGATGGGGCTGATCTACGTCAATCCGGAAGGCCCGAACGGCAACCCGGATCCGATCGCGGCGGTTAAGGATATCCGCGAGACTTTCGCTCGCATGGCCATGAACGACGAAGAGACGGTTGCGCTCATCGCTGGCGGTCATACCTTCGGCAAAACCCACGGTGCCGGCCCTGCGTCCCATGTGGGGCCTGAACCCGAAGCGGCGGGCATCGAGGAGCAAGGCCTCGGTTGGAAGAGCAGCTTCGGCACCGGCAAAGGCAGTGACGCGATCACCAGCGGCCTGGAGGTCACTTGGAGCGCCACGCCAACGAAGTGGAGCAACAACTTCTTTAGGAACCTGTTCAGCTACGAATGGGAATTGACGAAGAGCCCGGCTGGAGCGCATCAGTGGCAACCGAAGGGTGGCGCCGGCGCCGGCACGATTCCGGATGCCCACGACACATCAACGCGTCACGCGCCGGCCATGCTGACGACTGACCTGTCCTTGAAGTTCGACCCAGCCTACGAAAAGATTTCAAGACGCTTCTACGAGAACCCGGACCAGTTCGCAGACGCATTCGCCCGCGCGTGGTTCAAGCTGACGCACCGCGACATGGGTCCGTGCGCCCGCTATCTCGGCCCGGAGGTTCCTGCCGAAGAGCTCATCTGGCAGGACCCCATCCCCGTAGTCAATCACAAGTCGATTGATGAACAGGACATTGCCTCCCTCAAGGGCAAGATCCTGGCTGCGGGGCTGTCCATAGCCCAACTGGTGTCGACCGCTTGGGCATCGGCGTCCACATTCCGTGGCTCCGACAAGCGCGGCGGTGCGAACGGCGCACGAATCCGCCTCGCGCCGCAGAAGGATTGGGAAGTCAACCAGCCGGCTGAATTGGCGAAAGTGCTGAACACTCTCGAAGGTATCCAGAGCGAGTTCAACGGCGCGGCCACTGACGGCAAGGAGGTTCCCCTTGCTGACCTCATCGTTTTGGCTGGTTGTGTAGGCGTCGAGCAAGCCGCGAAGAAGGCCGGTCACGATGTGAAGGTTCCCTTCTCGCCAGGGCGCATGGATGCCTTGCAGCAGCAGACCGACATGGCCTCCTTTGCCGTGCTTGAACCGATCGCGGATGGTTTCCGCAACTACCTCAAGGGCCAATACACCGTATCGGCAGAGGCGTTGCTGGTTGACAAGGCGCAATTGCTGACGCTGACCGCACCGGAGATGACGGTGCTCGTCGGCGGCATGCGCGTGCTGAACACCAACTTCGGACAGACCCAGCACGGCGTTTTTACCAAGAAGCCGGAATCGCTAACCAACGACTTCTTCGTGAATCTGCTCGATATGGGCACGGAGTGGAAGGCGGTATCGGACGCCAAAAATGTGTTTGAAGGGCGCGATCGTAAGACTGGCGAAGTCAAGTGGACCGGCACGCGCGTCGATCTCATCTTCGGTTCGAACTCCCAGCTCCGGGCTCTGGCCGAGGTCTACGGAAGCGCGGACGCGCAGAAGAAGTTTGTCCTGGACTTCGTGGCCGCCTGGACCAAGGTGATGAACCTTGATCGCTTCGACCTCGCCTGATCGTAGCATAAACGTCTTCAAGGGCTTCTGACAGGGCAGCAAAAATAATGACAGCGTACACCCGGTTACAGCGGACGGCGTATCGCCTCCGCTGAGCCGGAACGTGCATCTTTCAAATAATACTTAACAACGTCAAGATTTTTTAAAGTCATTTGTTTGTGGAGTTATTTTCCGCTGCAGGGCCTATCTCCGCTGGTTTCATCTGAGTATTACCGGTGCAAATCTGCACATAAGGGGGGCGGCGGAGTTCCCCAATAATCCCCATCCAATTGTTTCTGATCTTCTCTTTGACCATTCCCCCTATTCCCACAGTCGTCCAGAAGGGCGAATCGATTTGCGAAATTAAATATGTTTCCGCCTGCGCACCTTTGTTCACACATGACGGAATATTGAAAATCTGGCTTTGGCCTATATTCCCCATTTCATCTTGGCATAGAGCATTAGGCAGCTCAGAACCAAAGCTATGCCATTCCAAATAATGACTGACATTAAATTATTCAAGATTCCATAGATCAGCCAGAAGATAATACCGATGTTAAAGCACAAACTAAAGGTCAGACTTATCTCATGGGCACTTTTTAGTTTGAAGAGCCGCCATACTTGCGGGACCATTCCCATGGTCGTTAGAAATCCGCCGACAAATCCTATCAGTTCCTTCCAGTCCAAAGCGTTTGCCCCCTTTTTATTTCTTAACCAAAGTGGCAAATGTTATTTTTTCAGAGCCATGCTTGTTTCTTATCTTGTCCATAGCCGTGTCAATTAGTTCGTTCTTGCCGCTTTTCACATTGTCTTCCATTTGATCAAAAAGTGATAACTGCTCAGGGAAGTGGTCTTCATAAAATCCTGAAAGGCTAATTCCGATTAATCTTACTGGGCGTAAGCTATTCCAGTTTTGTTCAAGAAGACTGTAGCCTGCCTGGTATATTTCCTTGGTTGTACATGTTGCATTAACGGTTGTCTGCCTGGTTACTACCTGGAAATCAGAATATTTCAGCGTAATATGTACCGTGCGGCCTTTTTTATCATACTTCCTCGCAATTATGCCAATATCACCAGCAAGTTCCATGAGAACTATCTTTGCTTTTTCAATGTTAGATATATCTTCCGGCAGTGTTATTGAGCGTCCGATTGACTTCATGTCACCAGCCTGATGAGCAATCACAGGGGAACTATCAATTCCCTTTGCGTGGAGATAAATTGCCTCCCCTCCCTTCCCAAAAGTTTTGGCAATAAAGTTTATATCAAACTTTGCAAGCTGGCCTATCGTTCGTATCCCCATGCGATTCAACTTTTCAGCGGTTTTACCACCAATGCCATACATTTCTTGTACTGAAAGCGGCCAGAGCTTTGTAGGAATATCATGATCCCATAGTTCGGTAATACCGAGGGGCTTCTTCATTTCAGCTGCCATTTTTGCAAGGAACTTGTTTTCAGCGATTCCAATTGAGCACCAGAGCCCAAGCGTGTCCTTGATTTCATCCACTATGTGTTTGGCAGCTTCCGCAGGTTTGCCAAAAAGTCCTTCAGATCCTGTCATATCAAGCCATGCTTCATCAATGCTGTTCTGTTCCAGAAGTGGTGTATAGTGCGATAGTAAATCCATGACCTCTTTTGATTTCTGCTCATAGAAAAGATGATCTGGCGGCACCAGGATTATTTTAGGGCAAAGCTTCAAAGCTTCATGAAGGACCATGGCAGTCTTGACCCCACATGACCGTGCTTCATAGTTCGCTGCCAGAACGATGCCAGTACGCTTCTTTGGATCGCCCGCAACAGCGGCTGGTTTTCCAACAAGAGAATCGTTCCTTGTCATTTCACAACTTATAAAAAAGGCATTCATATCAACAAGAAAGATAACTTTTTGCATATATACCTCTCTATGGAGTGCATTGTATTATGGGGTAATCGAAGGTTTCATGCAAGCGAGTATCAGGCGCGCTTATTCGGAGTGGTAATAGATCTGCTATTCAGCAAAATAACGTTTTCTTTTTGACCTTGTCAAGCATTTACCCTATACTTAGGTCCAGATTGTGCCGGTAAAAATCTATAAGAAGGAAGGCCACGAATGAAAGTTATTATTGATCTTTGCCTTGTGCCGATAGGAGTCGGCATATCATTGTCACATTATATTGCAGCGTGTGAAAAGGTGCTCACGGATGCAGGGTTGAAAATATCGCTCCATCCCAATGGCACCGATATCGAAGGTGAATGGGACGAGGTATTTGCTGCTGTCAAACGTTGCCATGAGGTGGTTCATGAAATGGGCGCCCCACGCATTACAGCGACCATTAAAGTCGGGACAAGGATAGACCGTTCAGAAACAATGGAAGGTAAGATAAAAAGTGTGCAGGACAAACTTACAGGCTGATGTCAGCAGGACGAGACCTGAGCTTACAGTACTCTTTTATTCCAATATACTCACGTCCAGCTTTTACCGATAAAAAACATCATGACAGATAATTACGACAAGTCAATGGACCTAATAGAATCCAATAAAGGCTGGCTTTCCTCTTGATGAGAATGCTTTTGAAAGAAAATACCAGCAATGAGAAACAAGAGATGCCTGTTATACGGCATATGGACCAATATTCCTTCGGTAATTCTGACGTTTTGTAGCGAGATAATGGTATCATAGCAAAAAGTAAGATCAAGTTCGACAAGGGGTATTTATATGTCATTTTCAACAGATAGCAATGCAGTCTATAAGAGTGCTAAACAAATTGCAAAATTATCTTTTGCTGTGGGCATATACCGTCCACCCAGTGAAGGTGGAAGCTCATCACTACTCCTAAGAATTACAGAGAATTGCCCCTGGAATAAATGTACCTTTTGCGAAATGTACAAGGGGCATGCCTTTGTGTATAGAAACGTGGAAGATATAAAAGCTGATATTGATACCGTTCAGGCCATTAGCGATGAACTTACAAACGTTTCTGTGAAAATGGGACAAGGTGGTCAAATTACCGGCGAGGTGGGAATGACTATTTTGCAAGCTAATCCTTCTCTGAATGACAACTATTGCTTTATCACCGTTTTTAACTGGCTAAACTCAGGTGGGAAAACTGCTTTTTTGCAGGATGCTGACAGCATGATCATGCGGCCAAGCGAGATCATAGAAGTGCTCAAGTATCTGCGAGAAACCTTAAATACGCTTACTAGGGTTACCTCTTACACCCGCTCCAAGACATTGGCACAAAGGAAGCCGGCAGAACTAAAGGCCATCAGGGAAGCAGGACTTGATCGTCTCCATGTTGGACTGGAAACAGGGGATGACGAATTGCTGAGTGTCATCCGTAAAGGTGTAACTAGCGCTGAACAGATTGATGGTGGCCAGAAGGCTGTAGCTGCGGGCTTTCAACTTTCAGAATACTGGATGCCAGGTTTGGGCGGTAGCGAGCATTGGCAGCAGCATGCGAAAAATACTGCCCGTGTACTCACGGCCATCAATCCCAACTACATTAGGTCTCGCCCCTTTCTTCCCAGACCTGGAGCGCCGATTTTTGAGGATTATGTGCAGGGGAGACTGAAGATCTCGTCACCGCATGAACGTCTTAAAGAGATACAGTTGATGATAGAAGGGTTGAACGTGAACTCGCGTGTCTGCTTTGACCACACCACGAATTCATGGACAAACAGACGTGGCGGCTTGCTCTTTCATCAGGGCTATGAAGGCTATAAGTTACCAGAAGAAAAGCCGCTTATTCTGGAGCTGGTTCATGAAGGTCTTTTAATAGACGAAGCAAAACACCTTGATGTAAAAGACTTTATCACCATAAAAACTCTTTGATACCGATCCTAGGAAAGCGATGAGTCGAGCAATTCTATCCTGGCAAGGTCCGTTGACGAAATAAGATGATTATGACGCCTATTTTAATATCTTAGGGTATAATTCCCCGCCGCTTGCGGCGAAAAAGTGTTATATTTGTGTATGCCCGAAAGCAAATACATACACAAATCTCATAACGTATCGGTAATATTGTATCATTATGTGTGTCCGGCAAA
>Ga0209514_10007615_pt1 | contig 12706 bp, 10 predicted proteins | sample Subgrocontami58m_FD_187452 | JGI IMG/M metagenome (GOLD analysis project Ga0209514, IMG submission 187452) | Subsurface groundwater microbial communities from S. Glens Falls, New York, USA - GMW37 contaminated, 5.8 m (SPAdes) (version 3) | ecosystem: Environmental > Aquatic > Deep subsurface >...
CCCCGCCTCTTCGATCGCCTCCTTCATCACGTAGCGCGAACTCTTGTGGTTTCTCAGACCGGCCGCCAGCACCTGGCCCAGCGGCGAATCCTTGGCGAGTTGCTCCAGCATCTGCGCATTCACGCCGTGCTGCCGGTAGGCGTTGACCACCTTGCCGAGCAAATCGGCTGGCACGATTTTTTCTTTGCGCAGCATCATCAGGCGCTCGATGATCAAGGCTACCGCAATGATCGAGGCGATCAACAAAGGATAAACCGGCCAGCCTGCGGCGGTGATGAGCGCAAACAATTAATCCTCCTGAAATTTTTTGCCGCCGTCACTTTAGCTTCTGTAGGACTTTTCAGCAAGGCTTACACGACAGGCTTACACACAGACCTACACGCCGGCTCATGCAGCAGCTGCGTCGTACCGGCCCAGGCGTCCGACACGCGCGCCGTCGCACGCAAAGCGCGTTGTGCGACGCCGTTTTCAGACCTGCGCCGGGAAGCCTGAATCAAGCGCAAAGTTTATCCACAATTTGTGTGGATAAAGTTGTGCATAGTTTGCCCAAAATGAACTTAAGTGGACTGCACAAAAGGCTTTTTTGCCGCTGCCCACAATTTAAACAGACTTTTTTTTCCTTTTTAAACAAGTCATTATGAAATCTTCAGACGGGAGCAGTTTGCCCAATAAACGAGCAGTTCGCGCGCAAGGCCTTGCTGTGGATAGTGTAATATCCCGACATGCCTTCAGAGCCAGATTTGACGCGGGTTTCCAGCCCCCTCCCTGCGGAGATCCTCACGGTTTCCGCGTTGGCGCGAAGCGTGCGCGATCTGCTCGAACATCGCTATCCGCTCGCGTGGGTGGCCGGCGAAATATCCAATTGCGTCCGCGCCAAATCCGGGCATCTGTATTTCTCCCTCAAGGACGAACTGGCGCAGGTGCGCTGCGTCATGTTCCGCAACCGCGGCCAATATCTCGACTGGGAGCCGCGCGAGGGACTCAGGGTGGAAGTGCGCGCGCTGGTCACCTTGTACGAGGCGCGCGGCGATTTCCAGCTCAACGTGGAATCCATGCGCCGCGCCGGACAGGGCGCGCTGTTCGAAGCCTTTCTGAGACTGCGCGACAAGCTGGGCAAAGAAGGGCTGTTTGATGCCGCGCACAAAAAACCGCTGCCCGCCTATCCGCGCCGCATAGGCATCGTGACGTCGCTGCAGGCCGCGGCATTGCGCGACGTGCTGACGACGCTTGCGCGCCGCAATCCTTCCATTCCCGTGATCATCTATCCGGCGCAAGTGCAAGGAGAAGGTGCGGCGCCGCAACTCGCGGCGGCAATTACTGCCGCGGCAAAGCGCAAAGAATGCGACGTGCTCATCCTCTGCCGCGGCGGCGGCTCGATCGAGGACCTGTGGGCGTTCAACGACGAAATCCTGGCGCGCGTGATTCACGCTTGCCCCATCCCGCTAGTGACCGGGATCGGCCATGAAACCGACTTTACTATCGCCGAGTTCGTGGCTGATCGGCGTGCCGCCACCCCGACTGCCGCGGCCGAGCTGGCGAGCCCGGCGCGCGCCGACCTGATCGTCCGCGTCGCCGCTCTGCGCACTGACCTGAGCAGCCGCGTTGCGCGCAAAATGGAAAACGGCATGCAGCATGTCGACCAACTGCTTCGGCGCATGGTGCATCCGGGGCAAAGGCTGCAGAACCAGCGCGAACTGCTGGCGCAGCTCGCGCAGCGCTTGCGCATCGCCTGCGCACGTGTGCTGGAGCGGCACCGCTGGCAACTGCTCGATCTCGGCCAGCGCCAGCGCGCCGCCTTGCCGCCCCTGCTCGAATGGAACCGGCGCGTCGCCGGGGCGCGCGCGCGCCTGGCACTGGCATGGCGCAATCGCAGCGAGCGTGCCGAGGCCGAGATGCGTGCGCTCGGCGCGCACCTCGCTCACCTCGACCCGCGAGCGGTGCTGCAACGGGGCTACAGCGTGGTCCGCGATAGCTCGGGTGCCATCCTGCGCAGCGCCGGCACGCTCTCGCCGGGCGACGCGGTCGATATCACGTTCTCGCAAGGAGGCGCGGAGTCGCGCATCGTGCGCACGCGCCGCTAAGGCGCACCGGCGCCGCGCAGCGGCGGCGTGTGCTAAACTTCAAATAGTCATCCGGAGGCCGCTCCTCGGCGGCCGATCTATATCAACATCAATGGAGGTCTTGAAATGGGCGCAATTTTCCAGTCGCTGGGACGCAGTGTCGCCGCGGGTGTAGTCCTCGTCATCGTCCTCATACTTGCCGCCGGCAGCGGAATCCATTACGACCATGCCTGGGGCGCGTTCCTCATGCGCTGGCTGCACGTCATCTCGGGCGTGATGTGGGTCGGCCTGCTCTGGTACTTCAACTTCGTGCAGATTCCGTCCATGCCGAAAATACCGGACGAGCAGAAACCGGCCATAGGCAAGGTTATCGCGCCAGCCGCATTGTTCTGGTTCCGTTGGGCCGCGCTCTCCACCGTCGTCACCGGCCTGCTCCTCGCCAGCATGTACGACGGCTATCTCGGCGCGCTGCTCACGTTCGCGCGCCCGTTCACCGCCATTGCGATCGGCATGTGGCTCGGACTGATCATGGCGTTCAATGTCTGGTTCATCATCTGGCCCAACCAGAAGAAAGCGCTCGGTATCGTAACGGTTGAGCCGGCGGAAAAAGCCAAGGCTGCGCGCCTGGCAATGCTCACCTCGCGCTTCAACACCATGCTGTCGATTCCGATGCTCTACTGCATGGTGGCGCAGCAAAACGGCGGCCTGTAATCGGCCTGGCCGGCACGAATGTAGGGGGCCCATTCGGGCCCCCCGTTTCATTGTGCGCCCTGCCGGGCGCATAATGAAACGGGCAGGGATGAACCCTGCCTTTTGACGAGAAGCGAAATTACTTCGCGGCTTTTTTGGACTTCTTGGCTTTGGCTTTCTTGGCTTTGGCTTTAGGCGCTTCGGCCTTGGCTTTGGCTTCGGCTTTGGGGGCTTCGGCTTTGGCAGCCGGAGCAGCAGGCGCCGCAGCCGGGGTCGCGGGCGTAGCGGGCGTAGCGGGTTTAGCTTGCGCAAAAGCGGTGGCGCTCGCAGCGGCGAACAGGGTGGCAACCAGGGCGGAGATCAGCTTGTTCATGGATATTCCTCTCGGTAGTTGAAGGTGGGCGACAGGCAAGAAAATGCGATGTCACCGGCAATAACGCCGGCCGATGCACCGTGGTTGACAAGCTATGCCAAGTTTTCGGGAACGGCCGCTTCGCGCCATTGCCCAGGGGGAGGCCCTCAAGGGTCCACGGGCCCACCGCCCAGCGTATCAGGCGCAAGATCGGGTGCCTGATTTGGACCGTCATCCGCGGTACCTGACGGTTCTTGCCTCCCTCCAGCTTCAGTTCGAGCCACGCCGTCGGGATGTGCTTCGCGCAATGAAAAACGCCGCAGCATACAGCGCTGCGGCGTAAGACAGGTACCGATTATCCTCGGGGCCATTTCAGAATTACCGAAACGGCCTCTGATCTAGGGGAGCATGAGGGGATGCGCCCCGAAGGTCTCGATCCCCCTCGAGGGGAAAGTCCTCTGGGGGGATATCCCCCCATATCCAATTGAGATCTCAGGCGGCCTTGATTTTCTTCGCCGTGTCGAAGAACTGCTCGTCTTCGGTCGATCCGTGCAAGGCCGTGGTCGAGGACTTGCCGCCCTGCACCACCTGGGTCATATCGTCGAAATAGCTGGTGCCGACTTCGCGCTGGTGCTTGACCGCGGTGAAGCCCTTTTCGGCCGCTGCGAACTCCTTCTGCTGCAGCTCGACGAAGGCAGTCATGCCGTTGCGCGCGTAGCCGTATGCGAGCTCGAACATGGAGTAGTTAAGCGCATGGAACCCTGCCAGGGTGATGAACTGGAACTTGTAGCCCATGGCGCCGAGCTCGCGCTGGAACTTGGCGATGGTGGCATCGTCGAGGTTGCGTTTCCAGTTGAACGAGGGCGAGCAGTTGTAGGCGAGCATCTTGCCTGGGAATTTCCTGCGCACGCCTTCGGCGAATTTTCTGGCGAAATCCAGATCCGGCGTGCCGGTTTCGCACCAAACCATATCGGCATATTCGGCGTAGGCAATGCCGCGCGACAAGGCCTGATCGAGGCCGTTGTTGACGCGGTAAAAGCCCTCGGCGGTACGCTCGCCGGTAAGGAACGGCTTATCGTTTTCGTCGATATCGGAGGTGACCAGGTTGGCCGCCTCGGCATCGGTGCGCGCCAGCACGACCGTAGGCACGCCCATGATGTCGGCGGCGAGCCGCGCGGCGACGAGCTTCTGCACCGCTTCCTGCGTCGGCACCAGCACCTTCCCGCCCATGTGGCCGCATTTTTTCGCCGAGGCGAGCTGGTCCTCGAAGTGCACGCCGGCGGCGCCCGCCTCGATCATGGCCCGCATGAGTTCATGGGCATTGAGCACTCCGCCGAAGCCCGCTTCGGCGTCGGCCACGATGGGCGCGAAGAAATCGATATCGCCCCTGCCTTCCATGTGCTGGATCTGATCGGCGCGCGCAAGCGCATTGTTGATCCGTTTCACCAACGTGGGCACGCTGGTTACGGCATACAGCGACTGGTCCGGATACATGGACAGGCTGTCGTTGGCATCCGCCGCCACCTGCCAGCCCGACAGGTAGATTGCCGGAACCCCGGCCTTCACCTGCTGCATCGCCTGGTTGCCGGTGACCGCGCCGAGCGATTTGACGAACGGCATCTCCTGCGTCATCTTCCACAACTTCTCCGCGCCGCGCTTGGCCAGCGTGTATTCGATCTGCACCGACCCGCGCAAGCGGTACACGTCTTCCGCGGCGTAGCCGCGCTTGACGCCCTTCCAGCGCGGATTCTCGGCCCAATCTTTCTTGATCTTGGCGATTTCCTGCTCTCGACGACTCATGATTTCCTCTCGAAAATAGTTTTTTGGCAGAGCGCACCATGCGCCTGGCTTATGTCGGCGGACGAAGAAACCCGATTGGGTAAGAGTCTCTCGCCTTCCCGCCATGCGTCGCCCTGTTTGGGCGCGCCACATCTGACGGCACGGGATCGTCGCCGGCCGCCTGCCAGGTCATCGACGCGGTTGGCATCGGCCCGGCTTGAACCCGGGAGTGGCACTCCCGCACGATCAACTGTTTCAGCATATCGATGTTATTGGTGCTACGCAACACAAAAAAATCAATTCGTTACAATTCAGTAAAACAACGCACTGAAGACATACTCGATCAAGATTTTTCGTATCGCGAAAGTTCGTTTCACGAAATTGGTGCATGGCCGCAATTCGCTCGCCCGCAGGCGTGCGCGCAGCGGTCAAACCCTGCCGCGAACCAGAGTAAGATACAAATCTGGCTGAACCCATGTCGTGTATCATATATAAGACATAAGAGTTGTCAACCCCCTTCCAATTCCATCCCTGTCAGAGGAGTTCCCATGGCCAGCTACAAGCACATCAAAGTCCCGGGCATAGGCGAAAAAATCCGCGTCCGGCCGGATAATTCCCTTGAGGTACCCGACCAGCCGATCATTCCCTACATCGAGGGCGATGGGACCGGCGTCGACATCACTCCGGTCATGATCAAGGTGGTGGATGCGGCGGTGGCCAAGGCTTACGCCGGCAAGCGCAAAATTTCGTGGATGGAAATGTACGCCGGCGGGAAATCGTGCAAGGTGTACGGTGAAAACGTCTGGCTGCCGGACGAAACCCTGGAGATTTCCAAGGAGTATGCCGTGTCGATCAAGGGTCCGCTCACGACACCCATCGGCGGCGGCATCCGTTCGATCAACGTGGCCATACGCCAGCAACTCGACCTGTATGTCTGCCTGCGGCCGGTGCGCTACTTCCCCGGCGTGCCCAGCCCGCTCAAAGAGCCGGAGAAGACCGATATGGTCATCTTCCGCGAGAACGCGGAGGACATCTACGCCGGAATCGAGTGGGCTGAAGGGACTCCCGAGGTGAAGAAGGTAATCGATTTCCTGATCAACGAAATGAAGGTCAAGAAAATCCGCTTCCCCGCGACTTCGGCCATCGGCATCAAGCCGGTTTCGCGCGAGGGCAGCGAGCGGCTGATCCGGAAGGCGTTCCAGTACGCGATCGACAACAAGCGCAAGTCGGTCACCCTGGTGCACAAGGGCAATATCCAGAAGTTCACCGAAGGCGCATTCCGCGATTGGGGCTACGCGCTGGCACAAAGGGAGTTCGGCGCCAAGCTGATCGACGGCGGTCCGTGGGCCAGCTACAAGAACCCCAAGAACGGCCAGGAGATCGTGGTTAAAGACGTAATTACCGACGCCTTCCTGCAGCAGATTCTGCTGCGTCCGGCAGAATATGACGTGATCGCCACGCTTAACCTGAACGGCGACTACATCTCCGACGCCCTGGCAGCGCAGGTGGGCGGCATCGGCATCGCCCCCGGCGCCAATATGTCGGACACCATAGCCATGTTCGAAGCCACCCACGGCACCGCGCCGAAATATGCGGGCAAGGACTATGTCAATCCCGGCTCGGAGATCCTCTCCGCCGAGATGATGCTGCGCCACATGGGCTGGGCCGAAGCCGCGAATCTGATCATCAAGGCGATGGGCGAGGCGATCAACGCCAAGACCGTGACCTACGACTTTGCGCGCCTCATGACCGGCGCGAAGCAGGTGTCGTGCTCCGGCTTTGGCCAGGTCTTGATCGAGCACATGCGCTAAGCGCAGTGCATTTCTGCGCCAGCGCGGTCCCGCTCGCCCAGGCGCGAAAGGAAAACGGCCGCAGGCACAACGCCTGCGGCCGTTCCTGTTATTTTGTCCGCAGCAAAGAAACCTCCTTGCCTACCGCTCGCGTGAAGAAGGCTTTTCTGCTACCGCGAACCAGACCAGCGCCGCCTGCGGGAGTATTGCGCCGCACCGCGACAGCGATTAGGATTACACTCAACGAATGAGCTTTCTCGGGCGATTTTCGGGCGATAATGCAACGTCAGGCGAAACTCCGCGCCGCGCGTTATAGTCCGAAGTAAATTGACTGAACGAAGAATCTGGCATAGTGTTCAGGTGGGTGGGCGAGTATGGCAAACCGGGCGCGTGAAGACACCGTCTTAGAGGCGAAAAAGGCCAAGGTCAAGCCGCCGCCGCTGTTCAAGGTGATGTTGTTGAATGACGACTATACGCCGATGGAATTCGTGGTTGTGGTGCTGCAAACGTTCTTCAGCCTGAGCCGCGAACAAGCGACACAGGTGATGCTGAAAGTGCACCGGGAAGGCATGGGGGTATGCGGCGTTTACCCAAAAGACGTCGCCTCGACCAAGGTAGAGCAGGTGGGCAGCTTCGCCCGCCAGCATCAACATCCGCTTCAATGCGTGATGGAGGAAACTGAATGATTGCGCAGGAACTTGAAGTCAGCTTGCACATGGCCTTTGTCGAAGCGCGACAGAAGCGCCATGAGTTCATCACGGTCGAGCACCTGTTGCTTGCCCTGCTGGACAATCCCACCGCTGCCGAGGTGCTGCGCGCCTGCGCCGCCAGCATCGACGAGTTGCGCAAGAGCTTGGGCGGCTTCGTCGCCGAACACACTCCGACGGTGGCCGGGACCGAGGAGATCGACACACAGCCGACGCTCGGTTTCCAGCGCGTGATCCAGCGCGCCATCCTGCACGTCCAGTCCTCCGGCAAGAAGGAAGTGACCGGCGCCAACGTGCTGGTGGCGATATTCGGCGAGAAGGACTCGCACGCGGTGTACTTCCTGCACCAGCAAGGCATCACGCGACTGGACGTGGTCAACTTCATCTCGCACGGCATCACCAAGACGCCCCAGACCCAGGGAGGCAAGCCGGAGACTAGCGAGGAGCAGCAGGACGAGCAAGGCAGCCACGGCGCGCTCGAAACCTATACTCTCAATCTCAACGCCCAGGCCCTGGTGGGCAAGATCGACCCGCTCATCGGCCGCGAACGCGAGCTGGAGCGGGTGATCCAGACGCTGTGCCGGCGGCGCAAGAACAATCCGCTGCTCGTGGGCGAAGCCGGCGTGGGCAAGACCGCCATCGCCGAAGGCCTGGCGCGGCGCATCGTCGAGGGCAACGTACCCGAGGTGCTGGCGCGCTGCCAGGTATACGCGCTCGATATGGGCGCATTGCTTGCGGGCACCAAGTATCGCGGCGACTTCGAGCAGCGCCTGAAGGCGGTGCTGAAGCAACTGCTGGACAACTGCAACGCGATCCTGTTCATCGACGAGATCCACACGCTGATCGGCGCCGGCGCCGCATCCGGCGGGACTCTGGACGCCTCCAACCTGCTCAAGCCCGCGCTCTCCTCCGGGCAGTTGAAGTGCATCGGCGCAACCACCTACAACGAATACCGCGGCGTGTTCGAAAAAGACCACGCCCTGTCGCGCCGCTTCCAGAAGATCGACGTAGAGGAGCCCTCGGTCGAGGAAACCGTGGCCATCCTGCGCGGCCTGAAGAGCCGTTTCGAGGCGCACCACGGCATCAAGTACTCGGCAGCCGCGCTCACCACCGCGGCCGAGCTGTCGGCGCGCTTCATCAACGACCGGCACCTGCCCGACAAGGCTATCGACGTCATCGACGAGGCCGGCGCGGCGCAGCGCATCCTGCCCAAGACCAAGCAGAAGAAGGTCGTCGGCAAGCTCGAGATCGAGGAGATCATCGCCAAGATCGCGCGCATTCCGCCCAGGAGCGTGTCCTCCGACGATCGCGAGTCGCTGAGGAATCTCGACCGCGACGTGAAAGCCGTGGTGTTCGGTCAGGACAAGGCCATCGACGCGCTCGCCGCCTCGATCAAAATGGCGAGGAGCGGCTTGGGGCAGCCGACCAAGCCGATCGGATCATTTCTCTTTTCCGGACCCACCGGCGTCGGCAAGACCGAAGTGGCGCGCCAACTCGCCTATTGCATGGGCATCGAACTGGTGCGCTTCGACATGTCCGAGTACATGGAGCGCCATGCCGTGTCGCGCCTGATCGGCGCCCCGCCGGGGTACGTCGGCTTCGACCAGGGCGGCCTGCTGACCGAGGCGATCACCAAAAAGCCGCACTGCGTGCTGCTGCTCGATGAGATCGAGAAAGCCCATCCGGACATTTTCAACATCCTGCTGCAGGTGATGGACCACGGCACGCTGACCGACAACAACGGGCGCAAGGCCGATTTCCGCAACGTGGTCATCATCATGACCACCAATGCCGGCGCCGAAGCCCTGAACAAGACCGGCATCGGATTCAACCAGTCGCGCACAACCGGTGACGAACTGGCCGAGATCAAGCGCATGTTCACGCCCGAGTTCAGGAACCGGCTGGACGCCATCATTTCGTTCGCTTCCCTCGACCACGACATCATCCTGCGCGTGGTGGACAAGTTCCTGATGCAACTGGAGGAACAGTTGCACGAGAAGAAAGTCGAGGTGATCTTCACTGAAGCGCTGAAGGCACACCTCGCCGAGCATGGCTTTGATCCGATGATGGGTGCGCGCCCGATGGCGCGCCTGATCCAGGACACGGTGCGCCGTGCCCTGGCTGATGAGCTGCTGTTCGGCCGCCTGGTGAACGGCGGCAAGGTCATCATCGACATCGACGAGGCGGACAAAGTACATCTGGTTTTCGCCGAGGACACGCCGGTCGAACCGCCGCCGGTGGTCCAGGCAAGCTGAAGAACTAGCTACACTGGGGAAAGGCCGCCGCGCGCGGCCTTTTTTCGCCCGCAGATTCGGCTGATGGCCCAGTAAGCCATGAGCCGTACTTGACAGCTCAGAATCCCAAGGGAAAACTGGAAAAAAGAAGAACACAAGCATCGCAACACCACTCAAAGGAAGGAGATCCACAGATGGATAAAATGCGCGTTACCTTAATGGCTGCCGCATTCATTGGCAGCGGACTGGCGCTACCCGCAAGCGCCCAGGATGCCAACCTCGGCCGCAATCTCGCCGCAAGCTGCGTCACTTGCCACGGCAAGAACGCGACCGGCACCGGAACCCTGGACGGCATGCCGAAAAACCGGATCGTGCAGACGATGAAAGATTTCAAGTCCGGCGCGAGGCCGGCAACGCTCATGCATCAGTTGTCCAAGGGCTACACCGACCAGCAGGTGGAGCTGATCGGGGAGTATTTTTCGAAACAGAAAGCCAAGTAGGGGGAAATCATGGCTCACGCATACAATCGACGCGATTTCATCAAGCTCCTTGCCGCCGGCGCCGCGACCGGCACCTTGGCCGGTTGCGCCACCACGCCCGAAGTGCAGAAGCCGATCGGCCGCGTGATCGTGATCGGCGGCGGCTACGGTGGCGCGACCGCAGCAAAATACATCCGCATGTGGTCGGGCGGGCGGATCGAGGTATTCCTGATCGACCGCAGCGCCGAGTTTGTCTCCTGCCCGATGTCCAACCTGGTGCTGGGCGGCAGCAAGAAGATCCAGGACATCACCATGAGCTACGCCAAGCTGCGCGAATACGGCGTACAGGTGTTACGCGACGAAGTCACGAACATCGATACCGCCAAGAAAAAGGTCGTGCTCACCCGAATCCAGGATCTGCCCTATGACCGGCTGGTACTCTCGCCGGGCATCGATTTCATGTACGAGCAGATACCGGGCCTCAACCATGCCGATGCGCAGAAGAAAGTCCTGCACGCCTGGAAAGCCGGGCCGGAAACGGTGGCGCTGAGAAAGCAGCTGGAGGAAATGCGCGACGGAGGCACCTACATCCTCTCGATCCCCAAGGCGCCCTACCGCTGCCCGCCCGGACCTTACGAGCGCGCCTGCCAGGTGGCGTCATACTTCAAGCAGGCCAAGCCGAAATCCAAGGTGCTGATCCTGGACGGCAACGAGGACATCGTGTCGAAGAAAGGGCTGTTCCTGAAAGCCTGGGGCGACCGCTACAAGGGCATCATCGAGTACCGCAACAATCAGGAGGCCAAGGACATCGATCTGGCCACCATGACGGTCAAGACCGACTTCGACTCCTTCAAAGGCGATGTGCTCAACGTGCTTCCGCCGCAGAAAGCGGCCGGCATCGCCGCCAAGGCGCGGGTGATCACGGCAAACAACCGCTGGTGCGGCGTGGACTGGCTCACCATGCAGTCGACCGCCAACCCGGACATCCATGTGCTGGGCGATGCCACGCTGTCGGCGCCGCTCATGCCCAAATCGGGCGCGATGGCCAACCAGCATGCCAAAGTGTGCGCCGCGGGTGTGGTTGCCCTCATGACAGGCCAGCCGGTAAACCAGACGCCGATGATGATCAATACTTGCTACAGCTTCGTCAGCGACAAGGAAGCGGTGCATGTCGCCTCGGTGCACAGCTATGACACCAAGGACAAGACGCTCAAGACGGTGCCGGGTTCGGGCGGCCTGTCGACAGCCGCGAGCGAGCTGGAGGCAATGTACGGCTGGGCCTGGGCGCAGAACATCTGGGCCGACATGCTCGGCTGAGCGCCCGTGGCATGCGAGGCGTTGTTGAGACGCCGTATATAAATCTAGCTCCGGCCCTCCTATCCCTTGCCGGTGCTGCCGAACCCGCCGGCGCCGCGTTCGCTCGCAGCGAAGTCCTCGACTACGTCGAGCTTCACCTGCAATACCGGTACCACCACAAGCTGGGCGATGCGCTCCATCGGCTTGAGGGTGAACGCGCCGGCGCCGCGATTCCACAGCGAGACGAATATCTGCCCCTGGTAGTCCGAATCGATCAACCCGACCAGGTTGCCGAGCACGATGCCGTGCTTGTGTCCCAGCCCGGAGCGCGGCAAAACGATGGCTGCTAGCCCCGGGTCGGCGAGATGGATGGCAATGCCGCTGGGTATGAGCTCGGTCGCGCCGGGCGCGAGTTCGATCGGCTGGTCGATGCAGGCGCGCAAGTCGAGACCGGCGGCGCCGGCAGTGGCATAGTGCGGCAGCTTGTCCTTGAGCCGCGGATCGAGAATTTTGACATCGATTTGTTGCATGTCGGATATATTGAATCAACCGCCAAGGACGCAAAGGAAAAACAGGAAAAGGGGTTCCTTGGCGTGTTGGCGGCTAGAGTTTTTTTATTTCTTCGGCAACAGCTTGGCGATATGGGCGATGAGGGCCCGCGCGAGCACCATTTTAGGCGCGCGCGGAAGTTCGTGCTTGCCCTGGTCGTCGAACAGGATTAACTGATTGTCGTCGGCGCCGAAGGCGTGCTGGGCGAGATTGGCGGCGAGCAGCGGCACTTTCTTGCGCCGGCGTTTGGCGTCGGCATAGGCCTCCAGATTCTCCGTCTCGGCGGCGAAGCCGACGCAGAACGGCGGCCTCCTGCGCGCGGCCACGGTGCCGAGGATGTCAGGATTGGGCTGCAGTTGCAGCGTCATTTCGCCGGTTCCCTTCTTCAGCTTGTGTCCCTTCGCTTCCTTGGGCCGGTAATCGGCGACCGCGGCGACGCCGATGAACACGTCGGCCTTGGCCACTCGCGCCATGACCGCGTCATACATCTCCTGCGCGCTGGAAACATCGATACGCTCCAGGCCCCGCGGCGGCGCCAAGGCGGTCGGTCCGCTCAGCAGCGTGACCGCGGCGCCCGCGTCGCGCGCCGCGCGCGCCACCGCATAGCCCATTTTCCCGGAGCTGGTATTGGTGATCCCGCGCACTGTGTCGATAGGCTCGAGTGTCGGCCCGGCCGTGACCAGCACGCGCTTGCCGGCGAGCAGTTTCGGCTGGAAGCAGGCATCGATCTCCTCGAAGATTTCCACCGCTTCGAGCATGCGCCCCATGCC
>Ga0209514_10007622_pt1 | contig 12699 bp, 14 predicted proteins | sample Subgrocontami58m_FD_187452 | JGI IMG/M metagenome (GOLD analysis project Ga0209514, IMG submission 187452) | Subsurface groundwater microbial communities from S. Glens Falls, New York, USA - GMW37 contaminated, 5.8 m (SPAdes) (version 3) | ecosystem: Environmental > Aquatic > Deep subsurface >...
TAAATTACGCACGGCAGGCTCTGAATTATTAATCCCGGGTGAAAAGATAAGCTTTATTTTCTCTGTATCGAATTTAACATCCAAACCACAATGCTGCTTTAAATCAACAATCATCTTAAAACCTCCTTTATCCTTGCTTCCATAAAAGACTCAATCGCCTTTGCCGTAGGCAGGCTCATCGCCTGATTGGCAATTTCTTGAGCTTCCTTAAGTGTCATGGCACGAATTATATATTTAAGCTGGGGTATAGCTGACGCCGGCATACTAAACTCATCCAACCCTAATCCTAAGAGAATCAAAGCAAAATTCTCATCGGAGGCCATCTCCCCGCACATCCCGACCCAAACATTATTTGCATGCGCTGAATCTATAACATTCTTAATCATTCTTAATACAGCCGGATGCGCCGGTTCATAAAGATATGCCACCTTTTCATTGGTCCTATCTACCGCCAAAGAATACTGTATGAGGTCATTAGTTCCGATGCTGAAGAAATCCGCTTCCTGAGAAAGTAAATCAGCAGTCATTGCCGCAGAAGGGACCTCGATCATTACTCCTACCTCGATATCTTCATTAAAAGCGACTTTCTTTTTTCTCAGCTCATCCTTACATTCAGCTAAAATAGTATTTGCCTGCTGCAATTCCTCAATACCCGATATCATCGGATACATTAATTTCAAGTTCCCAAAAACAGAAGCCCTAAGTATCGCCCTTAGCTGAAGCTTAAACATTTCCGGCCGGGCAAGACAAAAACGAATAGCACGCCAACCTAAAAACTTCTGCATTTCCTGAGGAATATCCAATTGTGACAAAAATTTATCGCCGCCTAAGTCTAATGTCCTTATAACTACCGAATGCGGCTTCATCTGCTCAGCAACATACCGATAAGCCTGAAAATGCTCCTCCTCGGTAGGAAGGTCTTTACGATTCATATAAAAGAACTCTGTACGATATAAACCGATGCCTTCACTGCCGTGCATTTTAACCGAAGGTATCTCTTCGGGGAACTCTATATTGGCGGAAATTTCAATCTTCTTACCGTCACGGGTAATAGCCGGAAGGTCCTTGGCAAGCATAAATTTCTCGGCAACCCCGGCAAGTTTTTTCTCTTCCTGTTGATATAAACGTAAGGTCTCTTCATCGGGCTCCACAATAACAATACCCATGGAGCCATCAACTATCAGAATATCCCCGCTCTTAATTTTAACGGTCGCCTCGACGGTACCGACAACTGCCGGTATTTCCAAGGACTTTGCCATAATAGCTGTATGCGAAGTCTTACCTCCAATATCCGTAACAAAACCACAGACCATCTGCTTATGCATAGCCGCGGTATCCGAAGGAGAAATATCGTGCGCGACAATTATGACTCTCTCATCAAGCTTTTGCAGGTCTTTCTGCTCTTTACCTAACAAGTTACGCAGAATTCTTTTACCGACATCGTTTATATCGGTTATACGTTCCTTAAGATACTCATCTTCTATTTTGGAAAACACTTCGATATATTTCTTGAGTACACCGGAAAATATATAAGCAACACTAAGCTGCTCTTTTTTCAGGCGGGTAATAACCTCTTCAATAAGCATGCGGTCTTCTAAAACCAAAAGGTGCGCATCAAAGATCTGAGCCTCATCCTGGCCCATTTCAGAAGTAATCCTTTTTTGAAGCTGCATAATCTCCTTACGCGTCTGGATTAATGCTTCTTCAAAACGGGCTATTTGAACAGGAATGTCCTCAGCCCTAATCGCTTCTTTGGGGACTATGAATTCTTCGCGCCCTACACGATAAGCCGGGCCGATAGTTATACCTGAAGACGCGGCTATACCTTTAAGCATGTACATAACTTATTATTCCTCTCGACTAACGATCTTTTCCAATTCTATAATTGCCAAATGCGCGTCAGCACCTTCTACTTCAATGACGATCGTACTTCCTTTTTCCGCACCCAACATAAGAATACCCATAATAGACTTACCGTTTACCTCTTCATTGTCTCTTTCCTTCTTAACGGTAACGCGGGAATCAAATTTATTTGCCACCTGCACAAACAAAGCTGCCGGCCTTGCATGCAAGCCTTGTTTATTATTTACCACTAGTTTTTTAGTAATTACTGCCATATTAGTCTCAGCACCCGGCCTAATCGGAATCGGCCGGTGTTAAACCACTGTTTAAATTTCTTCCAAAAAATTAAAAATAATTTTCGATAACTTTACCGAGTCATGGCGTATAGCCTTATCGATAGTAACAATATCTTCTTCAAGCACCCGATATCCCATCTTCTCTATTAATTTACGATCATTAACTACCGGATAGGCATTTTCCTGCCCATAACGCTTCAGCATAGAAGCAGGTATCATACCTGTATTAACCACGCAATAATCAAATAAACGCGGGTGGCTTTGCTGAACTAAAGCCTTGACATGCATAGATGCGCTATAGCCATCAGTCTCACCGGGCTGAGTCATAACGTTACAAACATAAACCTTGGTTGCCTTAGCATCAGCTATTGCGTCCATAATGCCTTTAATTAATAAATTAGGCAAAATACTCGTGTAAAGCGAGCCCGGGCCGATAATAATAATATCGGCATCCTTAATAGCCCTTAATGCCTCAGGAGTAGCCTCGGGATTATCCGGCTTAAGAAAAACCTTTTCTATCGGTAAATTGGCTTTGGGTATTTTATCTTCACCTTCGACTATGGAGCCGTCTTTATACTGAGCCCCCAATACTACATTGGTCAAAGTAGAAGGTATGACTTGCCCGCGTAAAGCCAAAACCTTGCTGGTTTCTTTTACTGCTTTCTCGAAATCTCCGGTAAGCTTAGTCATCGCGGTAATAAAAAGATTACCGAAACTATGCCCGGCAAATTCAGAGCCCTCCTCAAAACGGAATTGAAATAAATCACGCATTAGAGTAGATGCGTCGGCTAAAGCCACCAGGCAGTTGCGTATATCTCCGGGAGGCAGTATATCAAATTGCTGGCGAAGCCGCCCGGAAGACCCCCCCTGGTCGGCAACTGTAACTATGGCTGTTATACGAGAGCTATATTCTTTAAGCCCGCTTAAAAGAACCGATAGCCCTGTGCCTCCGCCGACCGCGACAATCTTAGGCCCGCGGTCAAGGCAAGTCCTCAGATAGAGAGCATCCACCAACTCATTCTCCCTTACCGACGGTAAAAATGCCGCAAAAAGAGAATTCATCAAGCGTATAAAACCTAATGCTAAAATTATAATTCCCGACACTAAAACTATCCCATCAAGAAGCTGTATAATTGTTATTTCCTGGCTGCGGAGTTGATTAGAGCCGAAAATAACCAGAAAAACGCCGAAGAAGCTTAATAAAATCCAGCGTTTAATCCTAATGCCGGGATAAAGCCATTTTTTTATATTTTTTAATCTGCCGTTCATCTAAAGAAGCTCCTCTTTTGGAAGATTAAACTCTTTCGTCTTCCTGAGCGAGAATTTTAATGATTGCTTTATCGTCAGCGCAGCCGCGTAAATTATCACGGAAATATTTATCTTTAAAAAGACGGGAAATCCTGGCAAGTGCTTTCAGATGCGGGCCGGCAGAATCCTGAGGGGCAACTAACAAAAAGAAAATATGAACAGGCTCTCCATCCAAAGAATCAAAATCTATTCCTTTTTTAGAAAGGCCAAAGGCCCCTACTAATTTGGCGATGCATTCGCATTTAGCATGAGGTATAGCTATGCCCTGGCCTATTGCCGTCGAGCCTAATGACTCACGCTCCATAAGGGCATCTGTCAACCTATTCCGGCTGGCCTTATCGATTTCGCCGGAGTTAATCAATAAGTCGACCAATTCTTTGATCACATCTTCTTTTTTAGTTGATTTTATTTCGGTGGTTATTGCTTTGGTAGAAAGAAAATCCATAATTTTCATAGCGTTTCTCCTTTACACAGTAGGTGCACGCCGAACAATCATACACGCTCGGGCAGGCACGGATATATATTAAATTTTGGAGCGGGAGACGGGGTTCGAACCCGCGACATCAACCTTGGCAAGGTTGCGCTCTACCAACTGAGCCACTCCCGCATAATTTTTAGGGTTGGTGGAATCTTTTCGGATTTCTTAAATATTATGGGCGGAAGAGGAGTTGAACCTCCAAGGGTTACCCCAATAGCTCCTAAGGCTATCGCGTATGCCAATTCCGCCATCCGCCCTTGGAAATCAGAATTAATATACTAAACCGCTCTATTATTCTGCTCCTCGATTTAGTGCTTAAATTAAATGAGCCTCCCGCGGCTCGAACGCGGCACACCCACCTTAAAAGGGTGGTGCTCTACCAGATGAGCTAGAGGCCCTAAAACTAACCTTCTAAAATTTCTTTATCTTTAAGCTTAAAAGTTTCTTCAACTTTGGCTATATATTTATCAATGAGCTTCTGAAGTTCGTCTATAGATTTAAATTTATCGTCTTCCGAAATAAGCTTATCTTTTTCTAATTTCTCAAGATGCTCTTTGCCTTCACGCCTTACTGTACGCAAAGATATCCTGGCTTCTTCGGCTACTTTATTGACTACCTTAGTAAGATCCTGTCGTCTCTCTTTAGAAAGCTGCGGCACAGAAAGACGGACGATTTTCCCGTCATTAAAAGGAGTAACCCCGAGATTTGATTTCATAATTGCTTTTTCTATTTCCGGGATTGCCGAAGGGTCCCAAGGCTGCATCACAATCATATGCGGATCAGGCACGGATATGTTAGCCAGCTGTTTTAACAAAGTAGGCGTACCATAATAATCAACGTGTATACCCTCGACAAGATGCGGGCTGGCTCTTCCTGTCCTGATTTCAGCCAGTTCGCGATTAAGAAAATCGATAACTTTCTTCATTTTTTCTTCATGAGCATGAATAACTTCTCTGGTAGTCATTTTCTGGCCTCCTACTGTATAACGGTACCTATTTTCTCGCCTAAAACAATCCTTTTAATATTGCCTACCCTATTCAAATCAAATACCGCGATAGGCAGTTTATTATCCATACAAAGGCTAACCGCGGTTGCATCCATAACTTTCAGCCTTTTCTTAAGGACATCTATATATTTTAGTTTAGTATATCTTTTGGCATCTTTTACTTTCAAAGGATCCGCCGAATAAACTCCGTCTACCTTAGTAGCTTTTAATATTACCTGGGCATTAATTTCCATAGCCCTTAATGCCGCAGCAGTATCGGTAGTAAAATAAGGGTTGCCTGTACCGGCTACGAATATAACAACCCGCCCCTTTTCTAAATGCCGGACAGCCCTTCTTCTTATATAAGGTTCGGCTATTTTTTGCATTTCCATAGCCGTCATAACCCTGGTCGGCATACCTATTTTTTCCAAGGCATCTTGTAAAGCCAGGCCGTTTATTACCGTCGCCAGCATGCCCATATAGTCGGCAACCGCGCGGTCCATATCAAGCCCTTGAGAAGCAGTATTTTCCTGTCCACGGAAAATATTTCCACCCCCAAGAACCAAAGCTACATCTACTTTTAAATCCCGGATTTCTTTTATTTGGCGGGCAATAGAAACTAAAACTGCCTGGTCAATTCCATGAGGATTCTTACCTTGCAGGGCTTCTCCGCTTAACTTTAAAAGTATCCTTTTAAATACCGGTTGAGTACTCATTCGCCAATTTTATAACGCATAAACTTACGAATAACAATGTTCTCCCCCATCTTTCCTACCAGGCTTCCCAGGCATTCATTGATGGTAAGTTTAGGATCCTTCACAAAAGGCTGTTCAAGCAGGCAATGCGCTTTATAAAATTTATCCTTATCTTTTTCCTGCTCAATTATTTCAACCGGAACATCCTCTTTCTTAAGGTACTGCGGATTACAAGCAGCTACCTGCATCGCAACATCTTTTGTAAACTGGCAAAAATCAGGATTTTTAGCGACAAAGTCGGTTTCGCAGTTAACTTCCAGCAAAACCCCCATTTTACTACCCTGGTGTATATAGGATTCTATCCTTCCTTCTTTGGCTGCTCTCCCGATTTTTTTAGCGGCAATTTCCAAGCCTCTCTTGCGTAAAACATCAATCGCTTTATGCAAATCGCCCTTAGTCTCCACAAGGGCGTTTTTACAGTCGGCAATACTAGCTAAAGTAGCATTACGTAAATCTTTGATAAGTTCTAAAGAAACTTCCATTTTTTCCACCTCTATTATTTACTACTATTTTGTAGTTTTTCCGTGACGCAATTTCTTCGCCGGCTTAGCTTCACCTGAAGCGGGCTCGCTTTCCTCTATGATCTCACCTATTTCCTTTATTTTAATCTCTTCATCTAGATGTAAATCCGGGAATTGTTCCTTTTTCTCACCCTCGATTTTTACCCCTTCATGCGACAAATAAGAAAGGAACTTCTTACGGCCTTCTATAATAGCGTCAGCGATAAGGGCGGTAATCATGCGAATAGATTTACCCGCATCATCGTTTGCCGGTATAGGATAATCGATAAATTGAGGATTAGAATTAGTATCAACTACGCCGATTACCGGTATAGAAAGTTTAACGGCTTCCTTGATCGCGGTTTCTTCTTTTTTGGTATCCACCACGAATATCGCACCCGGCATACGATCCATATTAACAATTCCAGAGAAATTCTTCTTAAGCTTAGTCATTTCTTTCTCTAAAATCGCCACTTCCTTCTTGGTAAGTTTCTGGAAGGTTCCGTCTTCTTTCATCTTTTCAATATCACGAAGGCGGTTTATACTCTTTTTAATCGTAGTAAAATTGGTCAGGAGCCCACCCGGCCAACGCTCGGTGACATAATACATACCGCAACGTATAGCTTCCTGGTAAACAATCTCCTGAGCCTGCTTCTTTGTCCCCACAAAAAGAACGGTTTCACCCTTAGAAGTCTTATCTAATAGATAATCCCTGGCCGCGTTGATGCATTCCTCGGTTTTTTCCAGATCAATAATGTAAATACCGCTCCTCTGGCCAAAGATAAATTTTTTCATTTTGGGATTCCAGCGCGAAGTTTTATGGCCGAAATGTACACCTGTTTCTAAAAGTTGCTTGATTAATTCTGAAGGCAATTCTTGTTCCTCCTCTCAATACGTTTGATTAAAAGTTAAAAACAGCCAATCTGTTTTTAAATGAGGCCACAACTTAGTGAACATTATGAAGCTAAATTGTATGGCCGAATTTATATTCTTTTCACTTTACTTAAAGGCATTATTATATTATAAATTCATTCAAATGCAACAATTTTTCTAATTATTTTCGTTTTATTTCAATATTTATAGTAATTTGCCGGGATTGACTGTGAAACATACTTAACTGCCTCTATTATACAAACCCGGATGGCTTTCTCCATAGGGGTATTAGCATAGCCGGACAACCCCGCTCCCAACCCCCAATTACCGCCAAAACCAATACCTAAAGCGCCTTTAATATCGGATGCCTGGCCTTGAACACGTGTAGCTGCTAAAATTTCTGAAGTTGAGGTATCTACAATGCGTATATCTAATGCCATATGTGCTTTATTTAAAGCACCGCCAATTACGCCACCTAATATACCGCTGCCAACCTTCCCGCCTCCCCCAATTCCGGCTTTTCCGCCCGTAGCTTTAGGTTCAAATTCAGTTACCGCAGCAGTTACGATTAAATCAGCAGTTTTAATTTTACCTCTTTGAGCACTAGTTCCTGCCTGGGCAGCGCCAGACGCAGCTAATTCCTGTTCCTGCATAACCGCAGCCAAAGCCTGACGCTCTACTACGCTGAAACGGTTACTGTTTATAAGAGCAGTAACTAACATTTCTCTTAAGCCTGTGCCGATTTCATTTGTCGCTTTAGCAGCTTTTACCTCAAAATCTGCAACAGCTATCCTGGCCTTTGTGCCGGAATAAGGCGGCATACCTTGGGTACCGGCATTATTATCAACTTGCGCCGTAGGTTGCAACCCGGCAAAAGCCTGACTGATTAAAAAACAAGAAAAAACCATAAACATGAGCATTCTCTTCATTTGGATTCCTCCTATAATTATTTCTTTGACGCCAATTCAATAAGCTTATCCAGTTTCTGTAAGACCCGGACACTAAACATTACAAACCATACTGTCAAACCTAGAGTTATTAAACCGCCAATAAAACCCATAAAGACCTCCTTCATACTAGTTTTTATTCTAACCGATTATCAAACAAACGTCAATTGGGAATCGTAGATGCCGTTTCCTTCAACAACTTATACAAAAAGTGCCTGACCTGTTGGGCATTATCCAATATTTCTTTTGTCATTTCCACAGAAATTTGCTTAACGGAAGTCGATTCCGTCAAAGAATGTTCTACTATTAAATTTATCAGATAAATTGTATTGCCGACATAATACGTAAATAATTCCTTGATTAAAGGATGAAGTGTTATACGGTTTTTGACCTCAGGAAAAAGCTTATCCCCTTCTCCTATCCGGATAACTTCATTAACAATGCCCTTAATGTTTGAAGTACAAGAGAGGATCTTCCTTGCCTCTGACTCCGGGATAGGCATATTTTGGCACAAATAATACCGGCAAATAAGATAAATAGGCACAATATAATCCCCGAGGCATTTATAGAGTAACGTTTCCCAGATATCCCAAGATATCATAATCTTCTGTTTCTTGATCTGCTCATAAAGCTCACTCTCATAAGGTAATGGCATTATCATATTAATTCCCCTCCCAGCCAGCAGCGGTCTTAGCCAGAGTAATTGCTGAATCCAGTTCCTCCAAATTCATCGGTTTTAGAAGGTAAGCAAAAGCCTTTAACTGACGCGCACTCTCTATCTTATCTTTATCGCTTACCCGGGTAACCATAATACATAAAGCATTATCATCTATCTCTTTTATCCTCCTTAAGGTCTCTACGCCGTCGATGGCAGAAAAAGGCATATGTATATCTATAAGAGAAATATGCGGCCTTTCCAATTTAAAAACTTCTACGGCAGACTGACCATCGGAAACACCCAATGTTATAAAACCTTTTCGGGAATAAATTTTCTTGACAAAATCAACTATCCCCGGCTCATCGTCAACAACCATAAGTTTCAGCTTTTTTGGTTCACCCATAGTCCCTCCGTTTTAAAAAACCCGCTTAATATCTTTCTTTGTCAACTCTTCCAGCCGGACATTGAGGGCGACCGGCAAATCAATGAAAAAAGTGGCGCCTTTGCCTTCTCCTTCCGATTCTGCCCAAATTTGACCCTTAAGCCGTTCAATTATTTTCTTCGCATCATACAGCCCCATTCCTGTGCCTTCAGTCGAGGCCTTGGTTGTAAAAAACGGCTGAAATATCAACGGCAGGTCCTGAGCCTTGATCCCGCAACCATAATCGCGAAAAAATATCCTTATCCATTCCCCGCTTACAAGTTCAGTCTTAATAATAATTTGTTTATTGCTTGAGAATTGCAAGGCATGTATCGAATTATTCGCCAAAATAACTAGCACTTGTACAAGCTCGGGCTTTTCGCCGTAAACAAAATTAACCCCATCATGGATCTCTTTGACCAGGCTGATGCCATTTGATCTAAAACGAGGGGAATAAAGCTGAGAAAAACTTTCGATCATGTCATTAATCCTTATCGGCCTGCGTTCTCCTGTTACGGGCTGTCCGAAATCACGGATTGCCTCAACCATACCAGAGACCCTCCATGCCGAGTCCAGGATAAAAGATAGAGAATCTTTCAATTCTTTACGTTTTTCTTCCGGAATATTCAACTCATCAAGCAAAAATTCCTGGAGGAATTTTGATTGCCCGATAATAGCGCACATGGGATTATCGATCTCATGAGCCAGAGAATAAGAATAAGCGTCCATCTCCTGCAGGCGCGCCTTGCGCTGCCTATCTTCTATTGTCCTCCAAAAATAACAATTCTCAATAGCCAAAGCAGCCGAATATGAAAGTGTCTCAAAAATAAGCATATCATCAAAGGTATACATTCCTTTTTGCGGTTTTGGACCAAGAACAAGAAATCCCAAAAGATCATCTTCAGCAAAACATGGGATTATAACGTTATGATTCAGACTGAGTTTGGACAACTGCCACGCCTCTTCGTTGGATAAAGGCCTTTTAAATTTACACAAAACTTTTGCTACCGGGTCATCCAGAGAAAAAGATTCTTCAAATTTGAAATCCTTTTTTGCTGAATAGCGATATTTCAGTTTATAATTCTTATACAAATCGTCCTTAACATAAAACGCCGCTGAGTCCACCTTAACGGCATCTACCACAGTCCTGACTATCAACTCAAGGAGCTCATCCAGATCGCGTATACGTGACATTTCCTTAGATAAATTCTTTAAGACATACTGGTAAATACGCTGTTCTTTCAGCATGGCATCTTCTGCCTTCTTCCTTAAGTAGCGGTATATAAATGGCCCACAGGTCGCAAGAAAAAATGTAATCCATGTTGCCATTTTCCATAGCCCATATTTATAACCCAATAAAAACGGAGCTCCCAAAACAAGAGCGTAAACAAAAGTAAATATCCCGACCCGGGTAAGGGCAATATTGATATCCATAAGATGATATTTAAGGATAGCATGGGCTACAGCAATACCATATAACGCGATCAGGTATGTGCCGAAAGGATTCAAAAACGGGAATTCAATTCTATAAACAAGCAAGTAATTCGGAATACCGCCGGTATATCCAATCAATGTTGCCCAAAATAGGTAAAATATCCTCCTGCGGTAATAAGAAGACTCATCATACAAGCGGATAGCACCAAGAAAACAATCCAATAAAAACAAAATACTTACCACTGTTACCGCTACAAAGAACAAAACATGGAGATGGAATATCGGCCCGGCCACAGTATAACTTAAAAGAGAGAATTTCGGCTCGGCCGCTTTAATAAATAAACCTGTCATATCGGAAAAAAGGAAAAATACTGAAAATAAGTAGCACATCCTTAATAAATTCTTATGCCTGCCTTCAGCGTTCAGGAATATAAGAACAAAATGCAGGAATAACGTCGGGATAAATATCGGTCCGACGATAAAAATCCTGCACCAAATAACGCCTACCCGGTTATCCGCGCTTAAAATAGCCGGGATCGAAAAAAGCGCCCACCAGGCAATAGAAAAACTGTAAGCGGAAAATATCTTATTCAACCGGGCGCGCGGATTCTTAAAAAATACGAAAGCGCTTATTCCAAAAAGCACTAACCCGACTGTAATATACGAAACGACGTAATGTGTCAGCATATTAAATATTTATCCCTAACTTCAGGGCGATATCTTTAACAACGCGCGCATCCGGCTCAGAGTTAATGGCACGCAAAGCCTCGCTCCGGTCAACAATCCCTTCCCTTATGTCACGCGAAAACGGAATAGCATATGGGTTAATACGGAACTTATCTTTGTGCAGTTTAATACCGAGTGAATTCAACAAGCAATTCGAAGAACAAGAATCAGTCTCAGCCGGCTTCTCCCACCCGAATTCATTTTGCACAGTGCCAACGACTTTTTCCTCATTATATTCGTTAAACTCATAAAAAGGTACCAGTTTGATTTTTAATACCTTAAGTTTATCTAAAAACGACAGGTCCAACTGGCGGATAAGGTTTTTATGCCCGGTTGCTTTTAAAACCTTAAACATCGGCACCACCATTACCTTATATACATCAACTAAGTCTGAGAATTTAGACCGCAGGTTATATTTCTTCTGGCGGATCTGCCCCGGCGTAGTGCCGATAACCAGATTTGGTATTCTTTTTTCAATGGCGAATTTAATCGCCGACATCGCAATAAGCACAAAACACGGCCAACAGACGCAACCGATCATATACGCCAGCTCCTCTGTCGATTCAAACCTTTGGTATTCAAAAATACCGGCCTTAAAGAGAGTAGTTTTCAGATCATTGGACGGCCTGAAAATAATGGAATCACAATTAAGCTTGGAGTGGACTTTTTCGATATTGGCAAAAGCCTGCTTTGCCATAAAACCATGGTCTAAAGTGAAAGATAAGACCTTTAATTTATATTTACTTACCAATTCCGAAAGCATATAAGAACTGTCTTTGCCTCCGCTATAAAGACAAAGGCAGTCATAGTTGCTCTTTCTTGGGCCCCCTGCCAAAATAGAAGAAAACTCCTGCTCTTTGGCGCTATAATACTTTTTATCCGGCGATGATTCATTTTTATTGTATTCGTTGCAAAAGTTGCAGACCCCTTCTTTGTCAAAAGAGATATTACGCATATTAGAATCCAAAACACACCTTTTACAAACTTGATAAGCCATTATTTTAATATATTTTGCAAATCTTCCACTTTAATTATCCAGCATACATTCCTGAAAGGTATCGTTGACGCCAGGTTGGGCTTGTTTTTCATTATAGAAATTATCCGGCTATTATTTATCCTGTTCTGGCGGCATTTAAAATCACCCAGGCGCACGCCAAATTTAGAGCACGATGAAACCATGTTTTGGAAATTGGCGATATCCACTTCGCCCAGAGTAGGCCTGAGTGTCCGCAATTTGTCTGAGGCCAAAAGATAAGATTCAGCAAGGCAGCCGAATACATTCTCATCAACCCCGAACCCAAAATTATAGCGGTACTTGATCCCTTTGATCTTCATCAGCCCGCCCTCTAATACAATACGCGTATCCCCTTCCAATTTGCGCGGCATGCCTTCAGGGCGAGAGTCATCGATAACTATGGTATTCTCCGGAAACTGTTCCGGCTTAACGACCCGCCTTATGTTTGATGTCGTGCATAC
>Ga0209514_10007623_pt1 | contig 12698 bp, 13 predicted proteins | sample Subgrocontami58m_FD_187452 | JGI IMG/M metagenome (GOLD analysis project Ga0209514, IMG submission 187452) | Subsurface groundwater microbial communities from S. Glens Falls, New York, USA - GMW37 contaminated, 5.8 m (SPAdes) (version 3) | ecosystem: Environmental > Aquatic > Deep subsurface >...
CTATTTTTTCAACTAATAAATGTATACGATGTTTGTCATTGCAGTATCGCTATCTGTGTACGATCTTATGCTTTTTTTCTGTTACCAATGTTCTGCTTATTGTCAAATAACAACTAAGAATAATATTATAGCTAGTACCACCTTTAGAAATAAACTGAATATTAAACATATTTTTATCTTTATCTTTTGTAAGAAATACTGGACGTTTTCCTTTTTCAAATGGAGCAACTAAAAATTGAGGTTTAGCTGCATCCAATTTTAACTTACTCACAACTGAATGTAATGAATCAGTAATTTTTAAATTATACTTAGCTAAAGCTTCATTGGAGGCTTTTATGCTTCTAACATAGGTACTATCAACTTTATTAATGATTGTATCTTTTGTTGCAATTTGGATTTTTAGTATATCGGATTGTGATTTTTGAAACAATAAATCACTTTCATGTTTTGCCTTATCCGATGCCGCTTGTCTAATTTCTGCTTCCCAATCTTTATAGAAATTGAATCCAATACTTAGTAATGCAATAAGTATTAAGAACCACCCTCTTTTATTTATTTTACGGAAAATAGAACCTTTATAGGATTTATCATAAAGAAGCTCTATAACAGAAATAATAGCAAATGCCATTAACAGGATATTGATAATAAAATTTGATAAATAACTATCCATTATTGATTCAGTATTTTTATGTTAAACACATCAGCGCACTAATGATTCTAATATGAGTAGATGTGGTATAACTATTAATTATACTACATGAAATTAATTGCTTAATCCACGAAGTGTAACTCTCTTCTGTTTTCCGGCTATAGTGGTTGGTGCGGAGTGAAATTCGGATTTGATCTAACAGCTTAACTTTATTTCTACTTGCTTCCCTTTCCAAAAACATTTACGAACAGCCCAAGTTCTTAATTTAAAATAAAGAGATAAATGGAAGTAAGCAAGCAGTTAGCGGTTAGCTGACAATAGCTAAAAAAGACCTCTGAATTATTGTTTGACTGTCACTCTGACACTGAGCTCGCCGAAGTGGAAGAGTCTTTTCCTTTCCCAAAATAGAGATATTTCGCGGCGTTTACATTGAACGAAGTGAATATGCTCAATATGACAAAGGTGAATTTTTCAGAAGTAATAGTTCTGCTAACTCTTTTAGTTTGTCCATTTTTCTCCAGCTCTTATATTTTTTATTCTCTTACCTTACACTTAACTATTCTTTTGCCACCAAAAAATCCTCTGAATCAACTATATTCAAGGGGGTAAATTAAAAACGGAAATTTTTTTATAAAATCCTTTGCAGTTTAAACACAAGATTTTATATTTGCATCAACCAAACAAAGCAAGGTATACACAACAACCTTGTGAAACTTGACACGAAACAATCTAAGTCCGATGAGAAATGCAAGGAGCTATCTAACGTGAACGCACCATGGGACGTAACGACGGAGGAAACATGAGATATTTTATTACAATAGCTGTAATCGCGTTATTTTCTTTTCTATTTTTCGGCATGGGGTCAGAGGCAAAAAAAAATCCGTTGTCTGAAGTTCCTCAAGACGCGAAACAAGTCCGAGAAAAGAGTGTCGACAAAAATCAATGTTTCGAGTGTCACACAGAGGTGAAGGACTTGCATGTCGGCAGCAAACATGCAAAGCTTAATTGCGTTACCTGTCATGCCAATCTCTCGAACCACTTAGATGATGCGTCGAAGAAACCAATCACCAGCTTTGAGCTTGCGACGTGCGCTGCATGTCATAAGGATCAGTACGACTCCTTCATGCACGTCAATCTTGAATCGAAGGCGCGGCTGGAGAAGGCAACCACGACCAGCCGTTCACCGACGTTCGACAAGCTCATGTCGCCGCACGGGTTCACGAAAGAGCATGCCGAGCCCCGCAGCCACGCGTTCATGTTGATTGATCACTACTTAGTTGACCGCGCTTACGGCGGTCGGTTTCAGCTTAAGAGTTGGCAAGACGTAACCAAGACAGGAAAAGCGTCGGATATTCTGGTTGACAAAGATCCCGCTTCGAGCGACCAGAAGATGTTTCTTTCACAAACTGCTATCGCAGCGAACCCAACGTGTATAAGCTGCAAGACAACAGACAACATCCTGAAGTGGAAGTACAAAGGAGATCCTTCACCCGATGCGCAATGGTCGCGTACGTCTAAGGTGGTGGAGATGGCGCGTGCGACGCAGAATCCGGTGGGGTGTATCCATTGTCACGACCCGCACGGAACACAGCCGCGCGTAGTGCGCGATGCGCTGATTGAAGCGGTGGTTGATCGCGGTGAAGGGACATATCCATACAACAAGAAGAAGAGTTCAGAAGTGACGATGAAAAAAGTGATCTTCCGCGACTTCCGCGCCATCGGCATCTTGAACAAGAAAGACTCCAACCTCATGTGCGCGCAGTGCCATGTTGAGTATAACTGCAATCCCGGCCATGACCCCAAAACGGGACAGCCCATCACCACTGCCGATCCGCGAACAAACATCTTCCAATGGGTGAATGTGCTTGATTACAACAAGAAGATGGAGCAGGTCGGGTTCAAGGATTTCAAACACGCAGTAACGGGGGCTTCGCTCTCAAAGCTCCAGCACCCGGAGACTGAAACTTTCTGGGGCAGCAAACACGAGAAGGCCGGCGTTGAGTGCAAGAGTTGCCACATGCCCCAAGTAAAGAAAGGCGGGAAGATGTTCACCTGGCATGGACAAAAGAGCGCACGCTATATGACGAAGGAAACGTGCCTTTCCTGCCACAAGTACTGGACCGAGAAGGAAGCTGAGTATCAGATTGACGCTATACAGAATTACACCCGCGGTAAGATGCGGAAGGCGGAATACTGGTTGGGTCAATTCATTGATACATTCCAGCGGGCGAAAGACCTTGGAGTTGCAGATTCCATCCTGATCCAGTCGCGGAAATTCCACGACGAGTCTCACACGCTCTGGGAATGGTGGACGGCGGAGAACTCAGACGGCTTCCACAATCCGGAGCAGGCAAGGGTCTCTCTGACTAAGTCGATCGATGTTTCTCAGGACGGTATCAAGTTTATAGAGAACGCTATTGCTCAGAAGAAGGCGGCAAAGTGAAGCTTCTGATCGAGCGGGTGATGCATTTGACCGCTCGACATTTTTTCCAACACGAGAATTATTTAACTGACTCGATAAACAAGTCATATTCATCTGCAAGTAATTTTTCGTATATCCAATGATATTTTGACCTTGAAGATATTGACACTAGTAAAACATTTGTGTCGAGAACGACTTTAAGTCTATCCTTCATTTAACCAGGTATTCATTGTTTCATTTGAATATTTTTTATTATCCCAAATCTTGTCTGCTTCTTTCGTAGCTTTTTGGGCAAAATATTTTCCTAAAACTATTTTAAGTTCCTTTAATTCATCTGGCGAGAGATTTGTAGAATAAAGTTTCAGCAATTCTTCTTGGACATTGCTCAGTGGTTGTGATAACATAACTTTTATTTCTCCATATTATTATTTTGCTTATTAAATGTAAAAATATAATTAGATGATTTCAATAACAAACTCATAGCATATAACAACACGTGCGAGCGAAAGGATTGAGCGAAGCAATCTGTTTATTTTGAGATTGCTTCACCCATACTCCGTATGGATTCGCAATGACAATTGTTGTTTGGAACAAATTCAAAACTTATCAGCCAAATCATTCCATTCCGGATTGATAGAATCAACTAAATCAATTTTCTTTTGTCTCGATCCAGCTTTGATTTGTTTCTCTCTATAAATTGCCATTCGGACATCTGAGAATATTTCATAATAAACTAACTTATTTACATTATATCGTGAAGTAAATTTGCTTCCCGTTTTCATTTTATGTTCTTCTACTCTTCTACCAAGATGATTAGTTATTCCGGTATAAAGAACTGAATTTTTTGTATTGGTTAAAATGTAAATGTAGTATTCTCGTTCTATCACTTCATTCAACCCCTTTTAATGAGAAACCAACATGACAAATATGTAGTCTTGTCGTTGCGAGTGAGTGCAAACGAACGAAGCAATCTATTTGTTTTGAGATTGCTTCACCCCAACTAAAGTTAGGGTTCGCAATGACAAGAGCCATTTCATTTTCTCGCCAACCAAATTTCCGGATTCTGATAATTCCGTTCGTTCCAGATTTCGAAGTGTAATATTTTCCCCTCAAGACTTTCACTTACTTTACCGATTGCACTGCCGCCTTTAACCTTCTCGCCTTCTTTAACTGAAATATTGGATACGTGTCCGTAAACAGTTCTGTAATCATCGCGATGTGTAACAATTACAATACTGCCGTAACCCGGTATCCAGTCTATTGCTGAAACGATTCCTTCTGCAACTGATAAAACATTCTGTTCACCGTTCACCGCAATATCAATCCCATAATTCAATGTAACAGTGTTAAGGCGTTCATTTCTATTTTCGCCGAATGCACGTACAACTTCTCCTTCATGTATCGGCCAGCCGAGCACGCCGCGCAGCTGTGCAAAATTTTCAAATGCATTGTAATCAAAAAATTGAATATTCTTTTTGTAAGCTAAACTTTTTTTGTCTGTTGCTTTTTTCTCATGCTGCTGTGCTTTTCTTTCACGGTCTACTTCGATCAATTTAGCGATCAAATTTTTAATAACAATTTCCGCTCTTCTCTTGGCTTCTATTTCCTGAGCAATAAGTTTTTGATCGCTTTTTAAGAGATTCAACAGATCTTTTTTCTCCTGTTCTTTCTTTTCTAAAGCGTCCTGTTCATTAATCTTCTGTTGAGCTAACTGAGCTTTTTCTTTCCGTTCTCCTTCCAGATCATTCTTAAGCTGACTAAGCTGGAATTTATTTGAGTTGAGCTGTTTCAAAGTTTTTTCATTCTGCTCTGAGATATATTTTAAGTAACGGTAACGTTTGATTGCCTGATTAAAGGAATCGGCATCAAGAATAAAACGCAACATGGAAAGACCGCGGTTTTTGTAAATCCATACAATGTAACGGGCATATTTTTCTTTTAAATCTTTTATACGGTTTTCAACTTTACCGATCGCATCTTCAATATCTATAATAGCACTCTCTTTATCTTTCTCTTCAGAAAGAAGATTGTTAATCAGTTTGTTCAGCAGCAAATTTTGCTGATTGATATTTTCAAGTGCTTGAAGTGATTCTCTTTCCTTTTTGGTTTTTGCCTGAAGTTCTTTTTCCAGCGCAGTAATATCTTTTTTAATGCGGTCCAATTCTTGATTCTTTGCGCGGAGACTATCGGTAGTTTGCCCGGTTAGAATTGTTGATGAGATAACAAGAAATATTAATAGTGATTTACAGTTCAATGATTTTTGCATCGTCTGGTATATCAATTTTTAGCTTTCCAATTTCTTTGTTTACTTCAATTGTTCGATACTCAATTTTTATTTTTTGATTATTAAGCAGATCATTTAAGTTAATCTGTGCAGGAATTGGAGTTTCTTCCATTTTCTTAAAGCCGGAATATTTAGCATCTACTAAATTATTTCCCTTCGAGTCGTTTTGCTGGTAGTGGCGTATTTCAAGTTCTTCAGATCGAATCCAATATATACTTGATTTCCTACTGACTGAATCTATGTAAGTAAGTTTATATAAATCGTCAACCGCCTCAAGCTTATTAGGTTCACTTCTTAACCTATCAGTTAAATTAACAGAGCCGGTTGCAACATCAATAAGTTCATCAAAAGAAATATTAACTTTTAAAATATCTTTCATAACTCCGGGTTTTACTTTTCCTTTATAATAGATGTTGTTGATCGCATCGTAAAATTGAAAATTCTGCGGGGTGATCAATGCGAATGCCAGATCAATACCAAACGGACCATAGAAAGATACTTTAACAGAATCCGGTTTTTTAATTTCAACTTGAAAACTACTTTTTGCGTCCAGCTCAGCTGTTTTAATACTTATTGAACCTGTGCCTACAAAACTTTTTATTTTTCTTCTATTAGCTTCAAGCCGTTTGATTAACCGATCGGAAGAAATCATTCTATCTACCAGAACGGGAGTTGATGGTGCGCATCCGTTCAAATATAATTGAGAGATAAGTGCGGCAATCATAAAAACAAATAAACTTTTTTTCACAATTCTCCTTTTTCAATTTTCGTTTTTATAGCGGTTTTTGTTGAATCTAATTCGAATGCACTTTTCCACAATCCTACAGCTTTAATTTTATCACCCAGCTTAAAATAAATATCGCCTAAATGATCCAACAGAATTGCGTTCTTGTTCTCTAACTTTACAGCTTCTTCAATATATTTTTTTGCCTTTTTAAAATCTCCAAGACGGAAATAGATCCAGCCGATCGTATCAAGGTATGATGAATTCTTCGGTTCTGCTTCAACTGCTTTCTTCGACATAGTTAAGGCATCTTGCAGACGAATACCACGCTCTGCAAGTGAATAAGCAAAGTTATTCATTATAAGAACATTTGACGAATCAATTTTTAATGCACTTGTGTAAAGCGAGTCCGATATTTGATATTCTTTTTGCGATTCATGGATCATTGCTAAAACACTTATCACTTGTAAATTATTCGGTTCAATTATTAACGCTTTATTTAAATGTACTAATGCTTCTTTGTCATTTTTTAATTGATTAAGAGTATAGCCAAGTGCAGAAAGAACAGTAACATCATTCGGATTTAATTTGTACGCTTTTTCCAATGCTGCTTTTGCTTTTAAATGCTCATTCTCTGTTGAAAGAGATAGACCGTAAATTAAATTAATCGCAAAATCATTCGGGAATTTTTCAGATGCTTTACTCATGAACTCAATTGCATCTTTGTATTTTTTAGTATCGAAGAGTAATCCTCCGAGGCGAACCCAAACTTGAGCATTCCATTCGGCAAGTTTCGCCGCAGTCTTAAAATATTCGATAGCGGATTCATTTTTATGTTCCCGTAGTTCGATCTCTCCCAAATAAGCATTCACCTGCCAATCTAATGTATCACGGCTTACTTCTAAAAAAATTTGTTTGGCAATATTTAAATTTGTCGAGTCTTTTTCTGATTGGAAATAAAATGATGTCCCAATTCTTAACTTATCCTCTATGCTAATCTTCCGGCTTTTTACCAATTTCATATACTCATTGGAAGCATCTTCCCACTTCCCTTGCTGAATAAATATTCTTCCTTTTAGATCAATAAGACTTTCGTCATCCGGAAAACTTGTAAGTGATTCATTCACTTTTGATAATGCCTTTTCATAATCTTTTGTCTTGAGATATGATTCTATTAATAATTTTTGTAATAGCAGATCGGAGGGATTTAATTTTATTAGTTCTTCAACTGTTGAGATTGTTTCTTTAATATTTCCCATTCGTTCATTGATATCTGCGATTCGTACCAACACGCTCCATTCAGGACCGATCATATCAAGGATTTTTTTGTAATGTAAAATAGCTATAGATGGTTTTTTTGATTCGATCAATTGAGCAAGATTGTAATAAGCAGTTACATTGGTCGAATCAAGCTGAATAATTTTACTATAAACTGTAGCCGCTGAATCTTCCAAGTGTGAAGAGGAATAGATCGAAGCTTGAAGAGTTAAGTACTCAGTATTCTTTGGTTCATTTTCAACTGCTTTTTGAGAAAAAGTTAAAGCAGAAGAAAGTTTATTAAGCCGATAATAATTTTTTGCAATTGCATAATTAATGCCCGGCTGAGGATCGTACTTAAGCGCTTCAAGATATTCAATAACTGCTTCAGCATACTGCCCCTTTAACTCTAGAAGAGAGCCGGCAATAAATTTTTCCTGAGCAAGTTTTTTATTCTGCAGAGCATTAAAACTTTGATCGTTTTTACCATTTGAATTGTTTTGTTTAACAACATCCGAAGAACAACCCGCCAAAAGAAAAGCTATATATATTAGAAGAATTTTGAACTTCATAATCACCATTAATTTGAAACAAAAAATAGTTTTTAACGGTTTTAATCACAAGGGTAAAGATTGATGTCCGCAATTCATTTTTCTATCTTTGCAAAAAATATTTTACGAGAATGCATACTTACGATCTTGCAATTGCATACAAATGGAAATATGATAAAGAATTTGTTGAACTGATCGAGCACAGTTTTCAGCTCAGCGGTTTGAAAACATTTGTCATCGGAAAATTCAACTTATCTGAAGTTATAGATCTTACAAAAAAGAATAAAATATCCTTCAAAGCTTTGCTTGATAGAGCATCAGATGAAGACTTGGAGTTCATTCCTTTAACGAAATTACTTAAGCGGAAAAAGTGCTACTTAATAAATCCTCATAATAAAGTTGTAAAATCCATAGACAAAGTTTTAATGCATAAAAAATTGATCAAGAAAAAATTTCAACTCCCCAAAACATTTCTTATTCAGCCATATGATAAGCACAACGAACTTTTTATAACGGATAAGGAATTGAAGTTACTTGGCAATCCATTTATAATAAAACCGGCAACTTTTTCCGGCGGCGGTGAAGGTGTAATTCGAAATGCAACTTCTCTTGATCAAATCCAGAAAGAAAGAATTAAAAACCACAGCGATAAATATTTAGTTCAGGAAAAAATACATCCAAGAACGTTAAACGAAAGACGTGCATGGTTTAGAGTTATTTACGCATTCGGCCAAGTCCTTCCGACATGGTGGGATGACAAAACACATTTTTATCACAGAGTTAGTAATAGTGAGACAAAAAAATATAATCTTCTTCCACTTGGCAGAATATCAAAAAAACTAGCGAGAATAACCCGCCTCGATTATTTTTCAACAGAAATTGCTCTTACAAAAGATCACAAATTTATATTGATTGATTATATTAATGATCAATGTGATATGCGCTTAAGATCAAATCATATTGATGGGATTCCGGATGAAGTTGTTTCTGAATTTGTAGAAGCAATGAAAAAGAAAATTATTTCTCTTTAAAAATTCATATCATCTTCTATAGTTGCGCGCAAGTTTAAATAGCTTTGATATCTTTCATAACTAATCAATTTTTCTTCTACAGCTTTAATTACAGCACAGCCGGGTTCATGATCATGAGTACATGTATTGAACTTGCACTCATTTATGAACGGAACAAATTCCTTGAAGTAATGGCCTAAATCTTCCTTGCGAATTCCGTATGGATCAATTTCCCGGATTCCGGGTGTGTCAATTACAGATGTGTCATTATCAAATCTTAAAAGTATACTCGTTACAGTTGTATGTTTTCCTTTAGAGGTCGAATTACTAATCATACCGATTTTCAAATTTAAGCCGGGAAATATTTCATTCAATAATGATGATTTCCCTACACCGGATTGACCCCAAATCAAATTAACTTTTCCCGATAAACTATTTTTAAATTCATCAATACCGTTTTTAGTAACTATACTTGTAGCAATTATTTTATATCCAATAGAAGAATACAGTTTAACGATTTTTTCGTAATGCAAATATGAATCCAGATCAGTTTTATTTAAAACAATAATTGGGTTTATATGAGAACTTTCAGCACATACAATCAATCTATCAATCAAACGATTATTGAATTTAGGCGATTTGCAACTGCTAACAATTATTAGGTTATCTACATTTGAAGCAATAATTTGTTCAAGCCGTTCACCGCGTGTACCGGCTCCTTTTATGCGGGGAACTTTTCTTGAGATATGATTTTGTCTTGGAAGTATTTCATTAATAACGCCGGAGCCGTCATTGTTCATTTCGAATTTTACTTTATCACCAACAGCAACAATATCTACTGTATAAAGTTTATTTCTTTTAAGTGCAAAATCTTTTTGAAATTTCCCTCTTAAAGAACAACGAATTTGTTTCCCATTAGAATCGAATAAATAATAATCTTTACTCTCAATTTTGAAAATAATGCCGTGTATTGTAACCTCCGCTATTAATAAAAAAGCACCTTAAAAATAAGGTGCTTATTAAGGGTTGTCAATTCGAGATGTTATTATGAACGATTAGAAATTATATTTCAACGATGTAATAATGTTTTGATTTTTAATGTCCTGGTATGTGCGCGATAATCCGCTGCCGTAATTGTCGCCATAATCTTTCCACCAGCCATATGCATAAGCACCGTCAACTGAAACGGATTTTGTAAGACGGATACCAACGCCCACTGTTAAAAATTTCTTATCGTATTCAACAGGATCATCTCTGAATGGTGAACGCATTAGAATAAATCCTCCTCTAAAAGAAAAATTAGTTGAAGGAAGTACATATTCAAATCCGGCATTTAAATTAATGACCGATCTGAACAATGATTTTATATCAGCATTCTTATTACTTAAACTAATAAAATCAAATCCGGATCTAAATTTTGCGCTGCTGTAATCAATCATTGTTGCTCTAGCGCTTACGGTTATATTATTAATTATATATGAGGAGCCAAAAGTGAATTCAGGAGGAGTGGTAATTTCATAATCGCTTTTTGAATCAATAGCAGGATCTAATACATATTTTGTATTTAGACCAAAATAACTTTCGCCATTAACATAATAAGTTTCTTTTACTGTAAATGTTTTTGAGAATTTAATGTTAGCCGCAATATTTAGGTTCTTATTGATTTTCATTAAACCGCCGATATTAAATCCTGAACCAGATATTTCCCAAGAGATTCTATCATGTAATGTAAATGATTTAAAATCAGCCGAAGCCGGTTCGCCTGGATCTAATAAAACCGATGCCGGATAAATGTTATTTATGTCATCTTCACTATAATCTTTATTCTTATTAAAATTTCCAGAGTATAGATTTATTGTAACTCCAATAAAAATATCTTTCTCTACTTCTATAGCAGCTGAAAATGACCACGCATTTAGTGAACCATCTTGCAAAATATTCCCTCGTTGGTTTAATTTTCCGTTGATAAATGTTTCATCACGGACATAATCTTTTTTTTGGGTTACAGGATTCAAAACATATAATGGATAACTAAGTGCAAGCTTATATGCAATGTCCCGATCATCCATGTAAGGAGAATACGTGAGATCCTGGATATAAGAATTTGAACCGGAATTAAACGCATTAAATCCCAATGTTCCGTTAAAATCTTTTACCTGGGTATAACCAAAACCTAAAACAAAACTTCCTTGTATAGTTGGCATAGGAAGAGCAACGCCAAATTGTCCCAATTTTGAAATACTATTGGATAATTGAGAATTCCTGTTGAAGAATCCAACATTATTATCGTAGTTGTTATAATTAAGACCTGTATATAATTCAGCTTTTTTTATTAATGCCAAACCGGCAGGGTTGAACATCATTGCTGAGAAATCATTACCGGCAGCAGTGTATGCGTTACCCATTCCTAATGATCTTGCACCAAAAACAATCCCCGATTCACTTAATCTGAATACATCATTGTAATTTTGTGCTATCGTTATATTCGAGAAGCAAAGAATAATACCGACTGCAAAAATAATTTTAAATAATATTTTCATTTTGAATCCCTCCGCTAATTTCTTTGAATATCTATTCATTAACGCCTTCTTCCGCTATCAGAACTGCTGCTTGAACCAGAACCACTGCTGGAACTGCTTGAACTGCCCGAACTACTTGATCTCGATCCTTCATTTGAACGTGAAGAAGGAGGTGGAGAATACGATGGTGCAGATCTTTCACTTCTTTCTCTAGTAGCCGGTTGTGCAGATTCACCTCGCCCGCGGGATGATCCATCTCTATCTCGCGTTGCCGGTTGTGTAGATTTACTGTCTCTATCGCTGCTACGCTCACGCGTACGGGTGTTTCCATCACGTGTTGATGGATTATCATTCCTTGGTGATGATACACGAGTTCCGTCATTTCTATTATTTGCGTCTCTTGAAACTCTAACTCTTCCAAGATCAACATCATTAGCGCGATCAGTTCTATCACGAGTAGTATAATTTGTACCGGTTCTGCCGCGATCACTTCCTCCGCTTCCGCCTCTACCGCGTTGACCGTCGTTATCTCGAGTTCGAGTATTTACATTATTTCTGTACTTAACAATACTTCCGGTATAATTATTCCAGTTTGAATAGTTATTGCCCCAATAATATGGGTAACCATAGTTATACCCGTAATATCCATAATTCCAAATGGAATTATATCTCCAATACCAATAAGGATTACCCCAACCAAATAAACTATAGTAATAAGGATAATAACCTAATCCGAAAGAGAAATGATTTGATGGATAATAATTCCACAGATATCTTCTGTAACTTGGAAAGTAAGATCCTTGGTAATAAGTATCGTATGAATTATCATCGTAATAATTGGAATCTGCTTGATCCTCATAAGCATATTCATCTTCTTCAGATTCATAGCGAGAGTCTCTGGGACTATAATCACGAAAAGCAATTTGTGTGTAGCACCCTCCAAGTGTAAGAAGAGGTAACACAATTAATAGTCGAATTAAAGTTTTCATAATAACACCTTTCTCAATTGATAATTTATATGCTCAAAAATTATACCTAATTAATGATTAAATGAAAGGCAAAAAGAAAGAATAAAACTGAAATGTGTCTATATCAGTAAACTGATGTGTGTGATAATGAATACAATTTGATTTAAAAGATTGACTTTACATATTCTACAAAAATTCCGCGATCGGCTTTATTCCCGTCAATACGTTTATTGTTTAGAAAATCACGTAAATCGAGACCAAGTGTTAGTCCATCCCCAACCGACCAGCGAAGACCAAAATTCAAATAACCATTC
>Ga0209514_10007631_pt1 | contig 12688 bp, 12 predicted proteins | sample Subgrocontami58m_FD_187452 | JGI IMG/M metagenome (GOLD analysis project Ga0209514, IMG submission 187452) | Subsurface groundwater microbial communities from S. Glens Falls, New York, USA - GMW37 contaminated, 5.8 m (SPAdes) (version 3) | ecosystem: Environmental > Aquatic > Deep subsurface >...
ATCCAAATGTTCGAGACTGCCGATGCTGAGCTGGATATGGAACGAAGAAATAGTCTCTTGTCGTTTGTGGTCGTGGGGGGTGGCTCGACAGGGGTCCAATTGGTAACAGAGATGCGGGATTTTATTCACCGGTTTTTGTTAAAAAGCTACCCACGCGTACAGCGTGACCGCGTACATATCCGATTAATACAGGACAAAAACTACATTCTCGAAGGAATGGACGAGAAACTGGGAATATATGCCCTGGAATGTCTTCATCGCAAGGGGATAGATGTCCGGTTGAATACCCGTGTTGAAAGCCTGACATCTGAGGGATTGCAGCTTGCAGGACAAGGTGAGATTTCTTCCTGCACTGTTATTTGGGCTACTGGAGGACGGGTTAATCGCCTTATTGCTGACTTGCCTGTGAGCAAGGATAAGTTAAATAGAATAGCTGTTAATGAATACCTTGAGATACCCGGTTTCAATGGTGTTTATGCCCTGGGTGACATAGTTCATTTTAAAGACAACCGGTGGGAATACGGGTTACCCCCACGGGCGCATATAGCCGTGAGGCAGGCGAGGACTGTAGCAGCTAATATTGTAGCCAGTCTTTTTAACCGGGAAAAGAAACCATATCGCTATATACACATGGGTGAAACAGTCTCTCTGGGTTCCCATACCGCTGCGATTAATATATTTGGGGTTCGGATTTATGGCGTGATTGCACGGTTTATCTGGTTAAACGGTTATTTGTCACTGCTGATGGGGTGGTTTAATCGGCTACGCGTGTTGACTGATTGGTTTCTGGCTTTAATTTTTGGACGGGATATAACCATGCTGGATATAGATAAGAGAGAGAAGGAGTAGGACAATAGAGCGGGACCCGTAATCCCTGGGTTCCTTGCAGATAGAAAAGGCAACCAAGTAGTCTTCTCTCCCTCGAGGGGCGAGAGTTAGAGTGAGGGTGAATCCAATGTGCGAAGGTTTATGTGCCGTAGCAGGAAACAATATTTCTTTGGAGGAACTGATTGTGTCCCCTCACCTTAGTCCTCTCCCTCAAGGGGCGAGGAGACTTGAGGACACAGCTACTTTTTATCGGGCGCAGCCAACCTTGGAGGTGAGCGTTTCCAATTAAGACTCACGGATTAAACATGACTCCCGCAACTTGACAGTCGCAGGCGGTTAGTTATAGCATTGGGACATCATCGGACAATGAGTATTTAAGAGGTGAAGGATGAGTGTAATCACAGAAGGTATAGCCGAATTTGAAGTCATAGTAAATAATATGGCCAAAACCCGGCAGCGCCTGGAGGCCCGTTCAGCCACTAAAAGCGATATTTACTTCTGGCAGGCGCTAGAGGATTATTACAACAACGCGTTGCAGGCTGCACGGGAAGGCAAGCCGCTTATCCTTTCTGGGATGTTCCCCCCTCATGAGTTATTTACAGCTATGGACATCCCGTATTACGTAGCCGAAAACCATGCCATCATGACGGGTCAGTCTGGCGCCGAAGTAACGATATCACTCATGGAAAAAGGCGAAAGCTATGGCATGTCCGCCGATGTCTGTTCGCCTCATCGGGTAGCTATAGGCGTAGCCCGTTCAGGGATGGCCCCCCGGCCTACTATGGTGGTAAGCACATCCACAACCTGCGACCAGACCTTGAAACTCTACGAACTTCTGGCAGATTTCTATTCCGTTCCCAGTTATATGGTAGATAGCACGTTCCGGCTGGATAAAGCCAGCATTGATTATGGGAAAAAAGATATTCAGGAGCTTATCGGTTTTTTGGAAGTCCAAACAGGTAAAAAGCTGGACATGGATAAGCTCAAACAGGTGCTAAGGCTATCGCGGGAGTCTTATGATTACTGGGAAAAGATATGCGATTTGCGTAAGGCAGTCCCCTGCCCCGCCGGGGGACGCTCGGGGATAAAGGACTTAACCGTGATACAGATTGCCTGTGGGACAGAGTTGGGTGTTAAATACTTTCAAGCCCGCTACCAGGAGCTGAAAGAAAAGGTTGATAAGCGTGAAGGAGCGGTATCCCCGGAGAAGCACCGTATTGCCTGGCTTTATGTGCTGCCTCTTTTCGACCTGAAGATAGCTGACTGGCTGGAGGAGGAGTTCGGGGCGGTGATTGCAGTGGACTCTTTTGGTTATGCCACGACAGGTATCGAGCTTAATCCCGACGACCCGCTGGAGTTTCTGGTCAAGAAACCTCTAAAGCGCGGGTTTGTATGCAAGGGCTATGGTGCCAACGAGGATACTCACTTTGTAGATGAGCTAGCTCGTGTTACTGAAGAATACCATGCCGATGTGGCTATTTTGCTGTCTCACTGGAGTTGCCAGCAATACTGCGGCGTTATCCGATTGCTGCGGGATGCTATCGGCGGCAAATTAGGGCTGCCCTTCTTTATTCTAAACGGTGACCTCATGGACCCACGGGTAGCCTCCAGCGAGCAGATGAAGGCCGGGCTAACGGAGTTTTTCAACTCTATGGTAGATACAAAGAAGTGAGCGGTACCTTGTCGGGTTGTTTAGCAATTCCGTAACAGACGCATAAAATAACCAGTATCTTAAGGATATTCGAGACCTGATTCCTCGGCATACGAACCTCTCCCCCTGTCCCCCTCTCCGTCGACGGAGAGGGGGTGGCTCGACGTGTCGGGCCGGGGGTGAGGTTGAACGTTGAAGTGCCATACTTTGCACATCAATCTCATTTAGAGATACTAATGAGGGCATCAAATAGATTGCATTTTGGCCTTTATACCGCTGTGCAGCAATGTAATCTATTTAGTGCTCCCCGTAGTAATAACTAAACTGGCAACTTCCCTCCTTCTGGTCTATAATGTAGATACAAATGTAGTCACATTAGGGGGTTAGCATGACGGAGATAGGCATCCGGGAATTGAAACAGAGAACCAGCGAAATCCTTCGTCACGTGAGAGAAGAGAAAGAGACCATTTCCATTACCTATCGGGGGCGTGTGGTAGCCCGGTTGGTTCCGGTTGATAAGGCGGGAAAGCGAGCGCGGGATAATCAGGTGTGGACAGACATGGACGAACTGGCGGCTGAAATCGGGGCTCGATGGCCAGTGGGTGTGACCGCAGTAGAGGCGGTGCGAGAGCAGCGCCGTGACGGCTAGGGTGTATGTGGTAGATGCCAGCGTCTGGGTAAGCCGTTTTGTCCCTGGCGATGAGCATCACTTGCTGAGTCGAAACTGGCTGGCCGCCCTGGTAACCGGGGGCGATAATGTTGTATCGCCGGCGTTACTCTTGCCAGAGCTGGCAGGCGCGATCGCCCGGCGCACAGGGTCTGCTGATCTGGCAACCAGAGCAGTCGAGTTAATACAGGAGCACCCCATCGCACGCCTCGTTCCCATAGATGCGCTGCTGGCCGAAGTAGCTGCCAGACTGGCTGGAGAGTTACGTCTCCGTGGGGCTGATGCAGTGTATGTGGCTGTGGCGCATCAACTTGGCATCCCGCTGATTACATGGGACCACGAGCAACTTGCCAAAGGGGTGCGGGTGACCAAGGTTTTTACGCCAGAGCAGACGCTCAAAGATTAACGTTTTTCCGGCAATTAGGCATGCATCACTTTTTACTGCCATTAATATTTTGTGTTCAGCATACTGATCCCCTACAAGCAGTATCAATGTTGAGAAAGGACGGTAAAAATGGCCGATGATAAAAACATAACCCCACACAATCAGCAAGAGAAGAAACGAAGATGGAAAGGAAAGCGTAGCGGAAGCACTCCGGGGGTTATTTATGGTCTGGCTTTAGTCGGAGCGGCAATCTATTACATCCAGCATGCTACCACGTTTTGGGGTGGGGTGCTTGGTTTCCTCAAAGCCCTTGTTTGGCCGGCGTTATTGATATATAAGTTGCTCGAGTTCTTGAAAATGTAGATTCTGTTTCAGGGGGACAATTGCGCTTCCTTGATTGACCATAAAATTGTGCCAATGTGACAAGGTACGGCGGTGCGGGATAGACCTAACCCCCCGACCTATTCCCAGGGTGAGCGTGTCTCGTAAATCTGTTTCCCGAATCTGGAGGTGAAAGTACTTCAGATGGGATAATCAGACTTTTGAGATGGTCTCAGGGTGTGAAGAGATGTTGCTGTATAGAGACACGGCATGCCGTGTCTCTACCTTTGATGGTGAATTTTGGTTCTTGTGGTTGCCCTTGACTCTAGCCTTACGTAAGATTAGAATTCGTCCATGCCACAGCTTATTTTCGGCCCGGCCGGGATACCTCACAGCACTCCAAAACCCATGACTACAATGGGGGGCATCGAGCGCGTCCGGCAACTAGGCCTGGACTGCATGGAAGTGCAGTTTGTCCAGGGGGTGAAGATGGGAGAGGCTTCCGCCCGTCTGGTGAGGGACGTAGCTCAAAAGAATCAGGTGCGGCTCAGCGTCCACGCCCCTTATTTCGTTAATCTGAATGCCCATGAGCCGGAAAAATTAACTGCCAGCGAGGGGCGCATTCTGCAGGCGGCCCGCATCGGCTATCTGTGTGGGGCGGAGACGGTGAATGTGCATGTGGCTTTTTATCTGGGAGACCCGCCGGATGTTGTTTACGGGCGGGTTAAGTCGGTTTTAGAAAGGGTAGTGCAACACCTTAAGCGTGAGAAAATATCTATTATCATTCGCCCGGAGGTTATGGGGAAGGGGAGCCAGTTCGGCACCGTTGAAGAGATACTAAACCTCAGCGCCGAAATCGAAGGTGTGCTGCCGACTATAGATTTCTCTCACTGGCATGCCCGCACCGGCCGGAATAACTCCTACGCTGAGTTTATGGGCGTTCTTAAACAGATAGAGGCAAAACTGGGCAGGCGCGGGATTGAGAATATGCACATGCATATATCGGGAATTAAGTATAGTAAAGCGGGGGAGTTGGCCCATCTCGATTTTAAAGAGGCTGATTTCAACTATGAGGAACTTATTCGCGCCCTGAAGGATATAGGCGCTGGTGGTATGGCCATCTGTGAAAGCCCCAACTTGGAGGACGATGCCATGGTGTTACAAGAAACATACCGGAAATTGTAAATAACCGTAGGGTGGGTTAAGCTCAAATGGGGTGGTGGGAAAAAGGGGAGGTTGAGCGAACCCACCACGAAGATTGAAATTGGTGGGTTAAGTGTTGTGGGGTAGGGTGGTGGATGAGTGGCAACGCTTAACCCACCCTACATTTTGGGGTTGAATATGTCTGATTATCGCCGGGTGTATCTAAAAGGTGGGACTTTCTTTTTTACCGTTGTCACCTATGCACGACGTCCGATATTCAAGGATGCAATGGTTGCAAGTCTTTTGAAAAAATCGTTACGCTATGTGATGGCTAAACACCCCTTCGTTGTTGAAGCTAATGTGGTTTTGCCAGACCATATGCATTGCATTTGGAGACTGCCTCCCAAAGATTGGGATTATTCGGTTAGATGGAGGCTGTTAAAGACATATTTTAGTCGCCAATACAACAGCTATATTTATGTAGCCAATCCTTCCAAATCAATGATGGCGAAGCAGGAATCGGGAATATGGCAGAGACGGTTTTGGGAACACACGATTCGCGACGAGGAGGATTTTGAAAGGCATTGTGATTATATCCACTACAATCCGGTCAAGCACGGATTGGTCAGATCTCCAGCAGAATGGAAAGAAAGTAGTTTTGAAAAGTTCGTTGCCAAAGGCATATATTCCCCTGATTGGGGACAAGACGTAACCAAAAAGTTGATAGAAATGAATTTCGAGTAAGAACGTAGGGTGGGTTAAGCTTAATGGGGTGGTGGGCAGATTGGGTGGTTGAGTGAACCCACCAGATACAAAAATTAAAAGTTTGATATCGAGCAAGATTGGTGGGTTAAGTGTTGCCACCCTTCCGACACCCATCCCCTCAACACTTGACCCACCCTACGATATTGAGGATTAGAAATGTCCAATGAAAGATTTACTCCATCGGGAATCCCCCTAAAGCCAGTCTATACGGCCAAGGATATCGCCGACCTGAACCCTGAAACCGACATCGGCGAACCGGGGAAGTTTCCATTTGTCCGGGGCATCTATCCTACTATGTACCGGCAGCAGCCCTGGGCTATACTGGAGAATACCGGCTTCGACCTTGCCGCTGATACAAAAAAGCGAACACAGATGTATATCAAGGCCGGCGCCGAGCACTACTTTAACAGAGGCTCAGTACACCTTGTATTCGACCTGCCTACCCTTTACGGCTACGACTGCGATTATCCCGGCATCAGCTACGAGGTGGGCAAGAACGGTGTCCACATTAGCTCGCTACAGGACATGGAGGAGCTATTTACCGACTATGACCTGGAAAGGACACATGTCAGTTTTGTGCCTTATGGCATCTCGCCTATAATCTTTGCCATGTATCTTGCCCTTGCTGAAAAGCGGGGTGTGCCCTGGGATAAGTTATCCGGCGCTGTGGATAATTGCCCCCTGCTCGGTCCTTTAGGCGAGAATTGTGTTATCTTTCCCTGGGAGCCTACCCTGCGCCTGGTGGTGGATACTATCAAGTTTGGCATCAAAAATGTTCCCAAGTTCAATCTTCTGGTTATCCCCATCTATTCTGTAAGGGAGAGAGGTGGGAATGCTATCCAGGAGTTGGCTATCGGGCTGGCTGTGGGCCGATTGGTGATGGAAAGGATAGCTAAAGTAGGGGTAAAGCCGGAGGATTTGGCTAGCAGGTTCCTGTTCTTCCTCAGCATAGATAATCATTTATTTGAAGAGGTCGCCAAGCTGCGGGTATTGCGCAAACTGTGGGCGCAAATCATGAATAATCAGTTTGACATAACAGACCCGCGTGTCACAGCTATCAGGCTATACGTCATGCCGGGCGGCTCGACTTTACAAGCCCAGCAGCCGCTAAATAATATCGTCCGTTGCGCTCTTCACGGATTGGTGGGCGCTCTGGGGGGAGTTCAGGTCATGGGCATGCCCGCCTACGACGAGGCTATAGGTATCCCCACGGAAGCTGCGGGCCGCCTGGCAGTGCATACCCAGCGCATTATTATGCACGAGACCGGTGTAACCGATGTGGCCGACCCTCTGGGAGGCTCGTATTACATCGAGTGGCTTACCCACAGGGTAGAAGTAGAAGTCCAGCAATACCTGGATAAGATTGATAAGATGGGTGGATATGTGGCCGCCCTGGAAAACGGTTTCCTGCTTGCTGAAATAGATGCCGCTGCCTTCCGCCAGCAGGAGCAACTTCAGAAGGGTGAGAAGCAGGTAGTGGGAGTAAACATCCTCCATGAGGAGCCTGTGCAGGGAGAGGTGTTTCGCTATGACGCTACCACCGCCAGCCGCGCCCTAGAGCGGCTCAAGACACTCAGACAGCAGCGTGACAACCAAAAAGTTGCTCAAGCGCTGGAGTCATTGAAGGCAGCCGCAGCCGGACAAGGAGAGGTGATGCCTGCTATTCTGGATGCGGTCAGAGCCTATGCCACTGTAGGAGAGATAGCGGGCGTTTTACGCCAGGTGTTTGGCGAGGCGAAAGGACTAGGGATGTGAGAAGCGAGAAGCATGAGACAGGAAGCAAGGGATAGAGTCTATTGTCATGCTGGAGCGGAGCGAAGCATCTCGGGGAGGGGGCCTGGTTAATCGGGATGGCTGCTCATAAGAGGGGGGGCCGCTGGGGCGAAACCCCCTACCCCCCTTTACGTAAAGGGGGCAGCTCCGACTTGTCAGAGCGGGGGTTTTCGACTTAGAGCATGGTCCTCTTAGCTATCAGTATAATGGTTATCTGGGGTAAGCAATGAGACTATTTGATAAATGTCCGGTTTGTGGGGATTGGAATGAAACAATCTGTAGGAAATAGAATCCGTGTTCTCCTCGCCAAACCCGGTCTGGATATCCACGACCGGGGCGCCCGGATTATCACACGCAGCTTGCGGGATGCCGGCATAGAGGTAATCTATATCGGGGTCAGCCCGCATCCCCGCACTCCGGAACAGATCGTAGCCTCAGCTATTCAAGAGGATGTAGATGTGCTGGGGTTGAGCTTTCATTCGCCGACTTATATGGAAATCGTTGCCAGGATAATGGAGCTTTTAAAGGAGAATGGGCGGAGGGATTTGCCTGTGGTGGTCGGTGGTGTAATACCGCCTAACGATGTAGCTGCATTGAAGGAGTTGGGGGTGGCTGGGGTCTTTGGGCCGGGTAGCCCAATTGAATCTATTGTTGGTTTTATACTGGAGGTTGGCAAACATTTTAGGTAATAAGGCATTTCAACGTCGTTAACGCAATTCACGAATTACCCTAAAGCCCCCCATAAGCTCCTTTTAAATAAAAAGGGGGGTACCAATAGATCGCTTAATATGCGTAAATTCAACCTTAGGCCACTATAAACTGGAATGTCAAAGAAACAATTAGGCAAAATTCCCAATCTTAAAAAGCCAAGTTTGAAGATCCTTGGTTTTCAAATGTGGGTACATGGTAGGGAATTCCCGGATTCACAAGATTACTGGGATGGAAACTGGTTGAATGTCACCGTTCATTGTGGTCGCCTGAATTCAGATGTATGGTTTACAGGCTCGATAGTTCATCTTTCAGAGCTTAATAGGCTTAAAGAGGATATAGAAAAGCTTTGTATTACTTTCAAAGGTGTAATAATACTCGATACAATGGAACCCTATTTAAGAATAGAATTTGAAACTACGTCTAAAGAAAACATAGCAATGAAGGTTACTTTCACTCCTGATCATATGTACGAAGACCACCACTATCTATTTGAATTAGATGAAAACCAATTACGGTCATGTGGTGAGCAGCTTCGGAACATATTAGTTGATTATCCTATAGGTAACCCATAATCTCAATTAGCACATTGATCAACGGCAAAATTATTCTTAAATTAGACGAATAAATCGGACCCGTTATTGTGGTTTGCGAGCGAGGGTTTAAAATTTTATTGTAAAGTAACGCTTGCCAAAGGTGGCAGATTGGCTTATAATATCAAGCGCCTTAGCCATTTATTTAACAAACAGTCTGAAGATAGTCGAGGAGGCCGCTTTATAGAATCATATTTTATTATCATGCCGTAGGATGGCTGCCCTGTTAGCTTGAAGGAATCTTCTGGCGAAGCCCCGATATTTCGGGGCTTTGTTCGTTTACCGCGAAGGTGGTTAGTGAAGAAATTAATTTATTTGACTGGACAAACGGGCCGGATGTATGATAGCTTCGTTATCATAGTTCAACTGGAACGGGTATCTATTTAAGGTCGAGAAAAATATTGCTGCAAAGCTTTTCAGGAGGTTAAGTTAGTGGTCAAAATTGATAAGAAGAAGTGTTCGTGGTGTGGATGGTGCGTCAATTTCTGCCCCCGGGGGGCGCTAAAAAGTCTGTATCGTATTGAAGTTGACCCCGATAGGTGCACAGATTGTTATGACGGAATGCACCACTTCGATGAAAACAAGCCTTTGGCCAGTCGGCACCAGGTCATGGACCGGACGCAAAGCTCATGGCGGCGCATGTGTATAGAGAATTGCCCCTGCGACGCTATTTCCCCTCAAAGCTAAGAAGGTGTAAGGAGAAAGGGTATATTGATGGAAATCAAATGTTGGGACTGGACATCCAAAATTCCCCCCTGTCAGGCTGCCTGTCCGGCGGGAACGGATGTGACAGGGTATGTTATAGCTACAGCTCAAGGAAGATATCAGGACGCTTACCAGGCGTTGAAGGACACATTGCCTCTACCGGCGATATGCGCCTATATATGCCATCACCCCTGCGAGAGCAAGTGCGTCAGGGGCCGGGTGGATGAGCCTATATCCATAAAGGCTGTCAAGCGGTTTGTCACGGACTATGCAGCCAGTCAGCCTCAGAAGGGGGCGGGCAGGGTGAGGAAGTCGGATGGCAAGAAACAGAAAGTGGCTATCATCGGGTCTGGCCCTGCCGGTCTTGCCGCTGCACAGAATCTTGCTCTTAGAGGGCATGACGTAACTGTGTTCGAAGCCCTCCCGGTGGCTGGCGGGATGCTGGCTGTGGGGATACCTGAGTTTGTGTTACCTCGAAAGGTGCTGAATTCCGAGATAGATGCTATCGAGTCTCTCGGTATCAAAATCAAAACGAATACCCGTATCGGCAAAGACATTGGCTTTGACGAGTTGCGGCAGCAGTATAAGGCGATCTTCATCGCTACCGGCAAGCAGAACAGCGCGCGATTGAACCTTCCCGGTATGGACGCTCAGGGAGTTATCCCTGCATTATCGTTTCTGAGCGATGCCAACCTGGGCAAACTCAAGAAGTTGCAGGGTAAGGTAGCCATCATCGGCGGCGGCAACGTGGCGATGGATGCTGCCAGGACCGCTGTGAGACTGGGCGCCAGCGAGGTCTTCTGTGCCTGTCTGGAAAAAGAGGACCAGATGCTGGCCTTCGAGTGGGAGGTGGAACGGGCGGCGGCGGAGGGTGTGAAACTGTTCTGTGGGAGAGCGCCCCAGCAGGTTGTTACCAGCAATGGCAAGGTAAGCGGCCTGCAGTTCGCCGATGTGGAATCTATCAAGATAGACGCGGCGGGCAGATTCAATCCGGTGGTTTGCAAGGGCACCGAGTGCACTATGGAGGCTGATACTTTAATTGTAGCTATCGGCCAGTCCTCCGACCTATCGTTCCTCGAGGGGGTGAAGGGTCTGGAGTTCAACCAGAGAGGTGGTCTGTTGATAGACACTGATAGCTTATCCACCGGTATGCCCGGTGTCTTCGCCGGCGGCGACATTACGGCGCCTACTGGAACCGCCGTAGAAGCCATAGCCGCAGGCAAAAAGGCTGCCCGGTCTATTGACAGGTTCCTCCGCGGCGATTCGAACGGCACAGGCAAACTGGAGGTGTTGGTGGAAGTCAATGACGACCAGCTACCAAAGTTCGTAGAACGACGGAAACGCCAGGATATGCCTGTAATGGATGTCAGCAAGAGAAAAAGAATTTTCGATGTGGTCGAGCTAGGGCTATCGGAAAAGGTAGCTGTCCAGGAGGCCAGCAGATGTCTGAATTGCCCCATGTGCGGCAATTGCATCTTCGACCGGAGCCAGATGTGCTTCAAGACAGCTTCCCGCTTGCTATAGGCAGATATTAATTAGATTAAGGAAGGCCACGAATGAAACAAGCTAAGTATGATGTGGTAGTTATTGGCGCTGGTCTGGGGGGATTAACCGCCGGCGCTTTACTGGTGACCGCTGGATTCAAGGTGCTGGTTGCCGAAAAAGTATCCTTTATCGGGGGCAGATGCGGCAATGTAGAATATAAAGGTTTCCATCTACCTACCGGGGCAATCTGGCTGTCCGATGAGGTCCACGGCGAGTTATGCCGCGAGGTGGGGGCGCAATTGGACTTACGCATTATAGACCCACCATATTATTTCCGTATTGGCGGCAAGGATTACCCCGCTCCTATCGCTGGCATCTTCCGTACGATGTTCGGCAAGGCAAGCAAGGACGAGGGCGAAATCGTCCGGGTTATGAAGGCATTCAAGCGGGGCATTGCCTGGCAGGAGCCTTCCATGAACCTCAGCGTCTATGACTGGTTGATGCAATATGCGGACAACCAGACTATGGCTGGAATAATCCGGGCCTTTGTGGCTATGGATACAGGCCTGAACCATTTTGAACTGCCTGCCGGTGAATTCTTCAGGTTTGTCAAGGAAACGTCGTTTGTAAAGAAAGGCGGGCTGTGTGCTTACGGTGGCGGTAGCTTGACGGCAGCCCTGGCCAAGGTAATCAAAGATAAGGGTGGGGATATCTGGCTACGTTGTGCCGCAAAGGAAATAATAGTGCGGGACGGTGTGGCGGTTGGCGTTAGGCTGAGAAGGGACGATATTGAGGACATTGAGGTATCAGCTACTGCCATAGCCTGCAACGCCGGCCCCAAGACAGCGGTGGAAGCGGTCGGGAGGCAACATTTCGATTCGGGTTATCTTAAGGACATAGATAACATCAAAGGCGCCCCCCAGATGATTATATATGTGGAAAGCGATGAATCACTCACCGGCGGCAAGACCATGTTCATGTGGCCTGAAGCCCGCCGGGTGTTCTGCTGCCTGGACTATACAGGTATCTGTCCGGAGGTAACGCCGCCAGGGAAATTTCTACTGGAGGCGTGCAGTTACCTTACACATTCGGAGGGGCCATACGACATGAAGTCGGAAGTCGAGCTTTCCATGATGGACCTGAGAGAAAACATTGAGGACTTCGATAAGCGGGCCAGGGTATTAAAGGTGCTCTGCTACCATAACCAGTATGGTTTGATGCGGGTATGGGCCGGCCAGCCGTTTGAGTTTAAGACCCCCATAGAAAACCTTTATCTATCCTGCGATAGCGCAGCGCCTCACGGGTGGTGGGGTTCCTCGGCTGCGGTAAAGAGCGGCCGACTGACTGCGGAGGAGATAACCCGGAGGTTTAAGCCGTCTGGAACGAAAGTGTAATTATAGGCACAGGCACGGAGGCCTGTTCCACCGTTAAAGAAAGAAAAACCCCCCACGATGACTCGTGGGGGTTTTCTTTTCCCTGAGGATGTCTACCTTGCCGAGCCGCCCCCATCCATTCCCACCACCTGTCCGGTCATATAATCAGATGCCTTTGAAGCCAGAAAAACAGCCATAATAGCTATCTCCCGTGTCTGCCCCAGGCGGCGCATGGGTATGTCCTTGAGGTAGCGTCCCAGCACCTTGGCATCGTAGCCTCCGGTAAGCCGG
>Ga0209514_10007635_pt1 | contig 12681 bp, 10 predicted proteins | sample Subgrocontami58m_FD_187452 | JGI IMG/M metagenome (GOLD analysis project Ga0209514, IMG submission 187452) | Subsurface groundwater microbial communities from S. Glens Falls, New York, USA - GMW37 contaminated, 5.8 m (SPAdes) (version 3) | ecosystem: Environmental > Aquatic > Deep subsurface >...
GCGGCAAGGGGGGCGTCGGGAAGACGACCGTCGCGTGCGCGCTTGCGCTCCGGCTCACGCAACGGCACCCGGGGACGCGGACGCTCCTCTTCTCGACCGACCCGGCGCACTCCCTGTCCCAGGCCTTCGCGCTGCGGCTGGGCGGCGAGCCGCGGGAGGTCCTGCCCGGGCTCGACGCGATCGAGATCGATCCGGAAGACCAATTGCGCCGCCTGCGGGACCTGTTCCGGAGCGAGGTCCACGCCTTTTTCGACTCGCTGCTCGGCGGCGGCGGAGTGGACGCGCCCCTCGACCGCGAGGCGATGGCGAGCCTCATGGACATGGACCCCCCCGGCCTCGACGAGATCATGGCCCTCGCCGACGTGAGTCGCTTCCTGCAGCGGGGCATCTACCACCGCATCGTCCTGGATACGGCCCCCACCGGCCACTTCCTGCGCTTTCTCGAGCTGCCGACCCTGATCCGCGACTGGACCCGCGGCTTCTTCGAGATCTTCCTCAAGTACGACAAGCTCCTGCGCGCCCCGAAGCTGCAGGCGTACCTGGTGCAGCTCTCGAAGGCCGTGCGCGACCTTCAGGGGAGGTTCGGCGACCCCAAGGCATGTTCGGGGCTCGTCGTGGCCATCCCCACGGCGCTCTCGTTCGCGGAGACCGGGGACCTCCTCCGGCGTCTGCACGAGCTCGGCGTCGCGGTCGCGGGCGGGGTCGTGAACCGCTTCGTCTCGGCGCCCGGCGATTGCGGGGTGTGCGGGGCGCGCGCGCAACAGTCCCACGCCTTCTTCCGGCGCTACCGGGAGTCATTCCCGGAGTTCCCCTTCGTTCCGATCGAGGAGCAGGAGGAGAGCCCGGTCGGGGTGGAGAAACTGGGACGCATCGCGGAACTTCTTTTCGGCCCACCCAGTGGCAGGATCGAGCGATGACCAGGCCCGCACGAGTCCGGCTTCGGGTCCCGATCGCGCCGGGGGCGGCGCCGCAGTCCCTTTGCGCGACGCTCGACCAACTGCTCGACACCGGGATCGTCGCGGCCGGCGAGATCCGCATCCGCGTAGCGGACGTCGATCTCCTCTACGTCGCCCTGGAAGTGGTGGCGTGCTCGTGGGACACGGCGACACGCCTCGAGCGGCCGCGGACCGCCGCCTCCAGAGACCGTCTCGAACCGCCGGAGGGACGGCCATGACGCAGAGACGAGCGGCGGCGCGCCGTGCGCCGCGCAACCGGCCGATCGACATCCAGCCGGAGAACGTCCGGCGCGGACTGGGACAGCTCGTCCTCACGATCGTCGAGTTGCTGCGGCAACTCCTGGAGAAGCAGGCCATCCGCCGGGTGCGCGCGGGCACCCTCACGACCGCCGAGGTGGAGCGGCTGGGCCTCACTTTCCAGCGACTTCGCGAGGAGATGGAGGTCCTGAAAAAGCATTTCGGCCTTGAGGATGGGGATCTCAATCTCGACCTCGGGCCGCTAGGGACCTTGCTGTGAGGATGCCATGGCACGACAGATCGTACACGGGGTCCAGTCATCCACCCTGGGGGACGTCCTGGAGCGGATCCTGGACAAGGGCATCGTCATTGCCGGCGACATCAAGGTGAAGCTCGTCGACATCGAGCTGCTCACGATCCAGATCCGGCTCATGATCGCCTCGGTCGACAAAGCGCGCGAGATGGGCATGGATTGGTGGCTGCGGAACCCGGACTTCAACTCCTCGCTCCACGACGAGGAGAGGGAACGCGAGATCAGCGCCCTGAAGGAAAAGGTCGTGGCCCTCGAAGGACGCCTTGGGCCCGGCCCTGCGGCCGCGAGAGTCGCCGCGGCGGAGTCCTTCCCGCGCTCCGACCCCTCCTGAACCGCCCCGGCCGCCGCGGTCCACACCCCGGGGACGTTCCCTGGATGGGACCATGCTTATCCGGTTGCTTGCCAAACTGCGTTGGCCGGTTGTCGGACCGTGCTGTTCGACGCGCGGGCGTCCTCGTGCTCGTGATCGTACTCGTACTCGGCCTCGTTATCGTACTCGTAATCGTTCTCGTTTTCGACGGAGCACCCACGAAGCGATACGACCACGACCGCGATGCCGATCCCGAACGAGAGAGGGCAACGGCAGGGGCAAGGGCGCAAAGCACGACGACGGGATGCGACCATCGTTTAGGGCTTATGCCTGGTCAGGGTTGGGCGTCGACCGGATCGGCATGGATGGGAAAGACATGGTTCAGGACCCGACCGAGCTCGAGCGGCTGCGCGCCGCCATCCAGATCTCGGATCGCTACTACCAACAGTTCGTGGAAGGGCTCGACGCCATCGTCTATGCGGCGGACGCGCCCATGCGCCGGTTCTCCTTCGTCAGTCGCCGCGCGGAGAAGATCCTGGGCTATCCGCCGGAGCGCTGGCTCCACGAGCCCGACTTCTGGGTCGAACGGATCCTCCCTGCGGACCGCGAACCTGCGCTTTCGAGCTCTCTGGCGGCATTCGCGGGCGAGCAGGACCACCTCCTGGAATACCGGGTCCAGGCGGCGGACGCACGGGTCGTCTGGGTGCGCGACAGTTCCCGGCTGCTCCGCGACGCGAAGGGTCGCGTGTGCCGGATCCTCGGGCTCATGGTCGACATCACGGAGCAGAAGAGAGTGGAAGGGGATCTGCGGGGCCTCACGGCCCAGTTGCAGGCCGTGGCGCGGGCGTTGACGGCCCAGATGCAGGAGGGGGACTGGCGGCGCGCCGGGGGCGAGCTCGTGCAGGAGGCGCTGCGGGCGACCGGGAGCACGGCGGGGTTCGTGGGGGCGGTCGTTGACGGCGCCGTTCTGCGCGTCGTGGCGTGGGAAGGTCTCCCGTTGTCGTTCCCCGCGACCCCGACGCGGACGGCGCATCGGCGCGGCGGGGAAAGCGAACCGCAAACCGTCGATTTCGGCATCGGCGACGACGTGCTGGGTCGAGCGATCCGGAGTGGCCGAAGCCTGGTCGCGAACGAGCCGGCGGTCGGGGCCGGCGTTGCCGATCTGCCGGCCGGCTTCCCGCCGCTCGCCGGCCTCCTCGGCCTTCCGATCGTGCAGGGGATCGAGGTCGTGGGCCTGCTCGCGGTGGCCAACCGCCCCGGCGGCTACGCGGAGGGAGACGAGCCTGCGCTCGATCTCCTGGCGCGGACCGCGGGCGTGCTGCTCGACAACTTCCGGCGCATGGAGCACGAGCGGGAGCTGGAGGCGCGGCTCCGCCAATCGCAGAAGATGGAGTCGTTGGGGCTCCTGGCCGGCGGGGTGGCGCACGACTTCAACAACCACCTCACCGCGATCATCGGGTTCGCCGACGTGCTCGCGGCCAAGCTGGCGCCGGACAGCCCCCTTTGCCAGTATGTCCGCCCCATCCGCAGCTCGGGCGTGAGCGCCGCCCAGCTCACGCGACAGCTTCTGGCCTTCAGCCGCCGGCAGGTCTTGACGCCCGGGATCCTGGACCTGGGAGACGTCATTGCGGGGATGGAGTTGCTCTTGAGGCGCACGATCGGCGAGAACATCGCCCTCGAGATAGTTCGGCCGCCGGACCTGGCGCCCGTCAAGGCCGACTGCACGCAGATCGAACAGGTGGTCTTGAACCTGGCCGTGAACGCCCGGGACGCCATGGCGACGGGGGGAGTGCTCACGATCGAGACGGCGAACCTCGAGGTGGACGCGGCAACGGCGGGGCGCAATCAAGCGGCGCGCTGCGGCCCGCATGTGATGCTGGCGGTGAGCGATACCGGGTGCGGCATGGACCAGGCGACGCGCGCGCGCCTCTTCGAACCCTTTTTTACCACCAAGGAACTGGGCAAGGGCACCGGGCTGGGGCTCGCGACCGTGTACGGGATCGTCAAGCAGAGCGAGGGCTTCATCTCGGTGTACAGCGAGCCGGGAAAGGGCACGACCTTCAAGATCTACTTGCCTTGCGTCACGCGCGGGCCGGAGGCCGCAGCCGAGGCGGGGCCCGCCGCCCAGGTGCGGGGCGGATCGGAGACGGTCATGGTCGTGGACGACGCGCAGATGGTGCTCTCGCTGGTGAGCGAGATCCTGGCGGGGCACGGGTACCGCGTGCTGGAGGCGCACGACCCGGCCGAGGCGATCCGCGTGAGCCAGGAGTACGGCGGCACGATTCACCTGCTCATGACCGACATGGTGATGCCGGGGATGGACGGCGTAGAGCTGGCGCGGCGGCTGAAGACCGCGCGGCCGGACCTCCGGACGGTTTTCATGTCGGGCTACACCGATCCGGCGCTGGTGAACCAGGGGATGGACACGGGTCGGCAGTGCTTCCTGCAAAAGCCGCTCTCGCTGCGGGCGATCGCCCTCGCCGTGCGGGCCGTCCTGGACGGGACGGACGCGGAGGCGTGAGCGGATCTGACTTACTCCCCCGCGTACGCCTCGATCTCCGCCAGCCACGACCCGACCTGGGCGTCGGAGGGCATGCGCCAGTCGCCGCGGGGGGAGAGCGCGACCATACCGACCTTGGGTCCGTCGGTGGCGCACGAGCGTTTGAACTGGTTCTGGAAGAACCGCTTCACGAACACGGTGAGCCAGCGCTTGAGGGCTGCGAGCGGGTAGCGGCCGTCGAAGGCGATGCCGGCGAGGTCGAGGATGCGCCCGGGGCGCGCCCCGTGGCGCACGAAGTAGTAGAGGAAGAAGTCGTGCAGCTCGTACGGGCCCAGGTCGGTCTCGGTGAGCTGGGCGATTTTTCCGGTGGCGTCGGCGGGCAGCAGCTCGGGGGAAATCGGGGTATCGAGGATCGCGAAGAGGACGTCGCGCAGCGCCGCGCGGTCGCCCGAGGTCCAGGTCGCGGCGCGCTCCTGCGCCACCCAGCGGATGACGAACTGGATCAGGGTCTTGGGCACCCCGCAGTTGACGTCGTACATGGAGATGTGGTCGCCCGAGTAGGTGCACCAGCCGAGCGCCTTTTCCGAGAGGTCGCCGGTGCCGACCAGGATCCCGCGCAGGTGATTGGCCAGGGTCATGAGGAGGAGCGTGCGCAGCCGCGCCTGGACGTTCTGCAGCGTGGCGTCCCCCAGGCCGGGCTCGGCGCGCAGGCGCTCGACGAGCTGCGCGGGGGTGGCGACGCCGGCGGCGGCCGGGTGCTTGATGTCGGCGAGCACCAGGCGGGTGGCTTCCTCGATCGAGATCGAGCGGAAGTCGGCTCCCAGCGAGTGCGCGAGCTTCTCGGCGTTGCCGCGGGTGGCGTCGGAGGTGCCCAGGCCGGGGAGCGTGGCGCATAGGAGATGCCGGCGCGGGACCCCGAGCGCGTCGAGCGCGGCGGCGGCCACCAGGGCGGCGTGGGTGGAGTCGAGGCCGCCGGAGAGCCCGAGGACGAGGTGATGGAGCCGGATGGCCTTCATCCGCGTGACCAGGGCGTTGACCTGGATCTCGAAGATCTCCATGCAGCGCACCGCGAGCGTGGCCGGGTCTTTGGGCAGGAACGGGTGGGCGGAGACGGTGCGGCGGAGCGGAGCCGGCGGCCAGCCGCCCGCGAGGAACTGGAGCGGGCGGAACGGGCGGGCATTGTGGCGCGCGCAGTCGCCGAACGAGGTGGTGGTGATTCGCTCGTGCACCAGCGCCTCGAGGTCGATGTCGACCGGGATGAGCTGATTCTCCCGCAGGAATCGCTGGGAGAAGGCCATCTCGCGGCCGTTTTCGCAGATGAAGGCGTCGGCGTCGAACGCCAGGTCGGTGGATGACTCGCCCGGCCCCGCGGCGACGTACAGGTAGGCACACTTGCCCCGGTCGCTGGCCGAGCGGGCGAGCAGCCGGCGCAGCTCGGACTTGCCGACGGTGAAATTGGAGGCGGAGAGGTTGGCGATCACGGTCGCGCCGGCGGACACCTGGTAGGACGATGGCGGGACCTGGACCCAGACGTCTTCGCAGATCTCGACGCCGACCACCAGATCGGAGACGTCGGCGGCGTGGAAGAGGAGGTCGGTGCCGAACGGGACGCTTTGCCCGAGGAGGTCCACCGACGCGCCCGGCGGGACTTCGGCCCCCGGGCGAAACCAGCGGGATTCCTCGAACTCGCGGTAGTTGGGCAGATAGGTCTTGGGGACCACGCCGAGAATGCGGTCCCCCTGGATGGCGACCGCGACGTTGTAAAGGCCGTTGCCGACGCGGAGGGGCATGCCGACGATGGCCAGCGGCCGGAGCGCGTGGCCTTCGCGGAGCAACCGGTCGAGCGCGGCGAGGACGGACTCGCGGAGGTGGCCGTCGCGGAACAGGTCGCGCACGGTGTAGCCGCACAGGCCGAGCTCGGGGAAGACGACCACCGAGCAGCCCTCGGCGTGGGCGCGGCGCCACAGGTCCAAGGTGTTGAGGACGTTGTTCTCGAAGTCGGCGACGCCCACGATGGGAACCGCGGCAGCGACCCGGGCGAATCCTCGCATCGATGGCAGCCTCCCGGAATGGATGGTCCGAGCGTATCCCAGCGTTGCGAGCGCCGCAATCATGGAGGTGCGAGGAGGACCAAACTACGGATTTCGCGGATTACACGGATTTCGCACCTGCGCTCGGCTTGAATGAAGTAGCACACCCGGGAGCCGGGGGCAAAGGAATGCGGGTGCGGGCGGAGGCCGCGCCAAGCAACCCACCGAATCAAGCTTGCAGGCCCACTAGGCCGCCAGCAGCCGCCTCCGATGCACGCCTTTGGCGGTCATCCAGCCGCCGAGGCCGGCGAACACAGGGCCGAATGCGATCAAAACCCAGGCGCCGCCCTCGGCGCCGGGAGTGAGCGCGACGTTGCCGGGATCGCCCGGATCGACGTACACGGTCAAGGGTCCGGCCGACCAGTCGGCGACGCGCTGCTTCGCGCTCGCGTGGGTGGTGAACCCGTCGAACGATTGCTCGCCTTGGTGCGTCGTCCCGGCGACGGAGTACGAGAAGCGCAGGACCGCCCGGTAGCGCGTCTTCTTGGAGCGGGACGAACCGGTGCGGTAGGACTCCACCTGGGTGGATTCCATCTTCCCCTTCACGGTGGGCCACGCCTGGTTGCCCCATGCGTGCCACACGGTCCAGCTGCCGAAGCCCAGGCAGACGATGCCGGCGAGCAGGAAGGCGATGCCGGCGGGCAGCGGGTCTTTCGTTCCCATCGGGTCACTGCCGTCCTAAGGGTCCGCGGGTCACGCCCATCACGTTCGACGCGCGCAATTCCTGCCACAGGGTGCGGCCGTCGTTCCGCCCCTCGATGACCTCGCGATAGCCGCGCAGCAGCCGTCGCGCCTCGTCGGGCGTCTCGCGCAGCAGCTCGACCCGGAACCAGCGCACGCCCCGCTCGAGCAGGCCGCGGACGTACGTCGAAGCGCTCTGCGCGACCGCGTTGAAGATCGTGTTGCGGCAGCCGGCGTCGGCCTTGACCGGGTGGACCATGCCGGACCAGTCCCGCAGGGCGAGCGCGTGCCGATCGCACGGGCGACCGCAGTCGGTGCAGTCCTTGCCGGTGGAGAGCAGCGCGGCGAACACGCAGTGCTCCATGTGGAACATCGGCATGTGCTGGTGCACCACCATTTCCACCCGCGCCGGGTCGATCCGCTCGACCAGCGCCGCCAACTGCTCCCAGCTCAGATCGTAGCTCGGGACGATGCGCTCGAGCCCCTGCGCGAGCAGCCAGTCCGCGGCCAGCTCGTTGGCGGCGTTGAGGGAATAGTCGCCGATCAGGCGCAGCCCGGCGAAGAACGAGAGGTGAGCGGTCGAGCGCACCAGGACGCCGTCCGGCTCGGCGTTCCTCACGGTCTCGAGGAACCCGGTCTCGCCCGGCTTGAGAATCCGGGGCGGGGCAAGGAGGATCTGGGCCCCGACCGCGTGCGCGCGGGCGACCGCCTGCGGGTACAGGCGCAGGTCCTCGAAGTCGCACTCCACCTCGCTCACGCCTTCCGCGAGCGCCGCGTCGAGCTGGCCGGGCGAGCGGCACAAGGCGACCAGTCGGACCGTGCGGTCGCGGGAATCGTGCTCGAGCCGGCACGAGGCGGTCGGGGTGTCGGCGCTCGATGGGCGCCCCGCCGTCGCACGCGGGGTGCCTGCGGTCGAGGGGCGAACCGCCCTCGCGGGGGCCGCGGGGTTGGCCTCGGCGAGCGCATCCGGGAGCGGAGCCCGCGCGGAGCGTTGCGCTGCGCTCACCTCGGCCAGGAGCCGCTCCCCCGCCTTCGGATCGATGCGGAAGCCGGGGTTCGCCTGCCGGGCCTCCTGCAACTCCTCGATCAATTGCCGGCGCAGCTCGTTGATCCGGCTGACCGGGACCATGACGCGGCCGATGCGCGACTCCAGCCCGCGCAACTCGAACGGCGTGGCGCCGAGACGGCCGAGCTGCGCGCGCAGGTACTCCTCCGTGAGCGGGCGCTTCTCCGCGGGCTGCACCGGGCCGGCGTCGCCGGAGACGGTGTGCGCGCCGTCGCTGAGGGTGATGCGCAGATTGCCGCCGGCTTCTTCCACCACGGCGTCGAGAGGGACGCGGCGACCGGTGCGCTCGAAGGTCGACCGCAGGCGCCGGTTGAGCGCCGGATCGTCGGTCTTCCACACTTTCCAGCCGAACTGCGGCGGCGGGCAGTCGCGCAGTTCGAGCTCGACGGTGTCGGGCGCGTCCGCCGCCTCGACCCGACGGCCGTCGCGCCACAGGTGGACGACGCGCCCGCCCGGTTCGTCTTCTTCCGGCTTGCCGTAGTCGAAGACGAGTCCGTCGCCGGGCTTGAGCGGGCCGGAGAGCCGCAGCCGCACCCGGCCGTCGCGCACCGACTGGACGTGGCCGAGGAGGATGCCGCGCTTCTTGGGCGAGAGGGCGGGGACGAGCTTCTGGTGGTCGATCCCCCCGAGGAAGCCGTGCGAGAGGCCGCGCGAGAACACCTGTTCCAACGCGAGCACCTCTTCGCGGGTGAATTTCGCCGCGGCGTCGTCGACCGCCTTGCGGTAAGTGCGCACGGTGGCGGCGACGTACTCGGGGGATTTCAATCGCCCCTCGATCTTGATCGAGCAGACCAGGCCGAGCATCTCGGGGACGAGGTCGAAGGCGGCGAGATCCTGCGGCGAGATGAGGTAGGCGCGGTCGCCGAGGTCGCGCCGGGCGCCGTCGACGAAGAGGTCGTAGGGCAGCCGGCAGGCCTGGGCGCAGGCTCCGCGGTTGGCCGAGCGCCCGCCCAAGGCTTCGCTGGTGAGGCACTGGCCGGAGTACGCGACGCACAGCGCGCCGTGGACGAAGACTTCGAGGGGCAGGTCGGTCGCGGCCTTGATCTTCCGCACGTCGGCGACCGAGAGCTCGCGGGCCAGGATCACGCGCGAGAAGCCGAGGTCTTGGAGGTACTCACATTGTTCGGCGCTCGAGGTGGTGGTCTGCGTGCTCGCGTGGAGCGCGACGTCCGGGCACATCGCGCGCACCAGGCGGGCGATGCCGAGGTCCTGGAGGATGAGCGCGTCGGGTCCGGCGGCGAGGATGGTCTCGAGGGTGCGGCGGGCATCGTCGAGCTCGGTGGAGAAGATCAGGGTGTTGAAGGCGACGTAGCCCTTGACGCCGCGCAGGCGCAGGAAGCGGAGGACGTCGGGGAGCTCTTCGAGAGGGAAGTTCGCGGCGCGAGCGCGCGCGTTGTATTTCTGGACGCCGAAGTAGACGGCGTCGGCTCCGTTCTCCACGGCGGCGCGCAGGCAAGCGAAATTGCCGGCGGGTGCGAGCACCTCGGGGCGGGAGTGCGCGGCCGTGGACGCCGCGACACCCGTCGCAGGTTGCGGGTTCATGCGGGGGATTGTAGCAGGGGAGGGCCCAAAAGCGATTTCGAGATTTGCAACTTGCAATCGAACCGCAAACGCCTGAGTCGCGGCGCGATCACGGGGTACCGGGCCTCGACGGTCATGGCCCCCGTTGGAGCGCCCGCAGTTCTTCGAGCAGGCCCGCCCGGTCAGCCCATTGTTCGAGGTATGCCTGGTCGAGGGTCTCTTTCCAGTTCGTCCAGAGGTCTGCCACATCCGCGCGATCGATCGGCCTGCCGACCTTCAACTTGAGCAGGATCAGATCCTCGCAGGTGACCACGGGGATCTGCGTGCCTTGTCCCTGGCGCTCGATTCGACGCCGGAGCGCCTGCTGGAGCAACTCGGCCCGGGCGAGCACGATGTCGATGGTGATCGAGAGGCCGAACGCACCCACGGGATGATGGAACCGAAGGAGCAATGCGTCGGCCAGGACGACCCGATCGATCCGATCCTGGTGTGCACACCCTGCCGCCCGCAGCGCACCGACGAGTTGCTCCACGTCGATGTTCGAGGCGTCCACGAGAACGTCCGCGTCCAGCGTGGAGCGTACGCGGCCCCAAAGCTGCATCGCCATTCCACCGAAAACCGCATGGGGGATCCGGAGCGATGTCAGGACCGTCAGGGCCTTCAACAGCGCGGTGAATACTTCACTCGCCATTCCGGCCTCGCAGGTCCCCGAGGCGGCAGAGCGCGCTGAACCGCGCATCGGCTTCGCGATCGAGCCATCGCTGGAGCGTGTCCACGGCTTCGCCGTGGGACCTGCCCATGCTGCGGAGATTGTTGTAGGCCAGCTCGAACCCCAAATCGACCAGGTCCTTCCAGGCAGCGATGCACGCGTCGGCGTTGGGCCGGACTTCGGCGGCGGCAGCGCGACAGGGCTGCGCTCCCGGCAGTTGCAATCCGAGCGAATCCAGATACCTGCGGGCATCCTCCCGGTCCGGCTCCGGCCACGCCGAGATCGCTCGCTGGGCCGCCGCGAGAGCGTCATCGGAGCCGAGCTTCACCAAGCCGGCGATCGCGTGGTGAGCGACGGTGAAGCTCCCCATCAGGATCGCCTTGCGGTTCGCGTCACTCCGAGCCGCGCGCTCGAGCGCTTCGAGGCTCGGGAGGCTGGGCGGGGATGCGGCGATGGCATCAATGGCCATGGCGCGAACGGACAAAGTGGGATGTTCGAGGAGCGGGATCTGCTCCTCGTGGGTGACTTGCCCGCGCTTCAGCCGATCGATGATGGTCTGAGGAGAATCATCCAAGGCACAATACCCTCCGCGTGCGGACCGCTCTGCCCCCGCCTACGCCGGCGACTTCTCCCAGCCGGATTCTATCCCAACCCCGTCTGTGGCTCAAGGACCGGCGCGGATCTGCGGATCTGTCGCGGTACCGGCGGCTCCCCGGGCACGCGCCGCCCCGCCCGGTTGCGCCCTGACGCGCGGTGGTCACCGCTCGCGATACGACCCCGAGCAATTCTTCCGTGCACCGAGTTTCGACGCGTGCCGCAGAAATGGCGGCACCCCCATGCACATCGGCCTGGTCGTCGCCCCTCGGTGCATTCGATGGGGCCTTCCCAACCGACATCGACCGATCCGGAGCGGGGGACTGTGCCTCATGGGAATTCGTTGAATCCCGGCGTCCAGGGGGATAGAACGGGCGCATGAAGTCTGGTGCCCCATCCCGGAGGTCGCCCATGCCGTGCTCCCGCGGTCGAACCCTGCGTGGCGCCGATCGCGCTGCTGCTCAACGACGGCGAAGGCAAGGTGCGCATGGCCGCGATGGATGCGCTCGCACGTGGCGAAGTTGTCCGGCCCTTTCAAGCGATTGCGATCAGGGAACCAGCGTGCTACGATGCGCCTCAGAACTGGTCGATGAGCGTTCAGGACGGAAGCGAATGGGACTGATCTCCCGCAAACTCCAATTCATCGGGCGTCGAGGAAAGGCCAAGGTCGAGACCCTTTTCGACACCGGCTCCAATCACTGCCTGATTCGCGCCTCCGTGGCGGCGAAGCTCGCCGAGGCGGACGAGTTGCCCGAGCCGAAGCGATACGAGGCGGCGGTCGGCTCGTTCACCGCCCGCCACTTCGTGGTCGCGGACGTAGTCCTGGGCGGCAAGCGGCTGACGACCCTGTTCAAGATCGTTCCTGAGCTGACCGAAGAAGCCATTCTCGGCGCGGACTTCCTGCAGTCGTGGCACATACGACTCGATCCTCGCAAGAAACGCGTCATTCTGGATCCCAAGGCGCTCAGGCTCAAGGCGGTCGGAGCGTACCATCTCCCGAGGAGGTAGGACCATTCGGCCGCGAGCTCGCCAGCTCCGCCCCTACCGGCTGATCCTCTTCGGCATTGCGGCAATTCTCGCGGGATTGTGGCTGCGATACAGGCTCCAACAGGAAGTGCCGCCCGCGGAATCGACCGTGAACTCGAAAATGGTCGATCGCGATTTCTCCCTCGGGGGACCATGCCCCGAGTGCGGCCAGTCGGGACCCATCCACGATTGTCTCGGAAAGAGCGACGGTGGACCGACGCGCCTGCTGGCTTGACACCCTGGATTGCTTCGCGGCGGCGGAGACGGCGGAACAGAAGGGCGAGGATCCTCGCGAGCGCTACCGCGCAGCCATCGCACTCCTCGACGGTCTCGTGAAAGCTGCGCCGGACCTCGCCTTGGCGTACCAGCGACGGGGCCGGGCTGCGATGTGCCTCGGCCGAGCGGAAGCAGCTCGAGATAACGACTGCCGCATGGAGTTCCGACGTGCTGCGCAGGACTTCACTCGCGGGCAGGAACTGAGTTTCGGCGCGTGCCGCAGAAATGGCGGCACCCCCATGCGCATTGGCCTGGTCGTCCCCCCTCGGTGCATTCGCTGGGGCCCTCCCAACCGACATCGACCGATCCGGAGCGGGGGACTGTGCCTCATGGGAATTCGTTGAATCCCGGCGTCCAGGGGGATAGAACGGGCGCATGAAGTCTGGTGCCCCCTCCCGGAGG
>Ga0209514_10007639_pt1 | contig 12677 bp, 13 predicted proteins | sample Subgrocontami58m_FD_187452 | JGI IMG/M metagenome (GOLD analysis project Ga0209514, IMG submission 187452) | Subsurface groundwater microbial communities from S. Glens Falls, New York, USA - GMW37 contaminated, 5.8 m (SPAdes) (version 3) | ecosystem: Environmental > Aquatic > Deep subsurface >...
GATTGGCATTGCAGAACTCATCCGCTCCGGCACGACGACAATCATGGATATGGGAAGCATGAATCATGAAGAAGAAGTTATTCGTACGGTGACCGAAAGCGGTATTCGTGCCTTCCTCGGCAAGGCGATGATGGATGTAAACGAATTGTATCCGCCGCTGAAGGAATCAACCAAAGATTCTCTGTCGTCAACGCTGAAGTATGCTGAGCACGCTCACGGCTCGGCACATGGGAGAGTTCGTTACGCCGTTGCACCACGTTTCATTCTCTCGTGCACGGATAAGCTCATGAAAGAGGCGTATGAGATGACGAAGCAGTTTCCCGGAATGCTTTTTCACACTCACGCTGCAGAGAATCGTCATGAGATGGATGCGGTGCGGAAGCGCTGCAACATGGACAATGTAGAATATTTCGAAGAGCTCAACATTCTTCATCACAACACCTGCCTCGCACATTGCATTTGGCTGAATGACCATGAAATGGATTTGATGAAGGAGCGTGATGCAAAAGTACTGCATTGCCCTTCATCCAACTTGAAGCTTGGCTCCGGCATTGCAAAGATTCCGGCGATGCAGGCAAAAGGGATTACTGTTTCGCTTGGAGCCGATGGCGCTCCATGCAACAACAATCTTGATATGTTTGACGAGATGCGTCTTGCTGCGTTGATTCAAAAACCGTTGCACGGACCAACCGCAATGAATGCAGAAGCGGTGTTCGCGATGGCGACGCTCGGCGGCGCGGCAACACTTGGGATTGCGAGCGAGGTTGGAAGTCTAGAAACAGGGAAGAAGGCTGACATCGTTCTTCTGGACATCAACCGGATATGGAATCCGTCCTCTCCAAAGAGTGATGATGAAATGTATTCGGCGATTGTCTATTCCTGCTCACCCGAAAATGTTCACTCGGTGATGGTGGATGGACGATGGGTCTTCCGCAATGGTGAACATGTTGGCATTGATGAAGAAGCAATTGTGCGAAATGCAAAGGAAGAACTCCGGCTGCTGCTGCAAAGAGTTCAGTAGGAAAGAATGCCACGGAGGCACAGAGGGCACGGAGAGAAAACTGGCAGAAAAGTGATTCACATATCTTTAAATGAACCAACTCGTTCTCGCTACTCACAACAAGCACAAAGCTGAAGAGCTTCAATACATGTTGAGTGGAACGGACATCGAAGTGCTCACGCTCGATGCGTTCCCTCAAGTAAAAGACCTCGTCGAAGACCAAGATACGCTTGAAGGGAATGCATTGAAGAAGGCGCGAGAAGTGTTTCGTCTTACTTCACTTCCATCTCTTGCCGATGATACGGGGCTTGAAGTCCATTATCTCTACGGTGAGCCAGGAGTCTATTCTGCCCGATATGCCGGACCGAACGCCTCGTATGCCGATAATGTCAAGAGGCTTTTGAAGGCGATGAAAGGCGTTCCGCCGCGACGTCGTGGTGCACGGTTTCGCAGCGTGCTTGCGTTTGTTGCGCCAAACAATATCGAAAAGCTTGTTGAGGGAATATGTTGCGGCGTCATAACTGAAGAACCACGTGGGGGGAGCGGCTTCGGCTACGACCCGATATTTCTTCCGGCGGGCTATCAGCAAACGTTTGCCGAGATGGGCATGGAGTTGAAGAACGCGCTCAGCCATCGCGCGAAAGCGCTGCAGCTTATGGAGAGTCTGTTGCTGGAGTACTTTCGTTCGCAGTGATTCTTACGTGCAACCTAAACTCTTACTCCTTATCACTACTTACCAGAGATTTGTGGGCGAGACCCTTCACTCGCAGAAGATGCTCGTTCAGGGTTTTCAACCCTTGAAGTTGCAGCCGCTGTGTCTTATCTTGGTATATCACTTTACCAGTTGGTAATACATGTTGCCTTCCTTTTTGAAAAAGCGCGGAAAACTTCAGCGCGCGTGGCGTTACACGTCGGAAGGCATTATTTGGAGAATTGTTCTTACCTCCAAAGGACGGTTGGTCGGCGAGTCGAGAACTCTCGACACGAAAGAAGTAAGTTTTTTCTGCGTTGACGCTTCAACGGGAACACCACTCTGGCAAGGAGCAACATTTGGCGAGCAATGGTGGATGGGGATGGAAGCCGTTTGTGGAGAAACGCTTTTCCTCCACAAATATGCAACGCCCAACATGCCTGGGCACAAAGGTATTATAGCTGTCGATGTTGCGTCGGGAAGGCAGTTGTGGTTGAATGAAGAACTGACGTTTGAGTTTGGTGCGGACGATGTTGTTCTTGCCTCGCAGAATACGATACAGGGATTTCAATTCTTTCAGCTTGATGTTCACACAGGAACGTCTGTACAAGAGCTTTCGGCGGCAGAAGCGAAATCGTTGCGGGTCTACGACCTCGTAGAGGAGAAAATCAATTCAGATTTCGATGCGCATTCTGAAGTCGTAACACCCACACCGATTCTTGAACTTGCAGAAGATTCTTCCGAACACGCTCTTGTTATTCGAGATCATTGCGACGCTCGTGAGCTTGTAGGACCTGTTGAATTTCTCGAACACAATAACGTTTTGATTTTCAATTATCATCAACGCAGCTCTTCCTCTACTGAAGAACATGTCAACGCGAACAACATTCTCAAAATAGTGGACAAGAGGAGCGGTATAATTCTTTTCGATACGATAATGAATATGGATTCGTCTTCGGTTGTGCCTGAAACGTTTTTCATGCAAGGCAATATGCTCATGTATGTGCACGAGCGAACAACGCTGACAGCAATTGACCTGACGAGCACGAGTTTGCAGTGAACAATGATAAGTGCTGAACGTATGGCAAAATTCCCCACCACGAGCTCTCAAGTAAAAGAGTATAAACGCATCAACATCAAACAAGTTGATGCGTTCACCGATGTTCCGTTGATGGGAAATCCTGCAGGCGTTGTCGTGAATGCGCAAGGGTTGAGCGACCAGCAGATGCAGGCGATTGCCCGTGAGATGGCTGTGCCCGAAACAGCATTCATCCTTCCTGCCACTCAGCCCGGCGCCGACCTTCGCATTCGGTGGTTCTCCGCTGAGATGGAAGTGCCGCTTTGCGGTCACGCGACGATCGCGAGCTTCCACGTCATGGCGGAGGAAGGCTTGCATGACATGACGAATTCCGGCACGTACAATTTCAACCTTGAGACGAAATCCGGTGTGCTGCCCGTCCGTGTCGAGAAAACTATTTCCCATGCTGATGTGTATTTCGGACTTCCGACGCCGGAGTTTCTTCGTGCCGGACAATTCAAGCTCGACCTGATGCGCATCCTCAACATCACGCTCGAAGAATTCGACCCTCACATGCAAATCGTGATGACGAATTACCTCTTCGTCCCTGTTCGGCGATTGCATACGATCTTTGCAATCAAACCGAACTTCTTTGCTCTTGCACAGTTTCTGACCAACAGAAAACTCTTGGGCGTGTGTGTGTTCACGACGGAAACGATAGAACGGAAGTCAACCGTTCACTCACGCTTTTTCGCGCCTACCGTTGGCATTAATGAAGATCCTGTGACCGGTTCCGCCAACGGTCCGCTGGGCGTGTATCTGTTTGAGCAAGGAATGCTCGATGACAAAATCAACGGTGATACCATCAACATCATCGGCGAGCAGGGTGATGTTATGGGACGAAAAGGCCGCGTAACGATTCAAATGCATCTTCGTGGCAAAACGGTAACCTCCGTGATGATTGGCGGCAGAGCAATTACGACGCTGGATGGGGAGATGATTATTCCCTGACCAGCCCGCGTGCCTGCGCTTAGTTTTTAGAGTTTATAGAGTTGTTAGAGTTCATGGAGTTTGTAGAGTTCGTAGAGCTAAAACGCCTTTTACTCTACGAACTCCGAACTCCATAAACTCTATGAACCATATTACGGCACACTTGCATATATTCATCCATGAACAACACGATTCAATCCCGCGCAACCGACCTCACACAGGATGATGAAGTTCCCTATTTCATGTGGGACTACGGCTATACTGTCGGGCGGATTCGCGAGATTCTCGCTTCGAGCGACGAACAACAGCGGCTCTGGATAATGGCGAAGATACTTCGCGACGCCCGCTATGCCGATGTATGGAAATTCTTTTCCGTGAAGGAATTCCTTGCGCAGAGAAAGAATCTCGCGGGACGATTGGGCAGACAACAACCATTCTGGGAGTTCATGCACCGCCGGTGGGTTAAACAAGGATTCATTCCTGATGCAGAACATTCTCACACCGCTCCAGCACAAGTTCCTTAACGAGTTCTTCCGCCCGGAGTATGAGACGAAGGAATTCTATCTCACGGGCGGCACTGCGCTGAGTGCGTTTTATCTTTACCATAGACGCTCGATTGACCTCGACTTGTTTACGCTAAGCAAGGATTCTTTTCAGCTCGTCGAGCGAACCACGCAAACAATGAGCCGTCAACTTGCGTGCGAGTATTTCCCGATTCGTATCACGCCGTCGTTCAAGCATATCGACATTCAATCCGTGAACGAACGACTCACACTCCATTTTGCGTTAGAGTATTCGCCGCCGATCAAGCAGCCACAGCTCTTCGAAGGCATTGCAGTTTCCTCCATCGAGGAAATTACCGTGAACAAGATTTGTACTGCGCTCGGACGAACAGAGTTGAAGGATCTCGTTGATCTCTATTTTCTTGACAAAGCCGGATACATAATCCGCGACTACTTCGCGCTCGCACAAACCAAGGATGGCGGGCTGACTCCGGAGACACTCGCCTACACGATGGGTCTGTTCAGTGTGGCGGCGATTCCTGATTTCATGATGAAGCCGTTGACAGAGCCGGAGCTTGATCAATTTATCGAATCGACGATTTCCTGGCTGGTAGAGCAGTCGAAGCCACCCGGGTTGCCATAGAACAGTCTAACATCAAGTCTGTGAGCGTTGGCGGACGGGCGATTACGACGCTTGATGGCGAGATGATTATTCCGTGATGAAGCGTTCAGGATTGGAATAATTGCACCATGGTGCAATTAGCCAACACTATTGCACATGCAATGACGCACCTTCATGGTGCAATGTTGAAGATGTTATGCGCAATTGCAACCAATAACCAAGAGGAGAGAAACGATGGGATTACCATACACACAGAAGTACAAACACATTACTCAGGACCAAGTTGATATGGTTAGAGCAATGTCGTTAGAAGAAATCGAAGATGAGATACGAGAACAGAAACGATTTATGCGTGAAATGGAAAGAAAGCAAGACATGACAGCGGCGAGCGACTTCTGTTTTCTATTGTACGACATCAAGGATGAAAAGAAGAACGGAAGAAAGTTTGGGTGAGTGATGTATCTATAGGAGTTGAGACACCGAAAAGCAGGATAATATCCGACCAAACACTGGAAAGGAGTTCACAACATGTTCAATTACGAGGACTGCCCCGATTGTGATTACCATGGCGATGGAAAGTGCTCCGAATGTCATGGTTCGGGAAATGAAACAGATGTGTTCGAAGCCTTGGCTGAGTCTCTGAGCGGGCAGAGCCAGAAATGCAAGAATTGTGGCAGTAACGGAAAATGTCCGACGTGCAAAGGCGAAGGGAGAATTACGAAAACCATTTTTGAAGACTGATACGATAGTTGCAACTGAGCTTAACAAACGCAAGCACGTCACTCACTCGTTTCGTAAGGCTCGGTTGATTCACGTGTTGGCTTCATCAATAGTGTTCGTTCATCGGCTCGCACATTCATGCCAGAGAAGCAAAAGCATAGTGCTCGCCGTGCGTGCTTGCTAAACGTTAGTTGCCCAACGCTTAATGGACAGGGTTAGAGGAAACGTCGATAATCTCGCGCACCGTGAATGATACGATGAACACAGATTGTTTGCTGTTCGGTTCACGTCCGTTCCATTGTTTCTTATTGTAGCTTTCCCCTCATCAAGTTATATTCATACCAGGTGTTACGCAAAACGTATTATTCATTTTTGTAGGGACGTGGGCTTGCCCCGTCCTAACCTTGAACTACACAGAAACCGAGGCAGATGTAACACTCGGATGGGACACGGCAAGCCGATGTCCCTACAGAATTTTCGGTTTTGATTGGTTTGCGTAACGTCAGTTCATGACAAAAATCTCACTACACAATCTCTCGTTGGAATTGCATGCTTCACTCAATCATCTTTGCTCTCGTGCTTATTGGAGCGCTCGCCTTCTTTGCGTACAACACGAAACGTCTTATCAGCTATCTTCAACTCGGGAAACCTGACAATCGTTTCGACAACATCGGGCAACGAATAAAGAACGTCCTCGTCATAGCAATAGGACAGTCAAAGATTCTGCGCGAACCATTTGCCGGTTTGTTGCACGTGATGATTTTTTGGGGATTCATCGTTTTGCTTAGTGCTGTAATTGAATCTATTATTGAAGGATTGATTCCCGGCGCTTCGCTTGCGTTTCTCGGTCCACTCTATCCGCCGCTGATTTGGTTTCAGGATTTGTTCGGCGCATTCGTTGCAGTTGCCGCAATCGTTTCATTGCTTCGTAGACTGTTCTTTCCACCGAAACGCTTGCAGGTATCCGGACATTCGAAATGGGATGCAATTCTCATCCTTGCTTTGATTCTCACCGTGATGGTCACAATGTTCGGACAAAATGCGACTCACATGGACCTTGGAAAGGGCGAGCACAACGAAGCGCGATTTGTTTCATCGTGGGTTTCAGGATTATTCCACGGAATGTCGACCGAGAACGTGTGGGTTTGGTATCGCTTCTTTTTCTGGGGTCACATGATAGCGGTGCTCGGCTTCTTGAACTATTTGCCGTACTCAAAACACCTTCACGTCATCTCATCAACATTCAATGTGTACTTCTCCAACCTGGGCTTGCAACCGAAAGGCGCTCTCAAGCCAATCAATCTTGCAGACGAGACACTCACGAAATACGGCGCGACGGATATCGAGGACTTAACGTGGAAGCAATTACTTGATGGCTACACATGCACTGAATGCGGACGCTGCACCTCCGTTTGTCCGGCTAACGCGACAGGCAAGCTTCTCGACCCGAAGAAAATAATTATTGATGTGAGGGCGAGGACGCTTGAGAAGGCGCCGGTGATGATTGAAGTGAAGGGGGGAACCGCGGAATCGGCGAAACGGCGAAACGGTGAAACGGCGAATCAAGAAGTTCTCGAACATCAGTTGCTGGATAATTTTATTACCGAACAGGAGCTTTGGGCGTGTACAACGTGCATGGCATGCGTGCAAGAGTGTCCCGTGATGATTGAGCATGTCGATACGATTGTTGATTTGCGTCGCGGACTTGTGTTGAACGAATCCCGCTTCCCGGCAGAGCTCACGGCGACGTTCAACAATCTCGAACGTAACTTCACGCCGTGGAACTTTGGACATTCCACTCGTGCAGATTGGGCTAAGGGGATGGACATTCCACTCATGTCGAATACGAAGGATGCTGAAGTGTTGTTCTGGGTTGGTTGCGCCGGAGCGTACGATTCCCGCTACAAAAAAGTTACGCAAAGCTTTGCAAAGCTGATGAAGATGGCGGGAATAAAGTTTGCGATCCTCGGCACAGAAGAAAAATGCAACGGCGATCCGGCTCGCCGCATGGGCAACGAGTATCTTGCACAGATGCTCATTCAGGAAAACGTTGCGACGATGAATCATTACAATGTGAAGAAAATCGTCACGACCTGCCCGCATTGCTTGCAATCGCTCGGCAAAGAATACAAACAATTCAACGGCAACTACGAAGTCGTTCACCACACAACATTCCTGATGAACTTGATTGAACAGGGCAAGCTGAAGATTGCACCGGAGAAAAAAGACTCCATCGTCTTTCACGATCCGTGCTACCTCGGTCGCTACAACGGCGAATACGATGCGCCGCGCAACATCATCGACATGGTGAGCAGCGAACGTCCGGAAATGAAACGCTCGAAAGACAAGAGCTTCTGCTGCGGCGCCGGCGGTGGACGAATGTGGATGGAAGAGCATGAAGGAAAGCGTGTGAACATTGAACGGACGGAAGAGGCATTAGCGACGGGTGCGAACACCATCGGCACAGGTTGTCCATTCTGTATGACGATGATAACGGACGGCGTGAAGGCGAAAGACGCGGCGGAAAAGGTGCACGTAAAGGATATTGCAGAACTGGTTTTAGAAGCGGTTGTCCCTCAACCCTGAGCCGTTTTTTGGCGAAGGGTCTGACAGCATGATGGATTAGTGGAGTAATGGAGTGATGGAGTGATGGAGTGATGGAGTAATGGAGTAATGGAGTGATGGAGTGACGGAGTGATGGAGTGACGGAGTGATGGAGTGATGGAGTAATGGAGTGATGGAGTAATGGAGTGATGGAGTGATGGAGTAATGGAGTGATGCCTGCCCGCTCGACGAATCGTCTACGACCCTACGGGTCCGCAGACCCGTAGGGAGTCATCGACAGAAGCTTGCCTGCTGAACGAGTATTCGGCAAGCGTAGGCGGGGAGTGTTGGATTATTATGAGGAGTAGAAAATGATTACCGGCATGTTTCGATTCGCTCTGCTTGCGCTAACAACGTGCATCGCCTGCACGTGCACGGCGAACGCCCAAGCGCCTCAAACAAAAAAGCAAGACGAGCAATTCACCGTCGAATATTACTATAAGGCGCGCTGGGGCTACGCCGATGAATTCATCCGGCTCTTCAAAAAGAATCACTATCCCGTGCTCAAAAAGCACATGGAGACAGGACGGATTCTGAGCGTCACGGGGGTAAAGCCGCGCTACCACACGACCGAAGAGGGACGGTGGGATTACCGGGTGACGATTGTGTTCAAGAACGTGACCGTTGCACATGACCCGGGCGGCGATGAGGCGATCATACAACAACTCTTTCCGGATCAGGAAACATTCAAACGCGAAGAGCAGCGCCGGTTTGAGATTCTGATTGCTCATTGGGATGTTCCGATTACGGGAGTCGATTTGGAGAAGTAGAAGTCGAGGATGCTACGCCATTGACGAGGAAATGAAGAGTGATGGAAAAAGAACGAATAACGCAGCTCCTTCTTGCATTGAACGATGAATTGTGTTCAATGAATCTGAAGGGCGAAGTGTGTTTGTACGGAGGGGCGGTGATGTGTTTGGTGTATGACGCTCGACCTGCAACAAAAGATGTCGATGCAATATTTGTTCCGACGAAAGAAATCCGTGAAGCAGCAAAGCGAGTTGCTCTAGCAAATGATTTGAATGAAGACTGGCTCAATGATGCAGTCAAAGGGTTCGTTGTCCGGCATCCTCAAGAAGTCTTGTTCAATTTCCCGTGCCTAAAAGTGTTTGTCCCTCCGCCTGATTACTTGCTCGCAATGAAAGCTCTTGCAGCGAGAGTAGAGGCTACCGACAAAAAGGATATTGTTGTACTATTGAAAAGTTTACAGATTAAGACCGCCGAAGAAGTGTTCGGAATTCTTGAGCAATATTATCCGCATTCCATGATTCGTCCAGCCACGAAGTTCTTTATTGAAGAGCTATTTGAATCGAAATGATTACGGTACGCGAAACAAAGCAGAACATTGAAGCCGATCCGGAAAACTGGGTCATCCATCTGATGAACTTCGTTGATGACTTCCGTTTTCACAAGAATGTATCTGCCGTTGCTGAGCCGTTTGATCTGTCGGACGAAAAAATGGATGCGCTCATTGCCTCAACGGCAACATATCTCTGCGATGAGTTAGGAATTGATACGCCTCGATGGATTTTCGATGTCCCCGCATGTACACATCCTTGGTTTGTTTCGGGGATGGAAAGTTTGAAAGCAATTGCGTTGGCCGAAAGTCCCGTACAGTTTCGTATTCGGAAGATTTTCGTTCTCGAAAACTTTCTGAGCCGAGCCTGACCCGATTTGGAAACTCGAGTGGTTCCTCAATCGCTTGCCGGATCTTTTGAACGCAGTCATCATTTCTTAACTGCTTTTACGCACATTAACCGGAAGCATTGCCACAAAAATGCACAAAGGACACAAAGTCCTTGAAAAGACTCCTCCTTTTCTTAAGGTTTTCTTCGTGTTCTTGGTGTCTTCGTGGCGAAATTATTTGGTTTGCGTAACATCAGTCCTTAAGTTTTCGCAGGAGGATTCATGAGCATGACAGCAAAGGAAATTATCACCGAAGCCTTGAGCTTGTCTTCAACGGAACGCGCACGGATTGCGGAAGAACTGATTTCCAGCCTCGAAGACGACATCGATGAAGATGTTGAGAAAGCTTGGCAAGCAGAAATTAATCGCCGCATTGATGAGGTTGAATCAGGGAGTGTGAAGTGCATTCCATGGGAAGAAGTTCTTCAAAAACTAAGGGCGAACGCTCTTCTGCAAAGTTAGAGAAAACCCGGATACTGGTTGTCGCGAAAGTTCTGATTATTCCCTTCTTGAACGAGAGACTATGAATTCCCCTCAATACGATTTACTTCCACTCCTCAAACAATATTTCGGCTTCGCATCTTTCCGTCCGCTGCAAGAGGAAATAATCAGCGACTCGCTTGCGGGCAAAGATGTGTTTGCGCTTCTTCCGACAGGCGGTGGCAAGTCGCTGTGCTTTCAACTTCCTGCGTTAGCTCGTCCCGGACTAACGCTCGTAATTTCTCCTCTTATTTCTCTGATGAAGGATCAGGTTGATGCAATGCAGGCGAGCGGCGTTGCGGCAACATTTCTCAATTCATCACTCCATCCACAAGAGGCGAACGAGAGAATGCGCGGGTTGCATGAAGGCAAGTTCCGTTTGTTGTACGTCGCACCGGAACGCGCTGTGCTGATGGGATTTCTTTCTGATATGCAGAATTGGAATGTGAGCTTGATTGCAGTGGACGAAGCGCATTGCATCAGCGAATGGGGACATGACTTCCGTCCTGAGTACAGGCAACTGATTGAACTGCGGAACCTGCTGCCGAAAGTTCCCATGATGGCGCTGACGGCAACGGCAACAACCCGCGTTCGGGAAGACATCCTCAAACATCTGCAGCTTCGCGATGCGCACTGCTATGTTGCGAGCTTCAATCGTCCCAACTTAAGCTACAAAGTTATTCCGAAGTCGGACCCGTACTCGCAAGTATTGCAATTCGTGCGTGCGCGACCGAACGAGAGTGGAATTGTGTATTGTCAAAGTCGCAAAACCTCCGAGTCGGTTGCCGAACGATTGAAAGAAGACGGCATTTCCGCCGCGCCCTACCACGCCGGTCTTGCCGCTCTTGACCGGACGCGTCATCAGGAATTATTTCTCCGTGATGAAGTGCGGGTGATTTGTGCGACGATTGCCTTCGGCATGGGCATCAACAAGCCGAATGTTCGTTTCGTCGTGCATTATGATTTGCCGAAGAACATCGAAGGCTATTATCAGGAAACCGGACGCGCTGGACGCGATGGTTTACCTGCTGAATGTGTACTGCTCTTCAGCGCCGGAGATATGATGAAGCAATTGTTCTTCATCGAAGAAAAGCCCGATCCGCACGAACAGCGAATTGCCAGGGCGCAACTGGAACAGATGGTGCACTACGCCGAAAGCGCGGAATGCCGCCGCTCGGTGTTGCTGGAATATTTTGGCGAGCAATACGGCGAGCCGAATTGCAACGGCTGCGACAACTGTCTCGCGCCGAAGGAAACGTATGACGCGACGGTTGCCGCGCAAAAATTTCTTTCGTGCGTCTATCGCATCAAAGAGAGAAGCGGCTTCAGTGTTGGCATGAACCACATTGTTGAAGTGCTGACGGGAGCGGACACGGAAAAAATCAGAAAGTGGAACCACAAAGAACTTTCCACGTACGGCATCGGCAAGGAGATGAGCCGCGCCGAGTGGCAGACTGTCGGTCGACAGTTGATGCGGCTGCGCCATGTGCAGCAGAATCACGAAAAGTTCAATGTGCTTGAGCTGACCGATGAAGGCATGCGTGTGCTGAAGCAACGCATTGCAATCCATCTTACGAAGCCGGTGGTTGTTGCCGAACCGGCGAAGCATGGCGTCGGAGAAATTGAGTGTGATGAACAGTTGTTCGACCGGCTGCGCGTGCTGCGGAAACGCTTAGCCGACCAGCGAAACGTTGCGGCGTACATTGTCTTCTCCGACGTTGCGCTGCGCCAGATGGCGCGGCAATACCCGGCGACACCACACGAGTTCGTTCGCATCAGCGGCGTTGGAGAAAAGAAGCTGAATGAGTTCGGAAAGGTATTCATGTCGGAAGTCGAGCGGTATCTTCAGACGAACACGAAGATGGAATTTCGCGATGTGCTGCCGGCTGCCTCATCGCCGCCGAAGGGAATGAATGAAACGACGCGGGAATCGCTCAAGCTGTTTCGCTTGGGAAAATCAATGGAACAGATAGCGGAGACCCGTCGTCTTGCGATGAGCACGATTGAAGGGCATTTGCTTGCCGCGGTGAACGCCGGCGAAGAGCTGGATGTGAATCGAATACTCACGCCCGATGCACGGGAAGAAATAGCCGCCGCGTTTGCAAAGCTCGGGTTCAGTAATTTGACGGGAGTGTATGAGAAGCTTGGCGAGAAGTTCAGCTACGGTGTGTTGAGGATCTATCGCGCAGCAAAACAAAAAGGAAGGTCGTAATTCTCAACCCTGAGCGTTTTGTGCGAAGGGTCTGCAAGTCAGAAATCAGAGGTCAGAAATCAGAAGTCAGAAATCAGAGGTCAGAAATCAGAAGTCAGAAATCAGAAGTCAGAAATCAGAAGTCAGAAATCAGAAGTCAGAATCCATAATC
>Ga0209514_10007642_pt1 | contig 12673 bp, 10 predicted proteins | sample Subgrocontami58m_FD_187452 | JGI IMG/M metagenome (GOLD analysis project Ga0209514, IMG submission 187452) | Subsurface groundwater microbial communities from S. Glens Falls, New York, USA - GMW37 contaminated, 5.8 m (SPAdes) (version 3) | ecosystem: Environmental > Aquatic > Deep subsurface >...
TGGGTGGTGTGGGACGCCCAGAAGGCCGCGCTGGAAGTGAAGGATTACCAGTCGGCCATTTCATGGTCGGCGCAGACGGCCCTGCGCGACATCATCGGCAAAATGATGTTGGCGGATATTCTGACCGGCCGCGAGGTGATCGATCACGAGTTGCAGAAGATCATCGACCAGCGCACGACGCCGTGGGGCATCACCGTTCAATCGGTGGAGATACGCGACATCATCATCCCTGCCGCGCTGGAGGACGCCATGAGCCGCCAGGCGCAGGCCGAGCGCGAGCGCCAGGCCCGTGTCATACTCGGCGAGTCCGAAAAGCAAATCGCCGAGAGCTTCGCCGAGGCCTCCAGGGCATATGTTACCAATCCGACAGCCCTGCACCTGCGCGCCATGAACATGTTGTTCGAAGGGCTGAAGCAGAAAGGCGCGCTGGTCATCGTGCCGTCTTCGGCGGTGGATACCATGAACCTCGGCGCCGTCGCCGGCCTGACGTCGCTGGCCGGTTCGCAAATCGGCGACACACCGCCGGCCAAATGAGCGCGGCCAAGGACGGATCGTGCTATACCTTTACCCACTGAACGTCGTTTTGATGATTGGCCTGCCGCTGGCGCTGGGGTTTGTGCTGGCTCTGGCTGGGGCTGGCGATCGGGTGGCACGCGCTGGTAGATGCGGCCAGCGCAATCGGGGCGCCAACGCTGGGAATATACTGGACGGAAGTGCTGGTCGCCGCACTGGCCGTCGCCAGCCTGATCCTCTTGTTCAGGCTGTGGCCCACGGCAGCGGGGGCAGTGCCGGCGCCCCAGTCGGTTGAAAGCGAACCGATCGCCGCAGGGGATGCGCCATGATCCACCTCGAAAAACTCACAAAAAAGTTCGGCGCCCTCACCGCCGTCGATTCGCTGTCGCTCGACGTCGGCGAAGGCGAGGTGTTCGGATTTTTGGGGCCGAACGGCGCCGGCAAGACTACCACGGTGCGCATGCTCACCAGCCTCATCGGCCCCACCGGCGGCCGGGCCACCGTCAACGGGCTGGAAATTGGCCGCGACGACCAGGCCATCCGGCAGACCGTGGGCCTGCTCACCGAAACGCCCGGCCTGTACGATCGGCTGAGCGCCGAGCACAACCTGACCATTTTTGCCCGCCTCTATGGCGTGCGCGACGCGCCCGGCCAGGTGCAAAAATACCTGCGCATGCTTGGGCTGTGGGAGCGGCGGCAGGACGAGGCCGGGAGCTTCTCCAAGGGCATGCGGCAAAAGCTGGCCCTTGCCCGCGCCCTGCTGCACGAGCCTAAAGTGCTCTTTTTGGACGAGCCCACCGGCGGGCTGGACCCGGAAGCCGCCAAACTGGTGCGCGATTTCATCGGCGAACTGAAGACCGAGGGGCGCACCATCTTCCTGTGCACCCACAACTTGGACGAGGCCGACCGCCTGTGCAGCCGCATCGGCATCTTCAAAACCCGGCTCATCACCGTGGACACCCCGGCCAACCTGCGGCAAAAGCTCTATGGCCGCACCGTCGTGTTTCACGTGAAACAACTGCTGCCGGAGTGGGTGGGGGCCGTGCGCGCCCTGCCGTTCGTCCGCAGCGCGGAGGCGGCCGACTCGCGGTTGGTGGTGGGGTTGGACGACCCGGAAACGCACAACCCGGACATCCTGCGGCAGCTGGTGGCCGCCGGGGCCGACGTGCAATTTGTCGGCGAGCTGCGCCATTCGCTGGAAGACATTTACCTGCAATTCATCGAGAAGGCAGGGCAGCCATGAACCGCACCCAGGCGGGTAGAGACGCCCCGGCGGGGCGTCTCCTGCAATTCATCGAGAAGGCAGGGCAGCCATGAATCGCATCCAAACCATTGTCGAAAAAGAGTGGGCCGAGGTCTTCAAGAACAGAATAGTGCTATTCACCGTGGCCTTCCTGCCCATCCTCTTCACCGCGCTGCCGCTGATCATCCTGTACACCACGCGCGGCGCGGTCTCCGCCGGCGACAGCACCGACATACCGCCGTCGTTTGCCAAAGCCTGCGGCGGCATCACCCCCGGCGAGTGCCTGCAGATTTTCCTCGTCAACCAGTTCATGATCCTGTTCATGATGATGCCGCTGATTATCCCGATCGCCATCGCCTCCTATAGCATCGTGGGCGAAAAGGCCACCCGCAGCCTCGAGCCGTTGTTGGCCACGCCCATCACCACGCCCGAACTGCTCGCCGGAAAAAGCCTGGCCGCGGCCGTCCCCGCCATTCTCGCCACGTGGCTTGGCTTTGTCGTTTTCGTGATAGGCGTCCCGCTCGTCGGCGGGGGACCCGCCATCATCACCAGCATCCTTAGCAGCGTGTGGCTCACGGCCATCTTTGTCGTGGGGCCGCTCATGGCCGTCATGGCCGTCAACTTCGCCATCATGGTCTCGTCGCGCGTCAACGATCCGCGCGCCGCCGAGCAAATCTCGGCCGTCGTGGTCGTGCCCATTTTGGGGCTTATGTTCGGCCAGATAGCGGGCGTGATTGTGCTCAATGTGCAATTGATGATGCTCACGGCGCTGGTGCTGGCGATCATCGACGTGGGACTCATCTATCTGGGCGCGCGACTGTTTCAGCGCGAGACGATTCTGACCAAGTGGAAATAAACCATGCGGCAATTGGACGACTCGCGCTATCTGGACCAGCGACCGCCAATACACGTTAGCGTGTATTGGCTCCGATAACCGCCATCGCATTATCAACCTGCCGCCATGGTGGGGCAATAATCACTAGAACAAGAAAAGGTAGTAACCACTTGCGCGTCAGTCGTTCGGCCAAAACAGCGACTAAAGTCGCCACTACGGGACGATTTCGTGATCTACTGATAATGAACAAAGGCCGCTCTTTGCCCGAGCGGCCTTTTTCTGTGGGGTGGCCGGCGTGCTGCAAAACGCCACAATTGCCCTCTCAGTTTGCTTGAATTGCCGAGGCGTCTCATAGTACAATGCGGCAGCATCGGGGTCTCACACTGCTCGTCTGGAGAAGCCATCATGAAAGTGTCTTGCCTGCAAGAAAACCTCGCCAAAGGCTTAAGCATTGTCAGCCGCGCCGTGGCTGCCCGCAGCACCTTGCCCGTGCTGGGCAACATCCTGTTGGCCACCGACCAATCGCGCCTGCGCCTCTCGGCCACCAACCTTGAGATGACGATCACCTGCTGGATCGGCGCAAAGATCGAGGAGGAAGGCTCCACCACGATTCCGGCCAAAACGTTCAACGACATCGTCGGCGCGCTGCCGCAAGGCCAGGTGGAAATGAGCCTCAACGTGCGCACGCAGTCGCTCAACGTGCGCGGCGGCTCGTTCAACAACGACGTTAAGTGCATCGACGCGCAGGAGTTCCCCATCATCCCGCAGGCCGATTTGACAAACGGCATTCATCTCAACGTGACCGACCTGCGCGAGATGATTGAGCACGTGACCTTCGCCGCCGCCACCGACGACGCCCGGCCGATCCTCACCGGCGTGCTGGTCAAGATCGAATCGGGCACGGTGACTTTCGCCGCCACCGACGGCTACCGCCTCGCCGTGCGCACCGCGCACCTCTCCTCGCCCGCCGGTGAGCCGGTCACCGCCATTATCCCGGCTCGTGCTCTGGCCGAACTGGGGCGCGTGGCCGGGGATCAGGACGAAGCGGCCATCATGACTCTGCCGCCCGCCCGGGCACAGGTAATCTTTCATCTCAAGGATGTGGAGTTGGTGTCGCAACTCATCGAAGGCGCCTACCCCGATTACCAGCACATCATCCCGCGCAACTACACCTCGCGCACCGTCATGTCCACCGAGGCCTTCCTCAAGGCGTGCAAGGCTGCCGACATTTTTGCCCGCGAGAGCGCGCACACCGCCCGCTTTAAGATCACTGCCGGCGGCGAGTTGGAGCCGGGGATGGTTGAGATTGACGCCCAGGCGGCTGAGACCGGATCCAACGAGGCCAAGCTCGACGCCACGGTGGAAGGCGGCAGCGTGGAAATCTCGTTCAACGTCAAATATCTGGTGGACGTGCTGAACGTCATTAGCACCCCCAACGTGGCACTGGAAACCACCACCCCCTCCAGCCCCGGCGTGATCCGCGCCGTCGGCCACGACGATTACCTCTACGTCGTGATGCCCATGCGCACCGGCAAGTAACGTCCGGCTGCCTTTCCAACCTGTCCATCACTAAGGGCGCATCACCTGCGCCCCTGCTGTGATCCTTATGCCCCTCTCACCACTCACCCCCGCCCAGCTTCGCCGCGTGTGCGATCCCGCCTCGCTCGGGTTCGATACCACCGCCTCGCTCGCCGTTGCGCCCGACATCATCGGCCAGCCGCGCGGCACGCGGGCCATTGAATTTGGCATTGACATCGAAAGCCCCGGCTACAACATTTTTGTGCTGGGCGAAGAAGGCACGGGCCGCACCACGGCCATTGGCCGCTTTTTGCGCCAGCGCGCCGCCACGCGCCTCACGCCGCAGGACTGGGTGTACGTCAACAACTTCGCCGAGCCGCACCGGCCGCGCGCCCTCAACCTGCCCGCCGGGATGGGAACGGCGCTGCGCGACGACATGACCGCGTTGGTGAGCTACCTGCGGCGCAGCCTGCCCCAGGCCTTTGAGCAGGAAGCCTACACTCAGGCCCGCAACCAAATTCAAGACAAGCTCTCCGCCGATAGCGAGGCGCGGTTCTCGGCGTTGCAGTCCCGCGCCGCCGCCGTCAACATTGCCCCGGTGCGCGTGCCCGATGGCTGGTCGCTCGTGCCCTTGCGCAACGGCGAGCCGATGGCCCCGGCGGCCTATGGGGCGCTGCCCGAGGCCGAGCGCAAAACCCTCGAGGCCGACCGCCGCGCCGTCGAGCATGAACTGGAAGACACGCTGCGGCAGATACGCGAACTGGAAAAGGCCACGGCAGACAGCCTGCGCGCGCTCGACAAGCAAGTGGCCGCCTCGGTGGTGGACCATCAGATTGACGAACTGAAAGCCAAATACGGCGCTCACGCCGAAACAGCCTGTTACCTCGACGAGGTCCGGGGCGACTTGTTGGATCACGTGTCCGACTTCCTCCCGGCGGCCTCCGACAAAAGCGTCCCGCCCGATTTCCGAAGATACGGGGTCAACGTGGTGGTCGATCACGGCCGCACCGCCGGCGCCCCGGTGATAGTCGAATTGAACCCCACCTTTAGCAAGCTGATGGGGCGCATTGAGCACGAAGCGCGGATGGGCGCATTGGTTACCGACTTCACCCTGATCAAAACGGGAAGCCTGCACGCGGCCAACGGCGGCTACTTGGTGCTGCGCGCCCGCGACGTGTACAGCGATTCGCAGGCCTGGGACGCGCTCAAGCGCTCGCTGCTCTCGGGTTTTGTGCGCACCGAGGACATTGCCGCCAAGGGCGGTTTTAGCACGACCAGCCTCGACCCGGAGCCGATCCCGCTCGATCTCAAAGTGGTGCTGGTCGGCTCTTCCGGCGCCTACTATTTCCTGTTCGACGCCGACGAGGACTTCGCCAACATTTTCAAAGTGAAGGCCGACTTCTCGAGCGAGATGCCGCGCACCCCGGAGAACGAGCAGCAATACGCGGGGTTTGTGGCTGCGCGCTGCGCGGAAGAATCACTGCGCCCCTTCGACTGCGGCGCGGTGGCCAAGGTGGTGGAATTCGGTTCCCGCGCCGCGCAAGATCAAACCAAGCTGAGCGTGCGCTTTGGCGAGATTGCGGATCTGCTGCGCGAGGCCAATTACTGGGCCGGCAAGGCCGGACACGAGCCGGCAATCGCCGCCGACGTGCAGAAGGCTGTTGAGGAAAAGGTGTATCGCTCCAACGAGACCGAGCAATACATGCGTGACCGCATCCTCGAAGGCTCGATTTTCATCGACACCAGCGGCGAGGTGGTGGGGCAGGTGAACGCCCTGAGCGTCAGCGCGTCGGCAGACTATAGCTACTGCCTGCCCTCGCGCATCACGGCGCGCACGTTTGTGGGCCACAGCGGCATCAGCCAGATTGAGCGCGATACGAACATGGCCGGGCCGATCCACAACAAAGGCCTGCTGACGCTCACCAGTTTTTTCAACGCCACGTATGCCTCGCAGCGGGCGGTGTCGTTCTCGGCGCAGATTACCTTTGAGCAAACCTACGGCGGCGTGGAGGGCGACAGCGCCTCGTGCGCCGAACTGTATGCGCTGATCTCCAGCCTGTCGGGGCGCCCCGTCAAACAATCGCTGGCGGTGACCGGCGCGGTGAATCAGGAAGGCAACGTGCAGCCCATTGGCGCGGTGAACGAAAAGATCGAAGGGTTCTTTGCCGTGTGCGAGGCGCGCGGCCTCACCGGCGAGCAAGGGGTGCTCATCCCGGCGACCAACGTGCGCGATTTGATGTTGAGCGAAAAAGTGGTGGCCGCCGCCGAGGCGGGCCGGTTTCACATCTGGCCCATCAGCACGGTGGACGAGGGCATCGAGATTCTGACCGGCGCGAAAGCCGGCGCGCGCAAAGGCGGCCGTTACCCGGAGAACACGGTGCACGGCGCGGTGCAGAAGCGGCTGCGCGAACTAGCCCGAGGCCACGACCACGAGCGCGACGACGACCGGCCGCGCTCGGCGCGCAAAAAGACTGCGCGCAAAAAGCGGGTGGTGAGGAAGCGGCCCGTTGCGAAAAAACGTCCGGCGCGGAAGGCGAAGCGGTGACGTGTGAAAGACGAAAGCTGAAGCGACTACCCAACGCCCCGCTTCAAGGGCGATGGTTGGACGACATTAGACGATCCTCTTCCACCGCTTGAATGCGTTGATGTCATCTGGCGATAAATCAAACCACTCACCTTCGCCTCGTTTCTCCGCGAAGCGGCGATGCCAGTACACCTCAACTCCAGAAGGATCATCTGTCTCGATGCTGTGAATCGTTGTTGGAGGAATTGGAATCTTGATCGCGAGTTGTCGTTCGCGGCTTCCAACTGAAACTGTACGACCGATCTTGTAGTGCCGTCCGGACCTCATCAGATAGACGAATCCTGTAGCTACTTTTGGTGCTGGGCCGATCTCGGCCGCTGTTTGCTTTCTCTGAGTCGGCTTGTGGTTCTGCAATAAAGCCAGGATATCTTTGTAACCTGGGTGGGATTGGCAGTAACGGAGTACCGCATCTAGCAATTGATCTTTTCGACCAAGCCTGGCAAACACCGTGTGGCTTGGAAAAGACTTATCCGTTCCCGCTTTGCGTCGAATCTCGCCTGTTACCGGTAGGTGCTGTAACTCACGAGTTAGAGAGATGTAGCTTTGTATCAGCACCTCGTCGCTTGTTGCAGTTGCAAGCTGGTTTGGTGCGTAACCTGCCTCGACAAGTGCATCGCCCCACCGCAGCCAGAAATAGGGATACCAGTCTGAAGTTCCGATTCCGGTCTGGCGCTCAAATGCCATGCGCCCAAGTGCCTTGCCACCGTTTGCGATGGCGAGCCGCTTAATAGCTTCGACAATCTCTACTTTCTCCATGTGGGTGCCTATGTCGTCCAACGAATTAAGGGTTGATGTGGCGCGGAGCCGTCACATAATCCAGAGTTGAACCAAGCCGCGCGGGTACGCTGGCTTAGCGGATTGTGTCCTAAGTTTAGGTCAACTTGGAAATTAAGGAAAGTCGTCGGTCAACAGACGTGGCACCGGATGCCAGAGGGTGGCGGGTTCGCTAGTGGCTGATGTCGAGCGTTAGGCCCTGCGCCCATCCGCGCGAAGGGGAGTCGCGAGGGAGGCGGAGATAGGCCGGCTGGTGTATCAGTTGTATGAGTTGACGGAGGAAGAGATAAAGGTGGTGGAATGGAGGTAAGGGATATAATCACATGGAGCGCACATGAAGAAAAATTCTATCAAGAAGCAGGATGATTACGAACTAAACGAAGAGTACGACCTCTCAAAAATGACTATTCTTCCAAAAGGGCGCTTTGACCCCAAACACAGGATTGGCAACAATGTCATTGTCCTTGACCCTGATGTTGCCAAAGCTTTTCCCAGCGACGAAGCGGTCAATGAAGCCTTGCGCCTGCTCCTGAAAGCCAGCAAACTTTCACAACGCACTTCCGCTTAACAGATTGTCACCCAAATCCTGGCGGCAAAGCGCGTCAACTCCGCGGCGGATACGAGTCAATGGGAGAGGGAGATTGATCACGCGAAGCGGGTCGCTTCGCGTCAGTTGTATGGGTTGACGGAGGAAGAGATACAGATAATTGAAGGCAGACCCTAAAGGTTTCTTTCGTTAACCATCGTCACGTCTAGCAGGATGGTCTGGCATATCAGAACGATTGATAGCCGAGAAAACCTTTAGGGTCTTTTGGTATCGGAGATTGGCCATGCCCAGCCCGCCCTCGCTACTCTACGACACCTACTATCACATCTACAATCGCGGCACGAACCGCGAGAATATTTTTCGCGAAGAGCGCAATTACGAATACTTCCTGAAGCTCTATATCAAACACATCGAGCCGGTGGCCGAGACGTTTGCTTACTGTCTGCTCCGTAATCATTTTCATGTCTTAGTCAGGGTGAAGAGTGAGGAGGAAATCCTGGAGACCCTAAAGGTCTCAAAGACCTTTAGGGTCTGGTCTCCTTCTCAAAAGTTCGCCGCCTTTTTCAACGCCTACGCCAAAGCCATCAACCACGCCTACGGGCGGACGGGCAGTTTGTTTCAGCATCCTTTTGGGCGTGTGCCAGTGACCAACGACCGCCAATTTTGGAACGTCATCGCCTATATTCACCAGAACCCGCGCAAGCACAAGTTCGTGGATGATTTTCGCGAATGGAAATGGTCATCCTACGGTTCACTATTATCCGAACAGCCCACGCGCCTACAACGCGCGGCGGTGCTGGAATGGTTTGGCGGCCCGCAACGTTACGTGGAGTTGCATACCCAGTGGGTTACAGAAGCGGAAAGCCGCTGGTTTGCGGCAGATGATGACGATTAATCCAAAGACCCTAAAGGTCTTGAAGACCTTTAGGGTCTGCTATCGGCGCGAAAGGAAAGACGAGATGGAGCATCAACAGATCACCTTTCAGCTTCCCTGGTTGCCGGAAGCGCTGGCCCGGCTGGATAACTGGAAGCAGGTCGCGAGGATGCTGCAACAGAGCAGCCGCCCCGGCACTTTCACCCCGGATGATCTGGAACAATATCGACAGGCCTGGTCCCAGCCCGGAGCGTACACATCCATGCTCAACTGGTATCGCGCTCTCGTTCAGAAGCTACCTCGGCCACCCGCAAGCCCTCGCATCCGGGTACCTACGTTGCTCATCTGGGGCGCACGGGATATGTTCCTAGGGCGGGATTTGGCTCAACCCAGCATGGCCCTGTGCGAAGACGGACGCCTGATTCTCGTGGAAGGCGCGAGTCACTGGGTGCATCATGAAGAAGCTAACCGGGTCAACGAATTGATTGATGCCTTCCTGCAGGGGCGCATGGAACGCCAACCACAGTAAACCTGCCGGGGTCTGACCAGTTTTCCGCCCGTCACGTTCAATCAACAAACAATATCATCGAATTGATCGTCCCCTCGCCAACAAGCCCCCTCCGTGCTAGACTCCCCGGTGTCATAATGGGGAGCCGCCTGTGCGAGTGAAATTCTGGGGAGTGCGGGGGTCTATTCCCACCCCGCTCTCAACCGATCAATTGCAGGACAAACTATTTCGCGCCCTTTCGGCTGCCAAGGGATTGAACCTTTCAGATCCGGCGGCCGTGCGGGCTTTTATTGCCACCCTGCCGCCCAGCGTTCGCAGCGTGGTCGGCGGCAACACCACCTGCGCCGAAGTGAGCAGCGGCGACGACACCCTCATCATCGACTGCGGCTCGGGCATGCGCGCGCTGGGCGTGTCGCTCATGGGGCACGAGTTCGGGCGCGGGCAGGGCACGGCTCACATCTTCCTCACCCACGCCCACTGGGATCACCTGCAGGGCTTCCCCTTCTTTGCCCCGGCCTATATCCCCGGCAACAAGCTCATCTTCTACGCCGTCAATCACGATCCGCAGCATTACCTCGAACACCAGCAGGTCGCCCCCACCTACTTCCCCATCACCCCGCACGAAATGAAAGCCGACATGCAGTTCATCCAACTGCGCGAAGGCGAAACTGTGCAGATCGGGCGCACCGCCGTGAGCAGCCTGGCCCTGTACCACCCCGGGGTCGCTTACGCTTACCGTTTCGACGACGGCGAGAGCGTGTTCGTGTTCGCCTCCGACGGGGAATACAAAACTTTGGACGCCGGCAGCCTGCGCAAATTCACCGACTTCTTTGCCAACGCCGACGCCCTCCTCTTCGACTGCCAGTTCTCGATGCGCGACGTGCTGCTCTCCAAAGCCGACTGGGGCCACTCCTCGGCCATGATCGGCGTGGAAATTGCCGAACGGGCCGGGGCGCGCAAACTCATCACCACCCACTACGACCCCGCCGACACCGACGAACAGATTTACAGCGTGGCCGAGGCCGCCCGCCGCTATTCACAAATCACTCCCACGCCGGGGCGCGTCGAAGTCGTCGTGGGCACCGAAGGATTGGAACTCTTCCTCGGCCCGCCGCTGGGCCTCGAAGTGCTGGAAGATCGCGAAGCCGATATTTGGATGCTGGCCTATGCCGGTCAACTGAACGTGGCCACCGCCGCCGCCGCCCAGTCCACCCTCATCAGCTTCCTCAACGACGCCCCCAACCGGCGCGTCATCCTCGACCTCACCCTCATCGCCGCGGTGGATGCCGTGGGCGTGCGCGCCCTCATTGAAGCCTTCCGCGCGGTGCCCGGCGCGCAACTGAGCTTTGTGGCCCCGGCCGCTTTTGTGCGCCGCGCCCTCGACAATTCCCACGCCCGCGAAGCCGGCGCGCTCTTTCGCAGCCGCTCGCACGCCGTGGCTGCCATGGTCGGCCCGGCGCATCTGCACCTGCGCGACCAGATGCTGGGCGGCTACCGGTTGGGCAGCACCATCGCCGCCGACGAATTCGGGGCCATCTATTCGGCTGCCCGGCGCGACGACGCCGCGCCTCTCATCATGCAAGTACTCGGCGTGGATGTGCCGCCGGTTGAGCAGCAGCGCTTCATCGAATCGGCCAAGGCCTGGTGCCACCTCACCCATCCCCGCCTTGTGCCCGGGCGCGAAGTCGTTCAGGAGAGCGGCCTCATTGCCTTTGTAGGCGAGCGCCCCGTCGGCGAAACGTGGAACGAGTGGCTGGCCCAACACGGCGGCCGCCCCGATCCGCAATCCGGTTTGCGCTGGATGCGCGAAATCGTCGAGGCCCTCGACCACGCCCATCGCAACCGCGTCGTCCACGGCGACATCCGCCCCGAATGTTTTGTGTTCAACAACGGCCACGCCCGCATCGCCCGCTCGCTACTCTTTCCGCGCAGCGGCGCGCTGCCCTCCGCCTACCGCTCGCCCGAGCAACTGCGCGGCCACCCGCCCGTGGCTGCCTCCGACCTCTTTGCCCTCGGCGTGCTGCTCTACGAAGCCCTCACCGGCAGCCATCCCTTCGCCGCCGAAGTCGAGGAGCAAATGATCGCCCAGCAATTGCAGGGCGCGCCCCTCTCGCCCCGCGTCTTCCTGCCCGATATCTCCGCCGGCCTCGAACACTTTCTGCTCAAGCTGCTCAAGCACGAACCCGCCGAGCGCTTTGCCTCTGCCGACGATTTGCTCGACACCCTGGACGGATTGCTCCGCCGCCCGTAATACGTTCTATAATTCGGAATATGCGCCGCGCCCTCCTCATCGGCCTCCTCCTCAGCGCCGCCGCCCTGGCCTGCAACTTCCCCGGCCTCGCCGCGCCACCCACGCGCACCCCGCTGCCCACCATCACCCCCTCGGGCACTGCGGCGCCGCTCAACAACGCCCAACCCTCCGCCACGGCCACCACCCCGGCGTCCCCGGCCCCCGTCACGCCCACGCCGGGCCACACACCCACGCCCACGTCCACCAGCAAACTGCCGCCCACCCCCACCCAGCGGCCCGTCGTCGTCCCCAACGCGGGTGGCCCGCTCAACATCACCAACGTCCTCCTCGTATCGGTGCAACGCGATCCGTCGCGGACCAACGGCGCCATCGCCAAAATCAAAATCGAATTCACCGGCGGCCATTCGCCCTACACTTATTATGAAGAAGGCGTGCGCCAGCGCGGCAACCCGGTGAACGCCCTCACCGCGTGCGGCGCCACGCTCGTGCACACCGTGCGGGTGGATTCCGCCGACGGCCAAACCGACTCGCAGTCGTATTACTTCGACCCGATCGTGTGCCCGCCATGACCGCCGAGCCTTTGCGAGATCGACTGCGCCGCCTCGGCGTGAAAACGGGCCGCGACGCGTTTGCCAACCCCCCGCCGCCTCGCCAAGGGGCGACCCTGCCACCGGCCCCGGCGCCCATCCCTAGCCTCATCCCGGGCCGCGAACTGGCCACCGGCGCCGGCGTCTACTTCGTCGCCGAATCCATTTACCCCGTGCATCATCGCCACGGCACGCGCGCGCTGGCCGACGTGCTGGCCTGCGACCCGAACACCGCCGCCCGCATCACCCGCAACGACTCGTTCGCAGGCATCGACCTCTCACGCCTGGCCTTCTTCGATATCGAAACCACCGGCCTCGCCGGGGGCGCGGGCACGCTGGCCTTCCTCATCGGCGTGGGCGCATTCGAAAACGATCACTTCATCCTGCGCCAGTTTTTTTTGCGCGACCCCGCCGAAGAGCACGCCCTGCTGCACGGACT
>Ga0209514_10007643_pt1 | contig 12673 bp, 9 predicted proteins | sample Subgrocontami58m_FD_187452 | JGI IMG/M metagenome (GOLD analysis project Ga0209514, IMG submission 187452) | Subsurface groundwater microbial communities from S. Glens Falls, New York, USA - GMW37 contaminated, 5.8 m (SPAdes) (version 3) | ecosystem: Environmental > Aquatic > Deep subsurface >...
CAATTCAGATAAGGGAGTAGATATGGCAAAGCTTACCGGCGCTCACCTCTTCATCCGCTGCCTCAAGCTGGAGGGCGTGACGCGGATATTCACCATCGTGGGCGACACCATCCTCCCGCTGGTGGATGCCGCCGCCGATGAGGGCATCGAGTTCATAGATACGCGGCATGAGGGCGCAGCCATGCAGATGGCCGACGGCTACGCCAGGGTCACAGGCCGGCCTGCCGTGGCCATGGTCACCGGCGGCCCGGGGTTCTCCAACGCCATGTCCGCGTTGCCATCCATATACTCCGCCGAAAGCCCAGTAGTATTCGTGGCGGGCTGCGCCGAGCTGCCTGAGAAGGGCATGTACGCTTTCCAGGAGATCGATCAGGTCGGCATGGCGGCCCCCGTGACCAAAGGCGCATGGCTGGTCCATGATCGCCGCCGAATACCCGAGTTCGTGGCCACTGCCTTTCGCACCGCGCTGTCCGGGCGTCCCGGCCCTGTCCACCTGACAGTCCCTATGGACATTCAGGAGCAGGAGATATCCGAGGACGAGTTGCCCAGATACATGCCTTCGGAGTACCGCCACCAGGGACGCCCCCAGGGCGACCCTCTCTTGATTCAGCAGGCGGCGGACATCCTCGGCACCGCTCGCAAGCCCGTGATCGTGGCGGGCAACCCCGCTCGCTACTCCGTGACGCCGGAGCAGTTGCAGGCGCTGGCGGAGGCCACGGGCATACCGGTGTTCACCGTGGAGCAGGCCCGTGGGCTTCTGGACGACGACCACCCACTATGCTTCGGCTACGCCGATGGTGCGCTGAACCCTGTGGCGCGCCGCTTCCGCGAAGCTGATGCCGTGCTTCTCCTGGGCAAACGCCTGGATCAGCGGTACCGCTACGGGCAGACGCCGTTCTTCAGCGCGGACGCCCGCATCATCCAGGCCGACCCATCGCCGGCGGAGATCGGGCGCAACCGTGGCGTGGCTGTGGGTCTCCTGGGCGACCTTGGGGCTATTACGGAGCAGATCACATCCGCCGTCAGCCGGGGTCGCAAGCCCAGCGTGGCTCCCTGGTTGGCGCAGCTACGGCAGGACAGGGCCGCATCGCTGGAAAAGCTCCAGGCCATGGCCACTGGGGAGCAGCCGCTACATCCCTTGGATATATTTACCCAGGTCCAGCCTCTCCTGGACAAAGACGCTTTCATAGTCCTTGACGGCGGCGACTACGTTCAGTGGGGCCGTTCCTATCTGAAGGCGCATATGCCGGGACGTTTCACACGCCTGGGGCCTTTGGGCCACTTGGGTGCCAGCATCGCCTACGGCATGGCTGCTAAGGTCGCATACCCTGACAGCCAGGTGCTGGTGTTCATCGGCGACGGCGCCTTCGGCTTCCACGCCATGGAGTACGATACCTGCATGAGGCACAACCTGCCCATCACAACCGTCATGGGCAATGACTCCACATGGGGCATAGACAAGAACTTCCAGCTAACCTACTTCAATCGGGCTGTGGCCACTGACCTGCGTCCCGTCCGCTACGAGAAGGTGGTGGAAGCCCTGGGTGGCCATGGCGAGTACGTGGAGAAAGCTCAGGATGTAGGCCCCGCCGTGGAGAGGGCGCTGCGGTCAGGACGCCCGTCCCTGGTGAACGTGAAGGTGCGCTCCGTGATCAGTCCCCTGGCCGAGGCCATGATCAACCGCCACAGAGGTGGATAATCCGGTTCGCCTGACGCCTGTTGTCGGAGCTTAGACGCGCCTCCTCAGCAGTTGACAATCTAGCGCTTTTGCTACACATTGGTTAATTCACCTGTTTTTGAGGAGGCCCCTATGGCGCACTACGTTATCGAGGTGTCCCACACCGAGCAGGAGTGTCTTCGGGCGCTCCAGATGATTGTGGAGTATGGTTTGCATGTCCTCGACCATAGTTGGTTTGGTTGCAAAGCGGGCGTGCATACCGGCTGGGTGGATGTGGAGGCAGGCAGCCCTTCCGAGGCAAGGAACGTGCTGCCGCCCATGATACGGCCCAGTGCCCAGGTCGTGGAGGTGCAGAGGTTTACTGCGGCACAGGTAATGGGCGTGCACAAGAGCTAGCCCTCCGCCCTTGCGAGTCCCAATAGGTCTGGCCGGTTACTTTGCCTGGCCGCTGGACTTTTTCTGAGCTATGCCGGCCAGCAGGCGGCGCGCCTCTGCGGCGTTTCTATGCCCAGGGTCCACCTGAAGCGACACCTCTAGCATCTTTGTAGCCTGGTCCAGCATGTTCAGGTTAATATACGCGATACCCGCTATGAACAGAGTGTCCGCGGCGGCTGGAGGCGACGTTCCGGTTATGACCAGCGAACGTTGCAGTTCCGGCAGAGCGTCCTTCGGCTGCTGGAACTCAATGTAAGTAGCCGCCAGGTTGTTGTGGAGCACATAGTAGCCCGGCAGGAGGGCCGCAGCAACTTTCAGGTCGTTTATGGCGGTCTCCCTCCAAGTGTCGTCCGTTCGTGCCTGCTTAGTCGCGTACTCCGCCGCCTCTATCCACGCGCGTTGTGACAGTGGGTTCCGCTTGATGGCCCTCTGCACCGTCTGGTGTGCCTCGACGTCAAACCCCAGCAGATCCAGAGCTGCGGCCTTGCGCAACAGATGCCTCTCCGAGTCAGGTGCCAGGTTTATGGAGCGGTCCAGGAGCCGCAAAGCCTGTGGGTAGTCTCCTGTCTGGAATATGGTGGTGGACGGCGCGCTCACTGAGGCGGCGTACACGTATCTTCCGTTGGTCTGCCACAAGGCTATTGCCAGGAGCGCCGTCATAACAACGGCCTCCGCCACCCTGCGGCTCCCGGCTTTCTGTTTTGATTGTTCGGGGTCTGGAGAACCCACCGGCTGCGTCTTAATAGTGGTAGATTGCACCTTCGCGGCCACCGTTGGGAAAGCCACCAGTACCCCCGCCAGCAGCCAGAACACGGTCAGGTCCATCACCTGTGCCTTTCCCACCATCTGCTCCAGCACCCGTCCTGCCAGGGCCGACACAATGCCCAGGAGCGGGAGCGAGATGGCCGGCGCATAAGCCTCCCTCCGTGCAGCCCGCAGGAGCGCCACTGCTGCTGCAGCCAGTGCGGCCAGCAGCCCCAGGAAAGCAACCAGGCCCAACGCTCCTAGCTCCACAGTCTCTTGAAGGAAGAAGTTATGGGCGTGGTCCACCAGTCCGCTATCAAGCTGAGGCTCGTTTTCAGAGGCGTAGGCATTAGTGAACATTTCTGGGCCGTAACCCACCAGGGGCCGGAGCCACGGGAGGGACAGCGATGGCAGGTCGGGAAACTGGCTGGAGTCCAGCCATGGATGCGTGAGGATCACTTTGGCTGTGGTCTTCCAGATTACTCCTCGACCGCTCAGGTTTCCGCTCTGCACGTCCCCAATGGTGCTGATGGCGCGCGCGCCAACGGTCTCCTGAGGCTCCACGTTGCCCTGGGTGGCCACAACCACCAAAACCGTCACGGCTGCGGATATGACCACCACCGCCGCGGCCCTGGCAAGCCATCGGATTCCTAGAATCACCTGTGCCAGGGCCAGAAACACCACCAGGGCTAGGATCAGCCCTACCCATGGGCCTCGGCTCAAGGTGAAGGCCATCGCCAGGAACTCGATGGTGACTACGACCGATGCTGCCAGTATGTGCACAGGCCAACGCGTTGCCGTTCTCGTTGAGATGACCATGGCCAGGGTGAGGGGAATAGCTAGCAACAGATATGCCCCAGCGAACACAGGGTTGCCGGAAGTTGATTGTGCCCGATTGTCGCTTTGTTCCGCTGGGAGCATGGGATCGAAGCCATAGTGCTGTGATATGGCGTAGACGCTGACCACCAGGGTGGCTGCAGTTATCACCCATAGCAGGCGGCGTAACTGTGCAGGCCGCCGCAGATGAGTGGCCACCGCCAGGAACAGCACAAAGTAGCTGGCCACGTTGTAGAGGGCGTAGGTATCCCACCCCGGCTCGTAACCCCACAGGCTGACGCGCCAGACCGGAGACAGCGCTGTGGACAGCACGTTGACTCCAAAGAATAGGCCGGCTGCCAGCAGGACCCACTGTGCAGCGCTCTTCGGGCGGGCTGCTTTCAACCGTTGCCCCAGGGACGCTTGTGACCCGGTGCCTTCGCCGCTGGCACTGAGCGCCCACTCCCAGCACCATAGGGCCACCAGAACGATGGCCGTTCCCCGGAGCAAGGCTATCTTTGGTATCTGGACGTAGCCCACCATCGCCGTCGCCGGCGCCATTGCCACGGGGATCAGGCCCGCCGCAATAAGCCACATGGCCTCTTGGGCTCGCTGCACGTAGACTAGAGCATTGGTGGAACTACTGGTTCTGGCGTTAGCAGGTTTCAATTAACACCTTTCCCAACGGTATACTGGCTGTCCAGAGGCACGGTAGGCATTATATGCCTTTGCATGTTCCAAGGGGGGACGGCTTGTGGTACTGTTTTGTTGCTCTTGGTCTGCCGTCGTTCTGCGCGCAGCGAGCAATCTGGGGAGGTGGTATAAGCAGATGCCATGAGGAACAGGCTGCATCATCATGGCGTTTCCTGCTACTACGGGTCGCCTACCAACCTAACGATAACAAAAAGAAAGCATGCTCAGGGGCATACCGGCCCCTGGTCTGGCTGACGGGTGTTGCCCAATGGTTCGATTATCTAGACAGGACTTTGAACGGCTGGTGCTGAAGGCGCTGGACGAGTTGCCTGCGCCTATCCGCGCCAGGCTGGACAACGTGGACGTGTTGGTGAAGGAGTGGCCTAGCCGCGACGACCTGGCTCAGGGTGGCCTCCAGGACCGGCACGAGCTTTTTGGCCTCTACGAGGGCATTCCGCTGGTGGACCGTGGCCACTACGATATGGTGCTCCCAGACAAGATCACCCTCTTCCAGCGCCCTATAGAGGCGGTTTGCGCCGCGCGGGCGGACGTGGTGCGAGAAGTGCGGGCCACGGTCATCCATGAGGTGGCTCACTACTTCGGCATATCCGATGAAGAGCTGGATGAGACGGACTACGGCTAGCACTGCGCCAGAGGTGGCTTCATTGATCGCCAAGGTGCTCTCCCGAAGCCTTCCAATTCTGGGCCGTTGATGGCACGGAAAGCAAGCCCAGGTCCCGCTCCCGCCAGGGGTGATATTGTCAGCTTGGCCAGCCTCAAACTAGGCAATACCTGCGCTGCTTGTGGGTGCGATAGCAGGTACTGGAGGGGCTAGTTTTTGTAACAAGCCCAGCAGTATCCGTGGAGTCGGTCGCGCAGGGAGCGTTGCTACAAAGGCTGGTGAACTGACTCCTCTTTGGAAAGCGCATGTGGCCTGCGTTTGGGCTTGCCAGCGAACGCAAAAAACAAGGAGCCAAAGCCAGAGGCCACCGCGAGGATGGTGAAGGCAAGACGATAATCTCCGCGAATGTCGGCTAGCCAGCCCGCAAAGATTGGAGCGCTAACCGAGGCTACAGTAACGAGTATGGAGGCGATTCCCAGGATAAGCCCAATAGACGTGCGTCCGAAGTACTCGGCCCGGATGGCATTCTGGGTAGGAGCCCTGGCGCCCCACGCTAGACCATGGAATACAGTAAACAGGAGAACCTGAACCATGGTGGTGGCGTAGGCAAGCAAGAGAAGGCCGGCGGTATGAGACAGCATGCACGCCACAAGCAGCACCCGCTTGCTCATTCGGTCGGCCAAGAAGCCTCCAACTACCCTGCCCACGACAGATACAGCCAGCAGAACAGCCACAATGCTACCCGCAGTCTCCAGGGATACCCCCAACTGCTGGACAACATGGGGCGCTAGATGAAGAGAAACTGCGGACACCATCAGAACGGCTGAGGCGTGTCCCGCTGCAATCAACCAGAAGGTAGGGGTCCTGAGCGCCTCCGTTGTAGTGAAGCTATCATCAGGCCCACTCCCTGATCTCCGAGCTGCACCGGCACCCAAATGTTCCTGTATCCGCTCTTTGGACGAAACCGGCGACTCACCGTCTGGCAGGTATCCGTATTGCTCCGGCTTATGGCGAAGTAATAGAGCCATCGGGAAGCCGACTAGCCAGATAGCAAGACCTGACGCCAGTGCCGTAGAGCGCCATCCGTGAGTAGTCAAGCCCCATGCCACCACTGGCACAATAGCTCCCGCAAGTCCTGCTCCAGCCATGGCGATGCCCAAAGCCAGACTGCGTCTTCGGATGAACCAGTTGAGCACAGCTACCGAGAGAGGCAGAAATCCGCCCAGGCTGGATCCTGCGGAGATCACAAGAAACGCACCAAAGAACGCCACAAGGGAGTGGACCATGCTGAAAAGGATAAAACCAGCGCCAAGTAGCAGTATGCCTATCAGCACAACTCGCCGGGGTCCGAATCGGTCCGCGAGCCACCCTTCGAGTGGACCCAGGATCCCACTTTCAACATGGCTTAGAGAGTATCCAGAAGCCAGCAACGCGCGGCTCCAGCCGAACTCTGCTTGAAGTGGCAAGAAATAAACGGTGAAACCCTGACCCAGCAAACCCTGGTTCAACGACTGAATGACGCAGGCCGCCGCAACGATCCACCAGCCGTAGAAGATTCCTTGTACTCGCCTTCGAGCGACAGTGAGAACGTCTAGCATAAGGTAGATGTCCGCATCCCTGAGTGCCCAAGCGCATACACTATCACAACACGCATTCCGGCGCTCCTATTGGCGGTGAGCAAGTGTGCTGGACACTAGGCCACCCTTGTCTACCCTTGGCAGCTAAGGCGAGTCGCCGCCGTCTGTAGCAGCATGCTGTTCTGAGCACAGTCGAAAGCCCTAGCCAATCGAGCGGGGGACTCTGCTTGCTACTTCTCTTCGATGATGACCTGCAGCAGCTTGTCGCCCTCGTACCTGGGGTTCTGGCCGGGGTCCCTGAGGGTCAATGCCTTCACCACGTCCATGCCCTTCACCACTTTTCCGAACACCGTGTGCTTACCATCCAACCAGGGCGTGGGCACGTATGTGATGAAGAACTGGCTACCGCCGGTGTGGGGCTGCCCGGTGTTGGCCATGGAGATAACGCCTGCATCGTGGGTCAGGTCTGTGAACTCGTCTGCTATGGTGTAGCCGGGCCCTCCGGAGCCGGTGCCCGTGGGATCGCCGCCCTGTGCCATGAAGTCTTTGAGGACGCGATGGAATGTGGTGTTGTCGTAGAACCCGCGGGTTGCCAGGTTCACGAAGTTGTTCACCGTGACGGGCGCTTTCTTGGCGTTCATCTCCACCACTATGTCGCCCTTGATGGTCCGCAGGGTGGCTGTGTACTGCTTGCTGGTGTCTATGGTCATGGGAAAAGGCTCCTTATACTGAAGGTATAGTTTGATGCCCGGCGTGGCCGTGGGCGTGGGAGTTGGCGCTACGCCGCATGCTAGAAGCAAAAGCACCGGCGCCAGGAGAAGTAGTCTGTGGATCGTCATGGCTACAGGTACACCTGCCGCACCTTGCGCGCCGCCGCTATGCGCTCCTCAGCCAGATGGTCTGCTGCGGCGGCGGTGGAGATGCCCTGCTTCTTGGAGATGGCGATGACCCTCTGCATCGTGTCGTAGATGCGGGCCGTCTTCTCCCTGGAGGCCTCCGGATTGTAGCCATTGCCCGTCTCGCATGAGACGTTGATCACGCCGCCGGCGTTGACTATGTAGTCTGGAGCGTACAGGATGCCTTTTTTCTGGAGGGCGTCGCCGTCCTCTGGTTCCAAAAGCTGGTTGTTGGCCGAGCCGCAGATGACCTTGCACTTCAAGCGGGGGATGGTGCGGGCGTTAACGGTGCCACCCAGGGCGCAAGGCGAGAGGATGTCGCAGGCCACGGCGTAGATGTCGTCCGGCCCGACGATCTGGACGTTCTTGCCTATCTGCTGGGCGCGGGCAAGAGCGTCTTCGCTGATGTCTGAGACTATGAACTTCACCCCCTGCTCTTTTTCCATAAGGTTCTGCGCCAGCGCTGCTGCTGTGTGGCCGAAGCCCTGCATGGCTATGGTGCGTCCTGCCAGGGAATCGGTGTCCCACGTCTCTTTGGCGCAGGCTTTCATGCCCTGGTACACCCCGAACCCGGTCATGATGGAGGTGTCGCCGCTGCCTCCCAGTGAAATGGGCAGCCCGACAATGTGCGACGTCTCCTGGGCGATCCACTCCACGTCCTGGGGCGTCATGCCCACGTCCTCCGTGGTGATGTAGCGCCCGCCGAGGCTTTCCACGAACTTGCCGAAGGAGCGCAGCAGCGCCTCGGTCTTGTCTTTGCGGGAGTCGGCCACGATGAGGCCCTTGCCCCCGCCGAAGTGGAGTCCCGCAGCGGCGGACTTGTACGTCATGGCCCTGCTCAGGCGTAGCACGTCCATCAGGGCGTCGTCCTCAGTGGGATGCGGCCATATGCGGACCCCTCCCAGGGATGGCCCCAGGGTTGTATCGTGGACAGCTATGAAAGCCCGCAGGCCGACGGCCGGGTCTGTGTAGACGCTGAGCTGCTCGTGCCCATGCTTCTCCATGTACTCCGCGACTTTCATGTACGCCTCCGATGTAGCTGTGCTGACGGACTGGGCCGGCCAGCGGCCCACACCATGAGTATACGCCCCTGACGCTTCTGACGAAAAGCGTCGTATCCCGAACTCATAGCCGCTTTCAGCCCAGGTTGGCAAGAGATGTTCGACATTGGGGTGGCCAGCCCTGAGTCCTGCTAGTGTCCCGATTTGTAAGTTCGTTGAATGATTTTGGCGATTGCTGCTCAAGACCTCGTGGTTTGACAAACTCACCACGAACGGGGAATCAAGTCCGCTCATCCTGAGCCGAAGCCCTCGAGCGAAGCGAAGGGTCAGTCGAAGGAAATGAGCGGACGTCATAGCCGTTCGCCCTGAGCCAAAAGGGGGTTAGGTCAAGGATTGTTTCATCACCCTGTTAACGTTTAGCCTTTCCGTTGGCCGCTCCCTTTACATACATCCTGTGCAAAAGCCGCACAAACTGGCCCAGGAACCTCCCTTCCCTTGCCATGCTCCTCTCCAGCATCTGGGCCTCGGAGGCCATGAAGTCCTTCAAGTCCTGGATGTCCACCTTTGGAGAGAAACGTACGTACACAATGGCGCCGCTTGCCAGCACTGCGGATCCCATCAGTTTGTCCAGGACTGAAGTGGAGTACAGCAGGTATATGCAGATAGCAATTCCTACCAGCGGCACAGCCCGCTGGCGCATGCGTGTCACTCCCTTCCTTCGCTGAATGACGATCAGCGCCAGGCACGTCAGTAGAAAGGCAAACGCCAGGTTGAACACCGAGAAGGAGATGAGCTTGGGTATGTCCGAATATATGGACAGCGCGAAGGCTGCCACTCCCTGAATGATCAGCGCGTTGTGCGGCGTCTTGAATCTTGGGTGGATGCGTGAAAGCGCCTTGGGGAGCAGGCCGTCCACGGACATCGCGTAGGCAAGCCGCGCGCTGGCCAGCATGTCCGATTCATCGGAGCCGGAGACTGATATCAATGCCCCTATGCTCATGATGAGCGTCCCCGCCGAGCCCAGCAATGCCGCGCCTGCCAGCGCCAAGGGGACGGAGGTATGGGACAGCTCTTGCCAGTTGACTATCCCGTAGACCACGAAGTTGGTGGAGATGTAGAACAGCGTGACGATGATCATCCCTGTGACTATCGCTCTGGGGATGGTGCGGCCCGGCTCTCGCACTTCGCTGGCAGGGATGGTGGTCAGCTCAAAACCCACATACGCCCAGAAAATCAGGACTAGCGACGTGTGGAACTGGCCAACCCCAAAGGGAATGAAGGGGCTGTAGTTCTGCCGCAGCGTATCCGGGTGCATGGCGAGGAAGGCGAGTCCCACTACGACCAATAGCAACAGTGGTGAGAGCTTCAGGATGGTCAGCACGTCGTTGGCGATTCCCGCGGCCTTGACTCCGACCACGTTTATGGCTGTCAGCGCCAGCAGGAACGCAGCCTTTACCATGACCTCCTGGACAGGTGTAAGGGGAATCAGGTAGTGAAGGTAGTTTGCAAAGGCTATGGCAAAGACCGGCAGTGCAATCAGTTCCGCCATCCAGAGCGACCAGCCTGCGATGAACCCCCAGAAGTCGTTGAACGCCTCGGAGACGTAGGCGAAGGGTCCGCCCACCTTGGGTACATAGTGGCTGCATAGAACGAAGGCCAGCGCCAGGACCGTGGCCATTGCCCCTGCAATGAACCATACGACCAGGCTGAACGGGCCTAGCACTCCAGCGGAGATGGCGGAGGCGACATAAATATCGGCTCCGATTATGGAGCCGATGGTGATGTTGGTGACGTCAAAGAAGGACAGGGCCTTTTTCATTGCCTTATTGCACCAAGTTTGGCTTACCCAGGCTCAAGCCCTTCATGTGCTCCTGGCTTTGGTGATGGCCCGCGAGGGTCTTGGAATCATCCTCAGTTTACTACACAGTAGCCAGCAATGCTTGCCGCTCCTTCCCGTTCATGGCTCGGTCCCGATTTATCGGGACGTGGCAATCTGGAGGAGGGGTATTTCAGGCACGGGATACTAGGGGTTGGCTGCTTCTGGTTGCTTCAGGTAGGTGTGGAGCCTTCGGATGCAAGGAGCCCGATTTCGGAACTTAGACGAGCCATTCATGGCGTGCGGTAGCACGCCGTCATGTTCGCCGTTGTCCTAGCAAGGTTATCCCAAGGTGCAATGGTGGCGTTGGTGACTTCTACCTTCCAAAGGCCGTAAAGCGCGGGTGGGGCTACCGTGTTGTCCCTGCCCTCCACCAGCCATCGCTGTGGGTTGTCCACATACGCCTTGAAACTCGTGCGCTTTGGCTTGGGATCAAAGCAGTCGTATACTGCCTCCCAGACCCGAAGTTCTGCCTGTTCTCCTGTCATTGCGGGTGGGAATGCAGCAGTGGTCGCTAGGCCGCATTTGTCCGCTGCCTGTTTCGCCAGTTGGTCCAAGGGTGTGATCTTGCCGGTGAGACCGTCCACCTGCCATAGGCCATACTGCGCCGTTGCGGATTTACCCTCCACAGTCCATTGCCCCGGGCCATTGCTGTAGGCTGTGAAGCTTGCCAGCTCCGGGAAAACGCTGTAACAACCGTAGACCGCAAGCCATACACCAAGCTGGGCGTCGTCCTTTGAACCAATAACTGGTACCGGTGTTGGGGTAGACGTTGGGCTGGGAGTAGGAGTGTCGGTAGGAAGGGAAGAAATGAGGATCTGCGGTGGGACCGGGTCTTTTGTCAAGCGGGCGGCCGAGTCTGTACAGGTCACGCCGGTCTGGAGAATTTGAGCGGCTGTCATGTCCGCCGGAGTGACAGCCCCTGTGATATCGGACACCTTGTATTTTCCAAAAGTGATGGTTCCATCTTTGTTGGTAGCCTCGATGTACCACCGCTCTTCCTCTGGTGAGTAAAAGCTACTAAGCGCCAATTCGATCGTTTTACCAGTGGAAGCCACCTCGGCTGCACACTTCCTAACCTGAAGGAAAACCAACTGTCTGGCTTGGGTTGCAGTTAGATTGGTGGTTGGCGTTGGTGTGGTGGGCACTGGCGTTTTGCTGCTCAAATAGCGTTCAAGGACGCTAGGGGTGGGCGTTACTGATGGGTTCGGCGTAGGAGTCGGTGTGTGGGTTGGCGCAGGGTTGGAAGGAACGGACGCACCAGTTGTGCGGGAACTGGCAACAGGCGTATTCCTGGCTCCTGCCGACGAGCTACACCCAGCAAACACCAACGCTAGCGCCAATGAGCTACCTGCGTAAGCCCAATGCAACCAAGTCCGGCCCTTCATGGGGTTCCTTTGAGGCACACCAAGTTTACATAATTGTTGTGCGAGCATACCAGTCGTCATGTCCAGGCATCGGCCCTGATCATTTCCTGGCGCAGGATATCAATCTGTCCTTAAGGCCGCGTGAACCTTTTGTGTGCTATGCGTAAGAACTCGTCGCAGCCATCCATGTCGTTGCGAGTCCCGATCTATCGGGACGTGGCAATCTGGAGGAGGGGTAGAAATGATGAGCCTTTGGATGCAAGAGATCATCTGCCAAGGGGATGTAGTCATCCCCTTGCACTGTAGCAGGTCTTGTGATAGAACAACGCCGTCCAAAGGACTGCCTTCCTGCCCACGCAGGCCCGATTCGACTCACCCCATTTGGAGGTGCGTATATGCGGCAAGGGCTTCCCGTGCGTTCTTCCCTCGCGAAGGTCTTTTTCACTGTTTTAGTCACCACTTTACTCACTTTTGTTCTGAGTGCGTGCGGCGGTCCACCACAGGCCAAGTTCACTACATCTGTGGCGAGTGGCGAGGCCCCATTGAAAGTGACGTTCACCAATAGCTCCGGGAAATCGGACGCCTTCAATTGGGACTTCGGCGATGGCAACACTGCTACGTCAGCTAACAAGAAAGAGGCGACGGTGCATGAGTTCACCAAGTCCGGCGTCTTTGTTGTAAAGCTGACTGCGTCCCGGCAAGGGAACGTTGAAACATCAACGGCCACCTTCCAGGTCACAGTTGCGCCCGGGCCGTTGGACCACGTTGTTATCTCGCCGGCGTCTGCGACAGTGGAAGTTGCCAAGAGCCAGGTTTTTGCCGTAAGCCCCCGAGACCAGTTCGACAATGAGATTCCGGGGTTGACTGCCTCTTTCACTGTGGATAGCAAGGCAGGCCAGATAGACAAAGGAGGTAACTTTTCAGCTGGCACTAAGACTGGCCAGTACGTTGCCGCCGTCAAGGCGGAA
>Ga0209514_10007652_pt1 | contig 12660 bp, 11 predicted proteins | sample Subgrocontami58m_FD_187452 | JGI IMG/M metagenome (GOLD analysis project Ga0209514, IMG submission 187452) | Subsurface groundwater microbial communities from S. Glens Falls, New York, USA - GMW37 contaminated, 5.8 m (SPAdes) (version 3) | ecosystem: Environmental > Aquatic > Deep subsurface >...
GTTCGCGGCGCCGGATTCCTCGTCGCGCTGCCGCTCCTCGTTGCAGCCTTCACGGTCGCGCGACCTGCCGCGTTGCCGAAGCCGCCGCTGCCGCCAGCTTTCGACACGCCGACGGCGCTCCGGCTCGCGCGCGACCTCGCGCAGAGGTATCCGGATCGCTCGCCGGGCTCGGCCGGCGCCCTGGGCGCGGCGGAGTGGTTCGCCGCCCAGATGAAGCTGTACGGCTTCGCGACGCAGGAGGACCGCTTCACGGCCCGCGTCGCGGGCCGAGGAGAGGTGGAGCTGCGAAACGTCCTCGCCGTCGTGCGAGGCGACTCACCACAGGCGATCGTCATCCTGGCCCATCGCGACTCGACCGCGGTCGGCCCCGGAGCCAACGACAACGCCTCCGGCACCGCGGCCCTGATCGAGCTCGCCCGTGGCTACTCCACGGTGGGCACAGGCAGCACGCTGCGCGCCAGCCCGGCGCACACGCTCATCTTCCTCTCCACCGACGGCGGCGCCTTCGGCGCGCTCGGAGCCGAGCGGTTCGCGTCGGCCTCGCCGTACCGGGGCAGCGTCGTCGCGGTCGTCAATCTCGCCGCGATCGCGGGCGGCGGTCGCCCGCGGCTCGAGCTCGCGGGAGACGAGCCGCGCTCGCCCGCCATCGCGCTCGTGCGCACCGTGGCGACGCGGGTGCTCGAGGAGACGGGCGAGGAGCCGCACGGGCCCGCGGCTCTCTGGCAGCTCGCCGACCTCGGCTTCCCGTTCGCTCCCGGCGAGCAGGGCCCGTTCGTCGGCGACGGCATCCCGGCGATCACCCTGACCACCTTGCCGGCGCATGGCGGCGACGCCTTCACCGATACGGGCGAGCGCCTGAAGCCGAAGCGGTTCGGTGAGCTCGGGCGCGCAGCGCAGAGCCTCCTCGCCTCGCTCGACGCGGGAGTCGAGCTGGCGCAGGGCACGTCGAGCTACGTCTACCTCGGTCGCCGGATCGTGCGCGGCTGGGCGGTCGAGCTCGTCCTCCTCGGTGCGCTGCTGCCCTTCCTCGTAGGCGCTGTGGACCTCTTCGCGTTCTGCCGCCGCCGGCGGATCCGGCTCGGCCCCGCGCTGCGCGCCCTGCGCAGCCGGGCCGCGTTCTGGGCATGGGCGGGACTGCTCCTCTGGCTCGGGACGGCGTTCGGACTGTTCCGCGACGGCCCCGGCCGCCCTGTCGCGCCGGACACGCCCGCGGCCGCGAGCTGGCCGGTCGCCGGACTCGTCGTGCTCGCCCTCCCACTCGCTGCGGGCTGGCTGCTCTCGCGTGAGCGGCTCCTCCCGCGGCGGCCGCTCACGCTCGAGGAGCGCGTCGCGGGATACACGGTCGCCCTCGTCGCGCTCGCGGTCGTCGCTCTGCTCGTCGTCGCAACGAACCCCTTCGCGCTCGTCTTCCTCCTGCCGTCCTTGTACGCCTGGCTGTGGCTGGCGCAACAGCACGGACGCGCGCCGTGGCTGCGGGCGGGGCTCTTCGCGGTCGGGCTGACCGGGCCGCTGCTGCCGCTCGCCTCGCTGGCCGTGCGCTACGGCCTCGGTCTCGACGCTCCCGCCTACCTCCTCAACCTCGTCACGACCGGCTACGTCCCGTGGCTCTCGCTCGCCCTCATCCTGAGTTGGGTCGCGACAGCCGGTCAGGTCGGCGCGCTCGCGGCAGGACGGTACGCCCCGTACCCAGAGGCGCGCGAGCTGCCGCCGCGGGGCCCCTTCCGCGAGGTCGTCCGCGTCAGCGTGCTCGCAGCGCGGCGGCGGCGCGACGGAGCCGGGCGTCACGCCGGGACCGGCGGCTGACCGTCAGGCCAGACGCAGGAAGCGCACCTGCTCCCCCTGCGCAAGCTCGCCCTCGCCGCGGGGAACCAGCACGAGTGCGTCCGCTCCGGCCGCGCGAACGATCATGTGCGACTCCTGGCCGCCGATCGGGTCGAGCGTGACCCCGTCCTCACCCGAGCGCGAGCGGGCGCGCACGAGCTCGTCGCGCTGCGGACTGCGTCGCAATGCCCGCACGAGGCGGCCGGACTCGTAGCGCGGGCCGGGCCGGGCGGCGCCCTGGAGCGCGAGAAGCGCCGGCCTGACGAACAGCTCGAAGCCTACGAGAGCCGAGACCGGGTTTCCGGGTAGGCCGAATACGAGCGTTGCGCCGCGTACGCCGAAGGAGACCGGCTTGCCGGGCTTCACCGCGACGCCCCAGAAGACCTCCTCGACCCCCAGCTCACGCTCGATCCCGCGCACGAGGTCGTGCGCGCCGACGGAGACGCCGCCCGACGTGACGAGCACGTCGTGCTCGAGCCCGCGCGCGAGCGCGGCTCGGTGAAGGCCGGGATCGTCCTCGACAGACGGGAGACGCTCGACCTCCGCGCCCGCGGAGGAGAGCGCGGACGCGAGCAGCGTGCTGTTCGACTCGTAGATCTGGCCCGGCCCGAGCGGCTCGCCGGGGGCGCAGAGCTCGCTGCCGGTCGCGAGCACCGCAGCCTGCGGCCGACGGGCGCAACGCACCTCGGAGATGCCGGCCGCAGCCAGGCCGCCGAGCTGGGCGGGGCCGAGCAGGCTGCCGGTCTCGACGACGACCTCGCCGGCACGCACATCGCCGGCGCGCGGTCGCACGTGATCGCCCGGACGAGACGCTGTAGCAATCTCCACGCTGTTGGCATGTTCGACAACATACTCCATGGGGACGACGGCATCGGCGCCGTCGGGGATCGCGCCCCCGGTCGCGATCGCCATCGCCTCGCCGGGGCCGAGCGCGCGCGGCACCGGCCGCCCCGCCGCGATCCGGTGGCCCACGGGCAGCGTGCCCGGAGTGTCGGCGGCGCGCACTGCGAACCCGTCCATCGCCGAGCTCGGAAACGGCGGCAGGTCGACGAGAGCACGGGCGGGCTCCGCGAGCACGCGGCCCGCGGAGTCCGGCAGGGCGACCGGCTCCGGCGGCAGCGGGCGGACCCGCGCCAGCACGCGCGCGAGCGCTTCGGAGATCGAGATCAGCTCGGCCATCGGCTCGGCGCATACGCTACCCGGGTCTCCGCGACGGGGCGTCGCGGTCTCGTTGCGCCGCCGGGGCTAGACGGGCACGGCCTGCGGCAGCAGGTACGCGCAGAGACCGAGCGCGGCGAGCTGCGCCGTGCGGTCCTCCTCGGCGGCGGCGAGCGGGACGGCCCAGGCGACGTACCAGGCCGCAAGCCAGGGCGTGCCGAGCAGGAGCACGCACGCGGTCAGCCCGAGACGCGCACGGCCGCGTAGAGCCTGCCGGGCGAGGAGGGCCAGGGCAACCGCGAGTCCGGCCAGCGCGAGCCCGAGGGCGGCGCCGTGGGGAAGCCCGAGCTGCTCGAGCCGGTGAGGGAGCGCGTAGCTCGTCTCCGTCCCCGCGTTGCGGGCAAGCGGGCCGAACGCGCGCAGCCAGTCGAGCCCGTAGCGCCAGACGGCGAGCGCCGAGACGGCGGCCGCGGCTGCGGCGAAGCCGGCGTGCCCGACTCTCCTGCGGGTCCCCCGTGCCTCGAGCGCGCGCATCGCGAGCAGCACGGCCGGCACCCACTTCACCCCGATCGCCGCCGCCCAGGCGACGCCCGCGAGCTGTCGCCGGCCCGCGGCCGCGAGCGCGAGAGCGGCGAGGACGAGCGCCGCGAGCCACGCGTCGTTGTGACCGCCGCCGGCCATGTGCACCGCGAGCAGCGGGTTCCACCCGACGAAGGCGGCCGCGAGCGCCTTCTCCCGCGCACGCCGCGCTGCCAGAGCGGTCGCCGCCAGCATCGCCCCGGCCGCGAGGGCCTTGTAGATCCAGGCTGCGGCGTCCGCCGAGCTGCCGGCTGCGAGGGCGAGGGGCTCCGACGCGAGCGTAAAGAGCGGCCCGTAGACGGAGGTCGTGTCCCGCCAGGCCGCGCCGGCGAAGGGATACGCGGGATTCCCCGGGAACTCCCGCGGCTCGTCGCGGTACGGGTTTCCGCCCTCGACGGCCGCGATCCGGCCGTACTCCCAGTACGTCCAGGCGTCGGTGGAGAGCAGCAGTGGGCCCGCGAGCGGAGCGAGCTGGATTGCCGCCGCGACGAGCGCGACCGCCACGAGCCGTGTCGCGCCCCGGCGCAGCAGCCAGAGCCCGACGAGGTAGGCGGCGAAGGCCGCCGCGAGGCAGCCGAGGAACCAACGGCCGAGCGTGGGATCGCCGGCGGCGCGGCCTGCGTCGGCCGGAGAGAGCGGCGCGCCGTCTGCCCACGCGAGCGCGGCGCAGGCGACGACGAGCGCGAGCGTGGCTGCGCCGCAGACGAGGGGCAGCCGGCGGCTCAGGGCGGAGGCTCGGTAGGCGGGGGGCCCGGTGGCGGGGGAGCCGTGGTCACAGCCACGGTCGTCGGCGGCGGGGCGGTCGTCGGCGGAGGCGGGGGGGCCGTGGTCGGCGGAGGCGGCTCGGCCGTGGGCGTGGGCTCCGACGGCGCAGGCGTGAGCCTGGGCTCCGGCTCCTCGGGCAGCGAGACGTCCTCGGCCGTCGCGGTCTCGCGCGGCTCGGCCGCCGGAGCCGCCCCGAGGGCGTACTGGCCGCGCGTGAACGGCTTCCACTCCGGCCACAGCTTCGGCTCCCGGAAGTCCGTGGGTGGAGTGCGGGCGAGCGCGACCTCCATGAACAGGCGCCAGATCGTCGCCGGGAACGTTCCGCCGGAGACGGAGATCCCGTGCACGTTCCGCATCGGGATCTCGCCCTGCGGATAGCCCACCCATACCGTCGTGGCGAGTGTCGGCGTGTACCCGCAGAACCACGCGTCGGCATGCTCGTCGGTCGTTCCCGTCTTGCCGGCGGCCGGCCGGTCCAGCCTGGCCCCGGTGCCGGTCCCGTACTGGATGTTCTTCTCGAGAATCCGTGTGACGGTGTAGGCGACACCGTCGGGGATCACCCGCGTGCGCTTGGGCTTCCCCCAGCCCGCGTCGGTGTCGGCGCTGCCGGTGGCGAGCACGACGCGGCGGATCGCCATCGGCTCGGAGTAGACCCCGCCCGCGGCGAGCGTCGCGTAGGCGGAGGCCATGTCGAGCGGTGACACTGCAAGCGAGCCCAGGCCGAGCGACGGCACGTATGCCCCGTCCACGTCGAGCGGCGTCCGGACGCCGAGCTTCGTCGCCGTCGCGGCCACGCGCTCCGGGCCGACGTCGAGGGTGAGCTGGGCGAAGACGGTGTTGTCCGACGCGATCGTGGCCCGCTCGACGGTCGTCCAGCCGGCGTAGGAGTGGCCGTACGTCGCGACGTCCCAGGCCGGTGTCAGCGAATCCGGCTGGTAGCGGAAGGGCGCCGAGACGTACGAGGTGGTCGAGGGGTTGATCCCCAGCTCGACCGCAGCCGTCAGCACGAAGGTCTTGAACGTCGAGCCGGATTGCCGGCGCGCCTGGGAGGCGAGGTTGAACTGATTGCCCTTGCTCCCCGGCGTGACCGCCGTCATGGCGCGAATGGCGCCGTTGGCCGGATTGATCGAGACGAGCGCCGCCGCGGGGTCGTCGCCGCGATCGAGTGTCCGGCGGATCGCCGCCTGCGCCGCCTTCTGCAGCCGCAGATCGATCGTCGTATAGACCTTGAGTCCGCCCGAGCGAACCGTCGCGGCGCCGTACTCCGCGATCAGCTGGTCGCGGACGAAGCTGAAGAAGTAGGGCTCGCGGATGCGCGTGTAGAGCTTGCCCGGCTTCAACCTGACGGGCTCGGAGAACGCCGCGTCGCGCTGCGCCTTCGTGATGTCCCCGCTCTCGAGCAGCGCGTCGAGCACCTGCGTGCGCCTCGCGATCGCCTTCTCGGAGGCGTTGAAGGGGTCGTACTCGGACGGGGCCTGCGGCAGCCCTGCGAGCAGCGCCGCCTCGGCGAGCGTCAGCTCCTTCGCGTGCTTCGAGAAGTAGGTCTGCGCCGCCGCCTCGATTCCGTAGGCGAGACTCCCGTAGTAGACCTGGTTCATGTAGCCGGCGAGGATCCTGTCCTTCGACCAGGCGCGGTTCAGCTTTACCGCGAGGCAGGCCTCCTTGAGCTTCCGCTGGACCGTTCGCTCCCGCGAGATGTAGAGATTGCGGACGAGCTGCTGCGTGATCGTCGAGCCGCCCTGGACCACCTTTCCCGCCTTCACGTCGGCCCACAGCGCGCGGGCGATCCCCTCCGCGTCGATGCCACCGTGCTCGTAGAAGCGACGGTCCTCGATCGCGACCGTCGCCCTGGCCATCCACTCGCTGATCTCGCCAAGCTCCACCGGCTGCCGGTTGCGCTCTGCCGGAATGGCTCCCAGCAACGAGCCGTCGGCCGCGTAGACGAACGAGTTCTCGCCGATCGCGACCGGCCGCAGCGCGTTGAGATCGCAGGAGGCGCTGAAGGCGACCGTGCCCGAGACGGCGGCGGCGGCGATGCCGCAGACGAGCGCGACGGCGAGTGTGCCCGAGACGAGTGCGCTGCGGCGGTGCCGGCCGCGCCCCCGCCGGCGTTTGCGGCGCAGGCGGACGACGGGATCGTCGTCGAAGGGGTCGGGCCGGCGGGTCGGAGTCATGCGAGAGCCTCGGGAGCGAGCGTCCTCTCGCGTCTGATGCTAGCGCTAGCCCACGCCGGTCGGCGATTCGAGATCACGACACTCGTCTTTCGACGAGCGGGCTGCCGTTCCTCAGAGCGGCAGCGGCCTGCGAGTCCCTCCTCGAGCCCGTGCCCATGCGCCGAGCTGCCGGCAGAGGTAGACCGGCTTTCCCTCCCGGACGGCCGGAAAGTCCGCGGGGCTATGATCGGCCTCTCGTGACGGCCGGTCAAACGTCGGAAGCGGAGCCGCGGCGGGCGATCGAGTGGGCCGTCCTCGCGCTCGCGCTCGCAGCGCTCGGCTACGCGGGCCGGATCTTCGGCGGCGAGCCGGCCGAGGACATCGTGTTCCAGTACGCCTTCGGCTTCTCGGCGCTCGTCCAGTACGGGCTGATCGGCGGTCTCATGCTGCTGATCGCGAGACGGTCGTCCGGACGGGAGCTCTTCGCACTGAGGCTGCCCGCACGGAGGTGGCGGGCGGCCGGGCCGGCCGCGGCAGCGTTTGTCGCGATCTTCGTCGTCGCGATCGTGCTCGAACGCTTTCTCCACGCCGGGGAAGAGCAGGGACTGACGCCGAGCGGCTGGGATTCGACGCGCGCGGGCGCCTTCGCGTTCAGCTTCTTTGCCGTCGCGGTGCTCGCGCCCGTCACCGAGGAGCTGTTCTACCGGGGGCTCGGCTACTCGCTGCTCGAGCGCTTCGGCCCCCTCGCCTCGATCGGCCTCACGGGGCTCGCCTTCGCGGCCGCACACGGACTCCTGGCCGGACTCCCGATCCTCTGGTTCTTCGGCTCCGCACTCGCGTGGCTGCGCGCGCGGACGGAAAGCGTCTATCCGGCGATCGCCGTGCACGCGCTCTTCAACGGGATGACCCTGGCCGCGGCCGTCGCGACGTAGAGAGGCCGCTATCCTCGGGCGGTGCAGCGCAGCCTCATCCTCGTCGTGGCGCTCCTCTTCACCCCGGACGCGTGGGCAGGCGGCCCGCTCGTGGTCGCAACGGCGCTGCCGCCTTGGGGCGCCGCGCCCCTACGGGTCACGCTGACCGCGAGCGGCGAGGCGGCGTCGTACCGCTGGGACTTCGGCGACGGACGCAGCGCCGAGGGGGCGACGGCCACTCACGTGTACGCCGCCGGGAGCTGGACGGCCACGGTGACGGCGACCTCCGCGGAAGGAGAGAGCGAGCAGGCCCAGGTGGCGGTGCGCGTCGAGCCGCGCACGCTCGCTCTGACGGCGCCGAGGGAGGCGCAGTACGGCACGCCGGTCACGCTCGAAGGTGTCGTGCGGCCGCCCGTCGCGCGCGCACGGATTGCGATCTACCGCGGACGCACGTACGCCGCCACGGCCCGCACGGATGCCCGGGGCGCGTTCCGGGTGCGCGTCCTCGCCCGCGCGCCCGGCGCCTTCCAGGCGCGATTCGGCGGGACGAGCTCGCCCGAGGCGGCGGTTGCGATCCGGCCGCGACTGGCAGCGTCGCTCATGCCGGTGGGAGCGCTCGGCTCACGGCTCGTCCTCACGGCACGCGTCGAGCCGCCGGAGGCGGGCCGGCTGGCCGTCCGCATCCTCCGGGGCGGAAGAGAGGTGCTCGAGCGCGCCACCGCAGGCGGGACCGCCCGCATCGCCTTGCCGACCGACCGCGCGGGCGAGCTGAGCGCCGTTATCAGCCTCGATCCGGCGCCGGGCTTCGCAGCTGCCGAGCGTCGCCTCGAGACGCTGGTCGTGCTGCCGGCGCTCGGCGTGGGCGCTCGGGGCTCGAGCGTCCAAGCCCTCGAGGCGCTGCTCGCGGCCCGGAGCTACGCGCTGCGCCGGGTGGACGGCACGTACGGCGACGACACCCGCGACGCCGTGCTCGCCTTCCAGAAGATGCACGGGCTCCCGCGCACGGGGCGTGCCGATCCGGCGCTGTGGCGACGCCTGCTCGGCTCGGGCTCGCCCGCGCCGCGCTTCCCGTCCGGCAGCCACTTCGAGGTGGACAAGACGCGGCAGGTGCTGCTCGACGTCGTCGCCGGCAAGGTCGTGCGCGTCGTGCACGTCTCGACGGGTGCGACCGGCAACACGCCCGCCGGTACGTGGCGCGTGTACAGCCGGGTCGCGGGCTGGAGCTCGGTCCTCTGGTACCCGCTCTACTTCCTGCGCGGCTTCGCCGTGCACGGCTACCCGTCGGTCCCTCCGTATCCCGCCTCTCACGGCTGCGTCCGCGTGCCGATGTGGATCGCGCCGGAGTTGTACGCCGACCACCCGACCGGCACGACGGTCATCGTCTATACGTAGCTCCGTCCATCAGGCTAGGCTCACGTCTCCGCCGGCACCGACCGAGAAGGACACCAGTGAGCCAGGAGAGCGACCCCCGCATCGAGCAGCTCCGGGAGCAGGTCTCGGACAACGACCGCAAGCTGATCGAGACCTTCAACCGGCGCCTCGAGCTCGTCGCGCGGATCAAGAGCGTCAAGGCGGAGCGAGGAATCGCCTTCGTCGATCCCGATCGCGAGGCGTGGATACTCCAGTACCTCATGCGGGCGAACCGCGGCCCGCTCTCCGAGGAGGGGCTACGCGAGCTCTACCAGACCGTGCTCGACCTCACCAAGCGAGAGGTCGCACGCAGCGAGAGCGGCGCGGCGGGCTAATCCTCCTCGTCTTCGTCGGGCTCGTCCGCGGCGGCGAAGTCCTCGGGGGTGACGGTGTCGAGGAACTTCCGGAACTCGGCCGGGTCGAGGTCGGAGAGCGGAGGCCGCCGCATCAGCTGCTCCTCGTCCACCTCGTCGCCCTCGAACTCGATCGCCGATTCCGCGATCACGTCGTCGGCGGCGTAGATCTTCGCGTCCGCGCGAACCGCAAGCGCGATCGCGTCGGACGGCCGCGAGTCGATCTCGATCTCGGAGCCGTTCAGGCGCAGCGTGATCAGCGCGTAGAACGTGTTCTCGCGCAGCTCGGTGACCGTCACCTTCACGACCTCGGCGTCGAGGTGCTCGAGCATGTCACTGACGAGGTCGTGGGTCATCGGCCGAGGGGGCGCGGAGCCCTGTAGCTTCATGAGGATCGCGGCCGCCTCGGGGTGACCGATCCAGATCGGCAGGAACTCGTTGCCGTCGGCGGTCTTCAACAGCACGATCGGCTGCTTGCCGATCATGTCGAAGCTGACCCCGTAGATGACCATCTCGCGCATCAGGCGCTGTCCTGCACCCATCTTAGCCCTCGTCCCACGATGACAGGCGCGCGCTCAGGCAGCGGGTTGCGGCGGGCCCGGCGGGGAGGCGGGCGCAGCGACAACCTCCAGGAGCGGAGCGCGGACGCGCTCGCCGGTGACCGGGTGCTCGAGGTGGGCGTGCCGCTGGGGCACGCTCATCGGCTCGAGCCCCCGCAGGATCCAGGCCCGGCCATTCCAGGTGACGTGGTCTCCGATCTCCATTGCCGCAGCACACGACGCCGCACGTCGCGCCCTTCACGGATCGGCCTTCTGCGCCGGAAGCGCGATCCCTGAGTCCAGCGATCCAGGCTTCGCTAGAGTTGTGCGCCGCCGGGGCGATTAGCTCAGTTGGTTAGAGCGCCGCTCTGATAAGGCGGAGGTCCGTGGTTCGAATCCACGATCGCCCACCTCGCGTCCCTGGCCGACCGGGCTCCCGCACGGGGGAGTCGGGCGTTAGAGCGCCTCCAGCACTTCGGCGAGCTCCTCGAGCTGGGTCTCGCTCTCGAAGGAGAGCTCGACCTTGCCGCCGGTGACGCGAGCGGGGAGCCCGGTCAGCCGCTCGGCGGCGGCGCGGACGCGCTCGGCGAGCGCGGGATCCACCCTGGAAGCTCGTGCCCGCGGCCGGCGGGCCGCGCCGCCGTCCTGGGCCGCCCTTTCCGCGGCCCGGACGCTCAGCCCGTCGCGGACGATCCGCCGCGCCAGCCGCCGGCGCGCGTCGTGATCCGGCAGCGCGAGCACCGCGCGTGCGTGCCCCTCGGTCAGCTCGCCACGCGCGAGCATCCACAGCACCTCTTCCGGAAGCTCGAGCAGGCGGAGCCGGTTCGAGACGGACGGCTTCGAGCGGCCCACGCGCTCCGCCACATCCCCGAGCGAGAGCTCGAACTCGTCGAGCAGGACGGCGTAGGCGCGCGCCTCCTCGACCGCGGACAGCTGCTCGCGGGCGACGTTCTCCACGAGCGCGAGCACGAGCGACTCGCGGTCGCCGGCCTCGCGCACGAGGGCGGGGACGGTCGCGACGCCCGCCTCGCGTGCGGCGCGCCAGCGGCGCTCGCCGGCGATCAGCTCGTACCCGCCGGCGGCCCGGGGCCGCACGACGACGGGAACGAGAACACCCTCCCGGCGGATCGAGTCGGCAAGGCCCGCGCCGGCCTCCGGCTCGAAGCGGCGGCGCGGCTGGCGCGGGTTGGGGTGGATCGCCTCGACGGGGAGGTGCAGCAGCGCGGGCGCGTCGCCGCCGCCGCCGACCAGCACCTCGAGGCCGCGGCCGAGGCCGCGACGGCCGGGATCAGGAGCGCTCGACAAGTTCCATCGCCACCTTCCAGTAGGCCTCCGCGCCGGGCGAGCGGCGGTCGTAGGCGATCGCAGGGAGCCCGTGGCTCGGCGCCTCGGCGAGACGCACGGCACGGGGCACGGACGTGGCGAAGACGAGTTCGCCGAAGTGCTCGCGCACCTCGGCCTCGACCTGGGCGGCGAGCCGCGTCCGCCCGTCCACCATCGTCAGGAGGATGCCCGCGATCCCGAGCCGGGGGTTGAGCCGCGTCTTCACCAGCTCGATCGAGCCGAGCAGCTGGGAGAGACCCTCGAGCGCGTAGTACTCGGCCTGGACCGGCACGATCACGCGGTCGGCCGCAGCCAGCGCGTTCACGGTCAGTGGGCCGAACGAGGGCGGGCAGTCGAGGAAGACGAACGACCAGCGCTCGGTGGACTCCGCGAGGGCGTCGGCGAGATACCGCTCGCCCCCGGCAAGCGCCGAGAGCTCAACCGACGCCGCGGCGAGCTCGGGCTTTGCGGGTACGAGGTCGAGGTTGGCGAAGCGGGTCGGCCTCGCCAGCGTCGCCAGAGGCGCGCCGTCGAGCAGGTCGAGGGTCGAGACGCCGTTCGCGCGCTCACCGAGCCCCGACGTCGCGTTCGCCTGCGGGTCGAGGTCGATCACGAGCGAATTCTCTCCCGCCTCCGCAAGGCAGGCGGCGAGGTTGATCGCGGTCGTCGTCTTGCCGACGCCGCCCTTCTGGTTCGCGAGCGCGTAGATCCGGGCGGGCACGCTCCGAGTCTAGGGCTCGCGCCGGTCGGGACCGGTCAGGCCAGCGGGCGCTTGCGGGCAACGCCTGCGCGGCGGGGGAAGCCGGGCGGCGTCGGGCCGAGCTTGCGCAGGACGAGGAAGCCCGGCGGGCTGTCCACGAACTCCCCTGCGAGCTTCCGGGCCACCCGCGCGACGCGTTGGGCGTCGGCGGTCGGGCCGACCCAGAGCACGACCCCGCCGCCCGGGCGGACGAGCGGCAGGCACCACTCCGCGGCCACGGGCGGCGGAGCGAGCGCCTTCGCGACGGCGACGCCGTAGATCTCCGCCGGCTGCTCCTCGGCGCGCCCCTGGACGACATGCAGGTTCGGGAGCTCGCGCTCCCAGCGGCGCAGGAACTCGCACTTGCGGCCCGTCGCCTCGAGCAGCGTCACATCGCGGTCCGGCAGCGCGGCGGCGAGCGGGATCCCCGGCGAGCCGCCGCCGGAGCCGACGTCCACGACCGGCCCCTCGAAGCCGCGCACGAGCTCGACGCCAGCGAGAGCGTCGTCGAGAAGGACGCGGCGCGCCTCCGCGGGGTCACGCAGCGACGTGAGCCCGGGCGTCGCCAGCACGGCGTCGAGCCAACGCTCGAGCAGTTCACGCTTCAAGGCAGCTCGACCGCAAGCCGGCGTATCTTCGCGGAGCCGGGCTGTGCCCGGCGGGAGCGCAGATACAGGTAGACCGCGAGAATCGCGAAGGAGGGGGAGCGTGGGGGAACCATGGGTTCCCCCACGCTCCTAGACGACACGGCGCGGGAAGATGACGACGCTGCGGTTGGGCTCGGAGCCCTCGCTCGCCGTCTCGACCTCGGGGTCCTCCTTGAGGTACTCGTGGACGACCTTCCGCTCGACGGCGGACATCGGCTCGAGCTCGACGCGCTCGCCGGTGGCCGACGCGCGCTCGGCGCTG
>Ga0209514_10007653_pt1 | contig 12657 bp, 12 predicted proteins | sample Subgrocontami58m_FD_187452 | JGI IMG/M metagenome (GOLD analysis project Ga0209514, IMG submission 187452) | Subsurface groundwater microbial communities from S. Glens Falls, New York, USA - GMW37 contaminated, 5.8 m (SPAdes) (version 3) | ecosystem: Environmental > Aquatic > Deep subsurface >...
GGCCAGGCCGTTGACCGCGATCAGGGTCACGCCGTTGCACAGGAGCAGGGCCTGGCAGCCGGCCATCAGCGCGACGTTGCGCCGGATGCCGGCATCGATCGCGACTGTCGCCGTCATGTTCCTCCCGCAACGGCGCGGCGGTTTGTTTCGCTCATGATGTCTTTGGCTTTCTCGGGTCGGAATCGGGGGTCGTGCCGTCTCAGCCCAGCGTGGCGGTGGCGCTCATCGCCAGCCAGCCCTCGGCATCGCGCGCCCAGAGCCGGACGGTCTTGCCATCGCCCTCAGGCTGGCCATGGACGGAAAACGGCGCGATGTCGAACAGCGGCTTCAACGCCTTGAACTCGAAAGCGGCGATGGTCGCGCCGGGCATGTTACGCCGCAGCAGGTCGAGCAGCAGCGTGGCGACCAGCGGGCCATGCACGATGAGGCCCGGATAGCCTTCGACCTCGGTGACATAGCGGCGGTCGTAATGGATGCGATGGCCGTTGAAGCTCAGCGCCGAGTAGCGGAACAGCAGCACGTCGTCGGGCACGATGGTCCGCTGCCAGGGGCAGGCGGTCGGAGCAGCAGTGAAAGTCGGCGCAGGCGCCCCGGCGACCGGCAGGTCGCGATAGACGATGTCGTGCTCCTCGGTGACCGCCAGGCCCGACGCAGCGTGAAATTCATGGCGTACCAGGACGAACACCAGGTCGCCCGAGCGCCCGCTCTTGTGCTCGACCGACATCAGCTCGGAGCGGCGCTGCACGGGTTCGCCGACCCGCAATGGCCGCGGGAAGGTGAGCCGGCCGCCGGCCCACATGCGGCGCGGCAAGGGCACCGGCGGCAGGAAGCCGCCGCGCGCCGGATGCCCGTCGGCACCGAGCGCCGACTGGCGCGCGGCCGCCACGCACAAGGTCCAGTGCCAGGGCGGCGGCAGCGGATCGCCGGCCATCGGCGGCGGATCGTCGCGATCCAGGGTCGCCGCCAGCGCGGCCACTTTCGAGGCGGCGACGACATCCTCCATGACCTCGGTACGGCCGATCCAGGTGCGCAAGTAATCGAGTGTCTGCGGGTCCATGCCGTTTCGCGTTCCGGGCGCCGTCAGATGCGATTGACGCGGGAAAATTTGGCGGCGAAGAATTCCGGCATGGCCACCACTTTCTTCGCCCGATAGTCGAAGAAGACGAAGCCCGACTTGGCCATGGCGATCACCGTGCCATCCGCCGGGCGCGTGATGCGGAAAATGATGTCGCCGCCGTATTTGTTGAAATCCATGACACCGATCTCGAAGCGCAGCTCATCGCGTGTGTAGGCCTCGGCCAGGTAGGTGGTCGCCAGGTCGGTGACGATGATCTGGTCGTCGGTGCTTTCCTCGACGCCGAAGTCGAACAGGAAACGCGCCCGTGCCTCGGAGATCATCGAGATCATCGAATCGTTGCCGAGGTGGTTGGCACCGTTAATGTCGGTGATGCGCACCGTGAGCTCGGTGGTGTAGCAGAACTGGTCGTCGGGAAACTGGAGCTTGATGCGGGCCATGGTGATGTCGGGAAAACAGGAGGTGTGGCGATTCTAGCCGTCCTCTGGATACCGTCCGTCCCTCCAAGGAAAAACGCCCGACTCCTTGCGGAATCGGGCGTTTTGCCAGTGCTGGCGTCCCCACGGGGATTCGAACCCCGGTTCATACCGTGAAAGGGTATTGTCCTAGGCCTCTAGACGATAGGGACTTATCGTTTGGTGGAGGTACGCGGGATCGAACCGCGGACCTCTTGCATGCCATGCAAGCGCTCTCCCAGCTGAGCTATACCCCCACAAGAGAGCGCGCATTATAGGGAGGCGGGGGGCTCGTGTAAAGCCCTAAAACGATCTTCTACAGGAGCTTGCCGGGGTTCATCAGGCGGCGCGGATCGAGCGCCTGCTTGACCGCCCGCATCAGGTCCATTTCGGTCTGACTCTTGTAGCGCAGGACTTCCTCGCGCTTGAGCTGTCCCAGGCCGTGTTCCGCTGAAATCGAACCGCCGAGTTCATGCACCAGGTCGTGCACGATGCGATTCACGGATTCCGTCTGGGCGATGAACTCCGCGTTGGACTGGGCGTCGGGCCGCGACTGGTTGTAGTGCAGGTTGCCGTCGCCGATGTGGCCGAAGCAAACGATGCGCACGGCCGGAAACGCCGCCTGCAGCGCGGCATCGGCGCGGGCAATGAATTCGGCGATGCGCGACACGGGCACGGCGATGTCGTGCTTGATCGAGACGCCCTCGATCTTCTGCGCTTCGGACACGTTCTCGCGCAAGGCCCACAGCGCGGCGGTCTGCGCCGCGCTGGATGCGACGACCGCGTCATCGAGAATGCCATCCCCCGCCGCGCTTTCAAGCGCCCCTTCGAGGGTCGCCGACAAGTTGTCGCGCGCGCCGGAAAGTTCGATCAGGACCTGCCATGCCGGCTTGCCGGCCAGCGGGTCGCGTGCATTGGGGATGTGTTTGAGCACCAGATCCAGCGCCGGACGGCCGACGATCTCGAAGGCCGTCACGTTGTCGCCCGCCGCGTCGCGCAGGCGCCCGAGCAAGGCCACGGCTGCCGCCGGGTCGGGCACGGCAACCCAGGCCGTGGCCTGCGCGCGCGGCCGCGGGAAAAGCTTCAGCGTGGCCGCCGTGATCAGGCCCAGCGTGCCTTCGGCGCCGATGAACAGGTGCTTGAGGTCGTAGCCCGTGTTGTCCTTGCGCAGGGCGCGCAGGCCGTTCCAGATGCGGCCGTCGGCCAGCACCACTTCGAGGCCCAGCGCCAGCTCGCGCGCATTGCCGTAGCGCAGCACCTGCACGCCGCCGGCATTGGTGGACAGGTTGCCGCCTATCGTTGCGCTGCCCTCTGCCGCCAGCGACAGCGGGAACAGGCGGTCGGCCGCGGCGGCCGCGTCCTGTACCGCCTGCAGGGTACAACCCGCCTCGACCGTGATCGAGTTGTTGTCGGCATCGACGGCGCGGATGCGGTTGAGGCGCGTCAGCGCGATGAGCACCTCGCCGCCGGTCGGCGTGGCGCCGCCGCACAAGCCCGTGTTGCCGCCCTGCGGCACGATGGCGGTGCTGCCCGCGGCACAGGCGCTCACCACGGCGGCGACTTCCTCGGTGCTGCCCGGAAGCACCACGCAGGATGCGCTGCCGCTGTAACGGCCGCGCCAGTCGGTGCAATATGGCGCGACATCGCCGGCATCGGTGAGGACGCGGGACGCGCCGACGATGGCGCGCAGGCTATCGTGAAAATCGGCGCTCACGCTACGGCGGCCGTGGCACTCAGTTGGGCGTAGAGGTCGTGCACGTCGCAGTCGATGACGCTGACCTCGGCGAACTCGCCGATCTCCAGATCGTGGCCGTCGGTGATATAGACCAGGCCGTCGACATCCGGCGCATCGCCCATCGAGCGGGCGATGGCGCCCTCCTCGTCGATGTCGTCCACCAGCACCGTAATGCGGCGGCCGATCTGGCGTTCCAGGCGCTGGGTCGAGATGTCTTCCTGGTGGCGCAGTAGGCGCGCCTTGCGCTCTTCGCGCAGGCCCTCGGGCAGCGCGCCGGGCAGTTCGTTGGCGCTCGCCCCTTCGACCGGCGAATAGGAGAAGGCGCCGACGCGATCGAGCTGTGCTTCGTCGAGGAAATCCAGCAGTTCGTTGAACTCGGCCTCGGTCTCGCCGGGGAAGCCGGTGATAAAAGTGCTGCGGATCGCCAGGTCCGGCACTTCGCGGCGCCAGGCGGCGATGCGGTCGAGCACCTTCTCGCTCGATGCCGGCCGCTTCATCAGTTTGAGGATGCGCGGGCTGGCGTGCTGGAAGGGCACGTCGAGGTAGGGCAGGATTTTTCCCTCGGCCATCAGCGGAATCAGGTCGTCGACGCTGGGATAGGGATAGACGTAATGCAGGCGCACCCAGAGGCCGAGCTTGCCCAGTTCCTTGCACAGCTCGTAAAGCCGCGTCTTCACCGGCCTGCCGCCGTGGAAGCCGGTGCGATACTTGAGATCGACGCCGTAGGCGCTGGTGTCCTGCGAAATCACCAGCAGTTCCTTGACGCCGGCCTCGGCCAGCACCTCGGCCTCGTGCAGCACCTCGCCGATCGGGCGCGACACCAGGTCGCCGCGCAGCGAGGGAATGATGCAGAAGCTGCAACGGTGGTTGCAGCCTTCGGAAATCTTCAGGTAGGCGTAGTGGTCGGGGGTCAGGCGGATGCCCTGCGGCGGCACCAGGTCGACGAAGGGATCGTGCAGCGGCGGCAGGTGGGCATGCACCGCCGCCATGACTTCGGGCATGGCATGCGGTCCGGTGACGGCCAGCACCTTGGGGTGCACGCTGCGCACGATGTCATTGCCGGCGGCGTCCTTCTTGGCGCCGAGGCAGCCGGTGACGATGACCTTGCCGTTTTCGGCCAGCGCCTCGCCGATGGCGTCCAGCGATTCCTCGACCGCGGCGTCGATGAAGCCGCAGGTATTGACCACCACCAAGTCGGCACCGTCATGGCTGCCGGAGATTTCGTAACCCTCGGCGCGCAGCCGCGTGAGTATCTGTTCCGCGTCGGAGGCGGCCTTGGGGCAGCCCAGGCTGACGAAGCCTACGGTCGGCGCCCGGGCTTTGCGCCGCGTCACTTCTTCTCGGTTTCTTCAGGCTTGACGTAGATGCCGGGGAATATCTTGCGCGTCTGTTCCTGCATGGTGTCCTGCATCTGCTGAAACATCTTCTGGCTCTGCTCGACGTAGGTGCCCATCATGTGCTGCATCGCCGGGCCCTGGAACTTGAGGAACTGCGCCCACAAATCCTGGCTGTCGCCGCCGCTGTCGCCGTAGAGCGCCTTGGCCTGCTCCTTGAGCTTGGACTGGACCTCAGTGAAGGACTTGATGTTGTTTTCGATGTAGTTGCCCATCATGCCCTGCATGGCATTGCCGTAGAAACGGATCATCTGCGACAGCAGGTCGGAGGAGAACATCGGCGCGCCGCCGGCTTCCTCTTCGAGAATGATCTGCAACAGGATGGCGCGCGTCAGGTCGTCGCCGGACTTGGCGTCCACCACCTGGAATGATTCATGCGCCAATACCAGTTCCTTGACGTCGGCCAGCGTGATGTAGGTGCTGGTGCGCGTGTCATACAGGCGGCGATTCGGATATTTCTTGATGAGACGGCTCTGTGCGGCCATTATGTTTCCCCTCCGTAAAACCATTCTACTACCAGGCTAGTACCTGGGCAGTAGCTTCAAAGTCCCCCGCCAGGGGCGGGGGTATGAATCAGCAGTAATGCAGGCCGCCGTTGATGTTCAGCGTTGCGCCCGTCATGTAGCCGGCAAGATCCGACACCAGGTAGGAACACAGCGCGCCGATTTCCTCGGGTTTGCCCAGACGACCGGCCGGGATGGTGGCGACGATGGAATCGCGCACGTCCTGCTTGATCGCCATGACCATCTCGGTACCGATATAACCCGGCGCGATGGCGTTGACCGTGACACCCTTCTTCGCCACTTCGGCCGCGATGGCCTTGGTGAAGCCAAGAATGCCGGCCTTGGCGGCGGAGTAGTTGGCCTGGCCGAACTGCCCTTTGATGCCATTCACCGACGACAGGTTGATGACCCGGCCCCAGCCGCGATCGGCCATGCCCGGCAGCACCTGGTGGGTGACATTGAACACGGAATCGAGGTTGGTGGACAGTACGGCATCCCACTGGCCCTTTTCCATCTTCTTGAACACGGAATCACGTGTGATGCCGGCGTTGTTCACCAGCACGTCGATCGGGCCGAGTTCCGCTTCCACCTTCGTCACCATCGCCGCGCAGGCCTCGTAATCCGTGACGTCGGCCTCGGCGGCGATGAAATCGAAGCCTTCCGACTTCGTCTTCGCCAGCCACTCGTCCTTCGGCGGGAAATTCGGCAGGCAGTTCGCCACCACGGTGAATCCGCTTTGGGACAGTGCCTTGCAGATCGCCGTCCCCAGGCCGCCCATGGCGCCTGTTACCAATGCAATTTTCTTTGCCATTTTTGCAACTTCCTATACGACTATAAAAACTTGTGCGGGGAAGGCGGGCTGCAAGTCTCCGCCTTCGCCCGGCGACGGATCAGTACATGTGCTGACCGCCGTTGATCGAGATATTGGCGCCGGTAACAAACGCGGCTTCTTCGGACGACAGGTAGGCCACCAGGCCCGCCACTTCTTCCGGCTTGCCCAGGCGCGACTGCGGAATCTGCGGCAGGATCTTGCTGTCCAGCACTTCCTGCGGGATCGCCATGACCATCTTGGTGCCGATGTAGCCCGGCGAGATGGTATTCACGGTGACGCCCTTTTTCGCCACTTCCAGGGCCAGCGCCTTGGTGAAGCCATGCATGCCGGCCTTGGCCGCGGCATAGTTGGTCTGGCCGAAGGCGCCTTTCTGGCCGTTCACCGACGATATGTTGATGACGCGGCCCCAGCCGCGCTCCATCATGCCGTCCATCACCTGCTTGGTCATGTTGAAGGTGGAATCGAGGTTGGTGTGGATCACCGCGTCCCAGTCGGCCTTGGTCATTTTCTTGAAGGTCATGTCACGGGTGATGCCGGCGTTGTTCACCAGCACTTCCACCGGACCGACGTCCTGGGCCACCTGGGCGACACAGGCCTTGCAGGAATCGAAGTCGCTGACGTCGCAGGGATAGGCCTTGAAGCCGTAACCCATGTCGTTCATGGTGCGCAGCCATTCCTGCGCCTTGGTGTTGCTCGGGCTATAGGTCGTCACCACCTTGTAGCCAAGCGCGGCCAGCTTGATACAGATCGCTTCGCCCAGACCGCCCATGCCTCCCGTTACCAGTGCCACTCGCAGCATTTTGCTTCTCCTCTCGATTATTGTTGGGTAGGGGCTAGCATTGCTACGCCGTGATCCGCGCCCCCAACGGGCTCCGGCGCTTTCATTATGCCTTTTCCTTGACGTAGCGGCCCGGCGCCGGCTCGCCCGGCGGATAGGCCTTGCTGCCCAGGCGCCCGCGTGCCGGCACTTCGCCGCCATCGTGGCTCCTGAGCCACTTCGCCCAGACCGGCCACCAGCTGCCCTTGACCTCGGTTGCCGTATCGAACCATTCGTCGGCGTTGGCGGTGGTGCTGTCGTTGAGCCAGTGGCTGCGCTTGTTCTTGGTCGCCGGGTTGATGACGCCGGCAATGTGGCCCGAAGCGCCGAGAACGAAGGTGGATTCGCCGCTGACAAGGCCTCGGCTCTGGTAGGCCGACTTCCACGGCACGATGTGATCCTCACGACTGGCATAGACGAAGGTGGGCATGTCGACGCGGCCCAGATCGGCCTTGACCCCGCACATTTCCAGCTTGCCCGGCACCCGCAGGTTGTTTTCGAGGTACATGTTGCGCAAATACCAGGCGAGGAAGGGCCCGGGCAGGTTGGTCGCGTCGGCATTCCAATACAGCAGGTCGAAGGCCGGCGGCTTGTTGCCCTTGAGGTAATTGCCCACCACGTATTGCCAGATCAGGTCGTTGGCGCGCAGCGAGGAGAACACCGAGGCCAGTTCGCTGCCGCGCAGCAGGCCGCCTTTGCCGATGGTGGCCTCGCGCGCCTGCACTGCTGTCTCGTCGACCAGGCAGCCGATCTCGCCGGAATCGGCAAAGTCGAGCAGCGTGGTGAGCAGCGTCAGCGATGCCACGGGGTTCTCACCGCGGATGCGCGCCACGGACAGCGCCGAACCGAGGATGGTGCCGCCGACGCAGAAGCCCAGCGCATTGATCTGGTCGACCTTGCAAATGTCCTGCACCACCTTGATCGCCTGCAGCGCGCCGCGCTCGACGTAGTCGTCCCAGCTCAGGTGGCCCAGATCGGCCTGCACGTTCTTCCAGGAAATCAGGAATACCGTGTTGCCCTGCTCGACGGCATAGCGCACCACCGAGTTTTCCGGCTGCAGGTCGAGGATGTAGTACTTGTTGATGCAGGGCGGCACCATCAGGAAGGGCCGAGCCGCGACCTTTTCGGTCTGCGGCGAATACTGGATGAGTTGCATCAGTTCGTTTTCGAACACTACCGCGCCCGGCGTCACCGCCAGGTTGCGACCGACCTCGAAGGCGGCATCGTCGGTCATCGAAATGCGGCCTTTTTCCAGGTCGGCGAGCAGGTTCTGGATGCCCTTCTGGATGCTCTCGCCCCGGGTTTCCACCGCCGTCTTGACGAACTCCGGATTGGTGGCGAGGAAGTTGGACGGCGCCATCGCGTCGACCATCTGCCGCGTCATGAAACGCATGCGGTCCTTGGCCTGGCCGTCGGCCAGCGGTGCCGCCTCGACCATCCGCTTCATGTAGTCGGCATTGATCAGGTAGGCCTGGCGCAGATAGTCATAGACCGGGCTCTCCGCCCAGGACGGATCACTAAAACGCTTGTCGCCGGGGGCCGGGCTCGCCACTTGCGGCGCCGGCTGGTCCGGCGCCTTGCCCAGCATGCCCTGCCAGAGCTTGGCGTGCTGTGCCATCCATTCCTGCTGCAGCGTCTTGAACGCCTCGGAATCGGCGCTCCACGCAGCGGGATTGACGCCGGTTGGCTGGCCCGCCAGGGCCTGTTGCTGCTGGGCCAGAAGCTGGCCGAAACCTTGTGCCATGGCGTTGCCCGCCTGGAACATGGCGTGCAGTGAGGCGTTTTGATCGGGGGAAGAAGACATCCAAAGCTCCTGAAGACGAAATCTCAGCGTGGACGACTCGGCGTTCGAGCATGGCCACCGGGCTGAAACGGGCCGATTTTGCACTGCACAATAAATCGTGTCAAGCGCAAGGCTGGCCGTCCCTGACCGTAGAATCGGCCCATGTATGTAATCGCAATCGGGTGGCTTTACGTCACGCTGCTGATGGCGGCCACCGAGCCAAATCCGGTCGCCGCCGCCCTGACCTTTGCCCTCTACGGACTCGCCCCGCTGGCGCTGCTGCTGTGGCTGTTCGGCACCCCGCAACGGCGGCGCGATCGAATCAGGCGGGAAGCGGGCGAACGGACCGCAGAGCAGGCCGATCCGCGGCCGCCACCGCAGGCCTGACTACTCCAGCCACACCAGACTGGCCATGCGCCCGCTGACGCCGTCGCGACGGTAGGAAAAGAAGCGGTCCGGCTCGCCGACGGTGCAGGCGCCGGCGCCGGGGCTCTCGCTCTGCGTGACGGGGACTCCCCTTCGGGGGCCGTCAATGCAGGGGATGGCGCTTCGCGCGCCGGCAACACGGCGAATCCCCAGCGCATCGAGGCGCAGGCGCGCCAGATGATGGATGTCGCACAGCCACTTGCCGCCGCCCGCCGCGACGAATGCGGCGGCGGCCAGCGAATCATGGGTGACGAAGGCTTCCCGCACCTCGCCGCCAACCTCGAAGGCCTGTGGCCCGATCGCGGGGCCGAGCCATGCGATCAGGCGCGCGCCGGGTTCGTCCATGGCCGCCACGGTCGCCTCGATCACGCCCGCGGCAAGGCCGCGCCAGCCGGCGTGGGCGATCGCCACCACGCTCGCGCCCTCGTCGCACAGCAACACCGGCAGGCAATCCGCGGTCAGCACCGCGCAGACCACGCCGCGCTGGCGCGTGAAGCTGGCGTCGGCCTGCGCGCCGGCCTGCGCGATCGCCGCATCGACGCAGCGCGTGCCATGTACCTGGGTCAGCCAGAGCGGCTCGGCCGGCAGCTCACGCCGCAAGCGGGCGCGGTTGGCGGCCACCGCGCGCGGATCGTCGCCGACGTGATCGCCGAGATTGAAGCCCTGCCAAGATGTGCCGCTGACACCGCCGCCACGCGTGGTCGACAACGCGCGCACGCCGCGCGGGGCCGGCCAGTCGGGAACAATGAAATCAGTCACGTCGCAGGTCGTCCAGCAGTTGCGCAAAGTCCTCGGGCAGGGGCGACTCCCAGGCCATCTCCTCGCCGTGCGCCGGATGGCGCAGCGCCAGTCGCCAGGCGTGCAGTGCCTGGCGCGGAAAGGCATCGAGGCGGGCATCGCCGCTCCTGGCCTTGCCATACGTCGCATCGCCGGCCAGCGGGTGCCTGATCGACGCCATATGCACGCGAATCTGGTGGGTGCGCCCGGTTTCCAGGCGGCATTCGAGCAGCGTGGCCCTGGCGAAGCGCTCCAGCACCGCGTAGTGTGTGCGCGCCTCCTTGCCGCCGGCGCGCACGATGGCCATCTTGGTGCGTTGCACGGCATGGCGCCCCAGCGGCGCATCGACCGTGCCGTCGCGCTCGACGGTGCCCAGCGCCAGTGCGAGGTAATGACGCTTGACCGAACGCGCCTGCATCTGGCGCACCAGGTCGGTCTGCGCGGTGAGCGTCTTGGCCACCACCAGCAGGCCGCTGGTGTCCTTGTCGAGGCGATGCACGATGCCGGCGCGCGGTATCGCCACCAGTTGCGGCGCGTGGTGCAGCAGCGCATTCATCAGCGTGCCGGAGGGCTGTCCGTTGCCCGGGTGCACCACCAGGCCGGCCGGCTTGTCGATCACTATCAGATCGGCATCTTCGTACACAACATGCAGCGCAATGTCCTCGGCGGCGTGCTCCAGGGTCGGTGCCGGCGACGCGGCGGCGGCGGCGTCGAACTCGATGCGCTCGCCACCGTAGACCCTGGATTTTCCGGCCATCGCGCAACCGTCGATGCGGATCAGTCCCTCCTTCAGCCAGGCCTGCAAGCGGCTGCGCGAATGCTCCGGAAAAAGCTTGGCCAAGGCTGCGTCGACGCGCCAGCCGGCGCATTCCACGGGCACGGCGAGCCCCGGAGCGGGGCGGGGGCTTCGGCTATAATCGGCCGCTGGTTCATGCGAGGTTTTCACCATGCGTAGTTTAGCGGCATTCCTGCGGGCGCTCGCCCGCATTGCGGCCATCTCTGCCGGTCTTGGCATGGTCACGCTCGGCGGCTGCGGACTGCTGCCCGACACCATCGACGAGACCGCGGGCTGGTCGGCCAGCAGGCTCTACAGCGAGGCCAAGAACGCGATGGCCGACGGCGGCTACGACAAGGCGATCAAGTATTTTGAAAAGCTCGAAGCGCGCTTCCCTTATGGCCGCTATGCACAGCAGGCCCAGCTCGAAGTCGCCTACGCCTATTACCGGCAGGGCGAAGCGGTCTCGGCGATCGCCGCCTGCGACCGCTTCATCCGCCTGCACCCGAACCACCCCAACGTCGACTACGCCTACTACCTGAAGGGGCTGACCAACTTCAACGAAGACCTCGGCCTGCTCGGCTATGTCAGCATGCAGGACCTCACCGAGCGCGACCCCAAGGCGGCACGCGATTCCTTCGATGCCTTCAAGGTGCTGGTGAACAAGTTTCCCGAAAGCCGCTACACGCCCGACGCCACGGCGCGCATGAAATACCTGGTCAATGCCCTGGCCTCGCACGAGGTGCATGTCGCGCGCTACTACATGAAGCGTGAAGCCTATGTTGCCGCCGTCAATCGCGCGCAAACCGCGGTCAAGACCTACCCCGACGCGCCGGCCAACGAAGAGGCCCTGTTCATCATGGTCAAGGCCTACGACCTGCTCGGCATGAACGACCTGCGCGACGATACCGAGCGCGTGATGCGCAGGAACTTCCCGCAGAGCGAGTACTACGTGCGCGGCATCAACCGCGCCGAACCGTGGTGGAAGCTCTGGTAGCACCGCGGGACGACACTCGGGCGACTGCTTGCGTCGCCCGGCTGCCATCCCCTGTCATCCGTCAAGGAGCATCCGCATGAACCCGGACATCCAGTCGTCCTCGCTTTGCCTTGGCATCGTCGGCACCGGCGCCATGGGCCGCGGCATCGCCCAGATCGCCGCCCAGGCCGGCATCCGCGTGCTGCTGTTCGACGCGCTGCATGGCGCCGCCGCCAACGCCCGCGACGCCGTGATCGCCACCCTGGCCAAGCTGGCGGAAAAGGGCAAGATCCCGCCCGAGGCGCTGGCCGCCGCCACGGCCAAGCTCGAAGTGGTGCCGCGCCTGGACGATCTGGCCTCGGCCCAGGTCATCGTCGAAGCCATCGTCGAAAACCTCGAGGTCAAGAAGGCTTTGTTCCAGCAGTTGGAAGACATCATCGCCGCCGACTGCATCCTCGCCACCAACACCTCCTCGCTCTCGGTGACCTCGATCGCCGCCGCCTGCAAGCGGCCCGAGCGCGTCGGCGGCTTCCACTTCTTCAACCCGGTGCCGCTGATGAAGATCGTCGAAGTCATCGACGGCCTGCTCACCGCGCCCTGGGTGGCCGAGGCACTGCTGGCGCTGGGCCGCCGCATGGGCCACACCGCGGTCGCGGCGCGCGACACCCCGGGCTTCATCGTCAATCACGCCGGGCGCGGCTTCGTCACCGAAGGCCTGCGCGTGCTGGGCGAAGCCGTCGCCGACTTCCGCGAGGTCGATCGCATCATGCGCGAGGCCGCCGGCTTTCGCATGGGGCCCTTCGAACTGCTCGACCTGACCGGCCTCGACGTCTCGCACCCGGTCATGGAATCGATCTACCACCAGTACTACCAGGAACCGCGCTACCGGCCCTCGCCGCTCGCGGCGCAGCGTCTGGCCGGCGGCGTGCTGGGACGCAAGAGCGGGCGCGGCTTCTACACCTACAGCAAGGGCGCCGCCGAGGCGGTGGCCGAAGCCGCCGCGCCGACCGTGCTGCCGGCCCGCGTCTGGGTCAGCCAGACCCATCCGGAATGGGCCGACGTGCTGCGCGAAATCGCTGCCGCCGCCGGCGTCGAGGTCGAGACCGACT
>Ga0209514_10007655_pt1 | contig 12656 bp, 9 predicted proteins | sample Subgrocontami58m_FD_187452 | JGI IMG/M metagenome (GOLD analysis project Ga0209514, IMG submission 187452) | Subsurface groundwater microbial communities from S. Glens Falls, New York, USA - GMW37 contaminated, 5.8 m (SPAdes) (version 3) | ecosystem: Environmental > Aquatic > Deep subsurface >...
AGTAGCCCGCGCCGTAGCCGCCGGCGAAGATGTGCGAGAAATTGTTCGGGAAACGGTTGTACGCCGGCGGCATCGCCACCGCCACCCGGCTGCGGATTTCATCCAACAACTGCTGCGGTGTCTTGCCGCCGTTGACGTCGAAATCGTAATGCAGATGCATGTCGAACAGCGCGAATTCCAGTTGCCGCACTGTCTGCATGCCGCTCTGGAAATTCTTCGCCGCGAGCATCTTGTCGTACAGTGCGCGCGGCATCGGCTCGCCGTTATCGACATGCGCAGTCATGTGCGCGAGCACTTCCCATTCCCAGCAGAAATTCTCCATGAACTGGCTCGGCAGTTCGACCGCGTCCCACTCCACACCGTGCAAGCCCGACACGCCGACATAATCGACGCGGGTGAGCAGGTGGTGCAGGCCGTGGCCGAATTCGTGGAATAGCGTCAGCACCTCGTCGTGGGTAAACAATGCGGGCTTGCCGCCGACTGGAGCCGAAAAATTGCAGGTGAGGTAGGCCACCGGGGTCTGCACGCGTTCGCCCAGCCTGCGGCGGCTGATGGCCTCGTCCATCCAGGCGCCGCCGCGCTTGGTGTCGCGCGCGTACGGATCAAGATAAAACTGGCCGACCAGGTTTCCGCGCAAGTCGCTGATGCGGAAAAAACGCACCGCCGGATCCCAGGCCTCGGCCCGGTCGGGCTGGATGCGCACGCCGAAAATCGTCTCTACCACCCGGAACATCCCTTGCATCACCTTGGTCTCCGGAAAATACTGCTTCACTTCCTGGTCGGAAAAAGCGTGGCGCGCAGCGCGCAATTTTTCCGAGGCATAAGCGAGGTCCCAGGCCTCGAGTTTGTCCAGACCCAGCTCGGCCGCGGCAAATGCGCCCAGTTCGGCATAGTCCGTTCTTGCGAACGGCAATGCTTTGCCGGCGAGGTCGTTCAAGAAATCGAGCACCTGCCGCGGTGTCTGCGCCATCTTCGGCAGCAGCGACACTTCGGCGTGGTTGGCGTAGCCGAGCAGTTGCGCCGCTTCATGGTGCAGCCTGAGTATTTGCGTGATCAGCGGCGTATTGTCGAGTTCCGGCTTGCCGAACTCGCTCGCCCGCGTGACGTAGGCCCGGTACATTTGTTCGCGCAATTCGCGCTCGGCGGCGTATTGCATGAAGGGCACGTAGGAAGGCGCCTGCAAGCTGAATTTCCAGCCGGGCTTGCCGTCTTTGTCTGCGGCGGCTCGAGCGGTCTCGAGGACGTCCGCGGGAATCCCGGCGAGCTTCGCCCGGTCCTCGACGTGGAGCGCAAACGCGTTGGTGGCGTCGAGCAGGTTTTCGGAGAATTTGGTGGCGAGGCGCGCCAATTCCTCCGAGATCGCGGCAAAGCGCTGTTTCTTGTCCAGCGCCAGCTCCGCGCCGGAGAGGCGGAAATCGCGGATCTCGTTGTCGACGATTTTGCGCTGCGCCGGCGTAAGCGCGGCGTATTCCGGTGAGGCCTTTAGCGCCTTGTATTTTTCGAACAGGACCAGGTTCTGGCCCAGTTCGGTGTAGTACTGCACGATCTTGGGTTGGTTGGCGTTGTAGGCCGAGCGCAGCTCGGGGGAGTCGAGCACGCCGTGCAAATGGCCGACCACGCCCCACGCGCGCGCCAGTCGCTCGTTCGCGTCCTCCAGAGGCGCGACGAAATCGGTCCAAGTTGCCGCGGTCCCGGGCCGCGCCAGGCCATCGATCCGCGCGCGGTTTTCCGCGAGCAGCAACTCGACCGCGGGTGTGATGTGCTCGGTCTTGATCGACGCAAATCGGGGCAAGCCGGTGAAATCCAGCAAAGGGTTAAGTTCAGTCGTGGCCATCTTTTCCTTGTGCTCGCGCTTGTTCATCTGTTCCGGACTCGCTTGCAGAAACCGCACCAACTCGGCCGGCAACGCAGTTTCGGTCAGCGCGCCGTCCCGCCGACCGACGCGCGCTTCCCTCCCTGTATAATATCAGGCCGGAATCATGTAACCCGCGATGAACGCGGCTTGTGCGGGGCGTGCAGCCGATGTTTCCCCGCGACCTGAGCGCTGGCACGCGCCATCGCCGCCGAGCAAGCAAGGAGCCGCCATGTCAGCCGTTCCCGATACTCCCGCCGCCAACGATCCTGATTCCCTGGAGACGCAGGAATGGCTGGATGCGCTCGAAGCGGTATTGGAGCGTGAGGGCGCGAAACGCGCCCACTACCTGCTGGAAAAACTGATCGACAAGGCGCGCCGATCCGGCGCCTACCTGCCATACAAGGCGCAAACGGCCTATCTCAACACCATCCCGCCGCACATGGAGGAGCGCTCGCCGGGCGATGCCGCGCTGGAGGACCGCATCCGCGCCTATTGCCGCTGGAACGCGATGATCATGGTTGCCAAGGCGAACAAGGTCGAAGGCGATCTCGGCGGCCACATCGCCAGCTTCGCCTCGGTGGGCACGCTGTTCGGCATCGGCCAAAACCATTTCTGGCATGCGCCCAGCGCCGGGCACGGCGGCGATCTGATCTACTTCCAGGGCCATTCCGCTCCGGGCGTCTACGCGCGCGCCTTGCTCGAAGGGCGCCTTACCCAGGAGCAGCTGGTCAATTTCCGCCGCGACGTGGACGGCAAGGGCGTCACCTCCTATCCGCATCCCTGGATCATGCCGGACTTCTGGCAGTTCCCCACCGTGTCAATGGGCCTCGGTCCGATCCAGGCGATCTACCAGGCGCGCTACCTCAAGTACCTGCATGCGCGCGGCCTGGCCGACACCGAGAAGCGCAAGGTGTGGGCCTTCCTCGGCGACGGCGAGACCGACGAGCCCGAATCGCTGGGCGCTATCTCCATGGCGGCGCGCGAAAAGCTCGACAACCTGGTGTTTGTCGTCAACTGCAACCTGCAGCGCCTGGATGGCCCGGTGCGCGGCAACGGCAAGATCATCCAGGAGCTCGAGGGCGATTTCCGCGGCGCCGACTGGAACGTGATCAAGCTGATCTGGGGCTCATACTGGGACCCGCTGCTCGCGCACGACAAGGAAGGCACCCTGCTGCGCATCATGGAAGAGACCGTCGACGGCGAATATCAGAACTTCAAGGCCAACGACGGCGCCTTCGTGCGCAAGTACTTCTTCGGCAAGCATCCGAAGTTGCTCGAATTGGTGTCGAAAATGAGCGACGACGACATCTGGCGCCTCAACCGGGGCGGCCACGATCCGCACAAGATCTATGCCGCCTACGCCGCCGCCATGAAACACAAAGGCCAGCCGACGGTGATTCTCGCCAAGACGGTCAAGGGTTTCGGCATGGGCAAGATCGGCGAGGGCAAGATGACCACCCACCAACAGAAAAAAATGGACACGGGGTCCATCCGCCAGTTTCGCGACCGATTCAACATCCCCATCCCGGACGACAAGCTGGAGGAGTTGCCGTTCTACGTTCCGCCGCCCGATTCGCCGGAGATGAAATACCTGCATGAGCGGCGCCAGGCCTTGGGCGGCTACTTGCCGAGCCGCCGGCGCAGGGCCGACACCGTGCCCGAGGTGCCGCCGCTGTCGGCGCTGGACGCGGTGCTGAAAGCCACGGAGCGCGAGACATCCACCACCATGGTCTTCGTGCGCATTCTCACGGCGCTCCTGCGCGACAAGAGCCTGGGCAAGCACATCGTGCCCATCGTTCCGGACGAAGCGCGCACTTTCGGCATGGAAGGCATGTTCCGCCAGCTCGGCATCTATTCCTCGGAGGGCCAGAAATACGTGCCCGTCGACCGCGACCAGGTGACCTACTACCGCGAGGACAAGGCCGGCCAGATCCTGGAGGAGGGTATCAACGAGGCGGGCGCGTTCTGCTCCTGGATCGCCGCCGCGACCTCTTACAGCACGACCAACGTCGTCAGCGTGCCCTTTTATATTTTCTACTCGATGTTCGGCTTGCAGCGCATCGGCGATCTGGCCTGGGCCGCGGGCGACCAGCGCTGCCGCGGCTTCCTCCTCGGCGGCACCGCCGGGCGTACCACCCTGAACGGCGAGGGCCTGCAGCACGAGGACGGACACTCGCACGTCCTCTCCTCGGTGATCCCGAACTGCATCTCCTACGACCCGACCTTCGGCTACGAGCTGGCGCTGATCATCCATGACGGCTTGACGCGCATGGTGACGAACCAGGAAGACGTGTTCTATTACATCACTGTGATGAACGAGAACTACCCGCACCCGGGTCTGCCCGAAGGTGCCGCGGATGGGATCATCAAGGGGATGTATCTGTTCAAGTCTGGCGCGAAGCACAAGGCCAAGACGGGTGCGGACAAGCCGCTCAGGGTGCAGTTGCTCGGTTCGGGCACCATCCTGCGCGAAGTCATCGCCGCGGGCGAGCTGCTCGCGCAGGACTGGGACGTGAGCGCGGATATCTGGAGCTGCACCAGTTTCACCGAACTGCGCCGCGAGGGCCTCGCCTGCGAGCGCTGGAACCTGCTGCATCCCACCGAAGCGCCGCGCGAGTCCTGGGTCGAGAAAAATCTCAAGGGCAGCTCCGGTCCGATCGTGGCTTCGAGCGACTATATCAAGACCTTCGCCGAACAGATCCGCCCCTTCGTCCCCAGGGGACGGCAGTATCGCGTGCTCGGCACGGACGGTTTCGGCCGCTCCGATACGCGCGAGCGATTGCGCGATTTCTTCGAGGTCGACCGGCATTGGGTCGCGCTGGCCGCGCTGAAGGCGCTCGCGGATCAGGGCGACATCAAGGCGACAGTGGTGGCGGCGGCGATCAAGAAATACGGCATCGATCCGAATAAGCCCAATCCGGTAACGGTGTAAAAGGAACAAGCATGTCCAGCATCACGGAAGTCAAGGTTCCCGACATCGGCGATTTCAAGGAGGTCGAGGTCATCGAGATCCTGGTCAAGCCGGGCGATGCGGTGGCCAAGGAAGCCTCGCTGATCACGCTCGAGTCGGACAAGGCGACCATGGAAATTCCCTCGCCCGCCGCAGGCGTGGTGAAAGCGCTGAGAGTCAAGCTGGGCGACAAGGTTGCCGAAGGCAGCATCATCCTGCTGCTGGACGCCAGCGAGGGCGAAGCTCCCGCGGCGCAGCCGCCCAAGTCAGCGGAGATTTCTGCGCCATCCGCACCGGCGCCCAAGCCTGCCACGGCGAGCGCGCCCGCGGCTGAGCCGGCCGCCGCGCCGATACCGAGGCCCGCGCCGGTGCCGTTCGAGCCCGTCGCCGAGGTGTGCGCGTTCAAGCCGCATGCCAGTCCTTCGGTGCGCAAATTCGCGCGCGAACTCGGCGCCGATTTGACCAAGGTGCGGGGATCCGGCCCCAAGGGCCGCATCACCCAGAACGACGTGCAGGCTTTCGTCAAGGGCGTGATGACCGAGGCGCCGGCGCGAGCGAGCGCCGCGGCCGCGCCAGGCGGCGTCCCTTTCAATCTGCCGGAATGGCCGCAGGTGGATTTCGCCAAGTTCGGCCCGGTCGAATCAATGCCGCTGTCGCGCATCAAGAGGCTCTCCGGCGCGAACCTGCACCGCAACTGGATTTCCATACCGCATGTGACCCAGTTCGACGAGGCCGACATTACCGAGCTCGAGGCTTTCCGCAAGGAAAGCGGCGCAGCGAGCGAAAAACAAGGGTTCAAGCTGACCATGCTCGCCTTCCTGATCAAGGCCTGCGTCACCGCCTTGCGCCAGTACCCGGAGTTCAATGCCTCGCTCGAGCGCGGCGGCGAGAACCTGGTGCTGAAAAAATATTTCCACATCGGCGTAGCGGTGGACACGCCCGACGGCCTGGTGGTGCCGGTGATACGCGATGCCGACAGAAAGGGCGTGTACGAGCTCGCGCGCGAGCTGGCAGAAGTGTCCAAACTCGCGCGCGCGAGGAAGCTCAAGCCGGGCGACATGCAGGGCGGAACCTTCAGCATCTCCAGCCTGGGCGGCATCGGCGGCACGGCCTTCACGCCTATCGTCAACGCCCCCGAAGTAGCCATTCTCGGCGTGTCCAGAGCGGCGATGCGCCCGGTGTGGGTTGGTGGAAAAGGCGAGGCCGGCCAGTTCGTGCCGCGGCTGATGCTGCCGCTTTCGCTAGCCTACGATCACCGCGTCATCGACGGCGCCGCCGCCGCGCGCTTCACTTCCTATCTCGCGTCGGTGCTGTCCGACATCCGCCGCTCATTGCTCTGATGCGCCGGCCGCAAATCGAGTTCGACCGGAGTTCGGCCGTGCCCTACGAAGCGCACACCATCAAACTGAAACGGGGAATTGAATGAACGACACGGTCGAGATCAAAGTCCCGGACATCGGCGACTTCAAGGATATCGATGTCATCGAGGTGCTGGTCAAGCCGGGCGATGCGGTGGAGAAGGAGACTTCGCTCATCACGGTGGAATCGGACAAGGCCACGATGGAAATCCCATCGCCTGCCGCCGGCGTGGTGAAGGAGCTGAAGCTCAAAATCGGCGACAAGGTGTCCGAGGGCTCGCTGATCATGCTGCTCGATGCGGGCGCGGGCGCGCCCGCGCCAGAGGCGGCGGCAATCCCCTCCGACCCACCTTTGTCAAAAGACGCTGCCGCGGCCGCGGGGATGGCGCCAACGCCCGTTGCGGCAGCAGCCGGTGCCGACCTGCACGCCGAAGTAGTGGTGCTGGGCGCCGGCCCCGGTGGCTATACCGCAGCCTTTCGCGCTGCCGACCTGGGCAAGAAAATCGTGTTGATCGAGCGCTATGCGACGCTGGGCGGCGTCTGTCTCAACGCCGGCTGCATTCCGTCCAAGGCGCTGCTGCATGCGGCCAAGGTGGTGACGGAGGCTGAGGAAATGTCCCGCTCCGGCATCGAATTCGGCAAGCCGAAGATCGATGTCGACAAGCTGCGCAGTTGGAAGGACGCGCTCGTAGGCCGGCTGACCAAGGGTCTGGCCGCGCTGGCCAAGCAGCGCAAAGTGACCGTGCTCCAAGGCGTGGGAAAATTCGAATCGCCCAAGCAGATCGCGGTCGATACGCCCGCGGGAGTAAAGCGCGTTTCGTTCGACGTCTGCATCATTGCGGTGGGCGCATGCGTGGCCAGGATTCCGGGGTTTCCCTATGAGGACGCGCGGCTGATGGACTCGACCGCGGCGCTCGCGCTGGCCGACATCCCGCGGCGCCTGCTGGTGATCGGGGGCGGCATCATCGGCCTGGAAATGGCCTGCGTCTACGACGCGCTCGGCGCCAAGGTCACGGTGGTGGAGCTGGCCGACGGGCTAATTCCGGGCGCCGACCGCGATCTTATCCGAGCGCTCGCCAAGCGCATCGAGAAGCGCTACGAGGCGATCTATTTGAATGCCAAGGTGGCGAAGCTGGAACCCAAGCCCGAAGGCCTGCTCGCCACCTTCGAGGGCGAGGTGAAGCCGCAGCAGCAGATGTTCAACCGAGTGCTGATGGCGGTGGGGCGCCGCCCCAACGGCGGCGACATCGGCGCCGAGCGCGCCGGCGTCGCCGTCGACGCGCGCGGTTTTATTCCCGTCGACAAGCAGCAGCGCACCAATGTACCCCATATCTTTGCCATCGGCGACGTCTGCGGCGAGCCGATGCTTGCGCACAAGGCCACGCACGAGGCCAAGGTGGCGGCCGAGACCATCGCCGGGCACAAGGTGGCCTTCGACGCCCTGACCATTCCCTCGGTCGCCTACACCGACCCCGAAGTCGCCTGGATGGGGCTGACCGAGACCGAAGCGAAGCAACAGGACATAGCCTACGACAAGGCAAGTTTCCCCTGGGCCGCAAGCGGCAGGGCGCTTTCGATCGGCCGCGAAGAGGGCGTGACCAAGCTGCTCTACGACAAGACCACCAAGCGCATACTGGGCGCCGGCATCGTCGGCGTGAACGCCGGCGAGCTGATTGCCGAACTGGTGCTGGCACTGGAGATGGGCGCCGACATGGAGGATATCGGCCTTACCATCCATCCACATCCGACGCTGTCGGAGACGCCTTTCTTCGCCGCCGAAATGGCGCTAGGCAGCATCACTGACTTGTACACGCCCAGGAAATCGTAAAACGGATTCGGATACTACGATGACGCAGGATGAACTGAAACAGGCAGTCGCGAAAGAGGCGATCAAGTACGTGGTCGAGGACGCCATCGTCGGCGTCGGCAGCGGCTCGACCGCGATTTTTTTCATCGACGAGCTGGCGAAAATAAAGAACAGGATCGACGGCGCGGTGGCCAGTTCGCAGAAGACCGCCGATCGGCTGAAGTCCCACCGCATCCGCGTGGTCGATCTGAACAGCGTGAGCGAGCTGCCAGTCTACATCGACGGCGCGGACGAAATCACCGAGCACCTCGCCATGATCAAGGGCGGCGGCGGTGCGCTCACGCGCGAGAAAATCGTCGCCGCGGTAGCGCAGCAATTCGTCTGCATCGCCGACGAATCCAAGCTGGTCGGGATGCTGGGAAAATTTCCGCTGCCGGTGGAGGTGATCCCCATGGCGCGCTCCCACGTCGGGCGCGAACTGGTCAAGTTAGGCGGACAGCCGGCCTTGCGCCAGGGCTACACCACCGACAACGGCAATCTCATTCTTGACGTCTGGAACCTCGACATTCTCAAACCGATGGAGCTGGAGGCCGCAATCAACAACATCGCCGGCGTGGTTACCAATGGCTTGTTTGCCCAACGCGGCGCCGACGTGCTGCTACTGGGTACGGCGGCCGGAGTCAGGACGATCAGGAGGAAATAGCGTTGCGATGCGGCAGGTTGGCGCGGGCCTGCTCCGGAATGCCGAAATCTACTGCCGCGGCGGCACGTATCCCGACGCGACGTCGGCGCCGCCGCCGAAGAAGTGCTTCTCCAGTTGTTCGGCCAGATACTTTCTCGCCGCGCTGTCCGCCAGGTTGAGGCGGTTCTCGTTGATCAGCATGGTCTGGTGCTTGATCCACTGCTGCCAGGCTTCCTTGGACACGTTCTCCCATAGTCGCCTGCCCAAATCCCCCGGGTATGGCGGGAAATCCAGGCCCTCGGCTTCGCGGCCGAGCTTGATGCATTTCACCATTCTTGCCATTGCTGCAACTCCCGTCGATTCAGGGCGCCATTTTATCTTATTCAGACCTGCCAGATGATTCGACGGCAGCGCGCCTGGTCAGGTTACCGGGCGTGTGAGTTCGCCGCTCTGATAATCCCTGATCGCCTGCTCGATTTCCTCGCGCGTGTTCATCACGAACGGACCGTGCTGCACCACGGGTTCGCCCAGTGGCCGGCCCGCGAGCAGCAGGAACCTCGCGCCGTCGGCTCCGGCGCTCACTTCGACCCGGTCTCCCTGCGTCAGCACGCCGGCGGCGTGCGTGCCGAGGGCGCGCGCTGCGGCAGGGACGACGACATTTACGCCACCTTCGAAGACATAGATAAACGCGTTGTAGCCACCTGCCACCGCTTGCGTGAACGCGGCGCCCGCGGGTAGTTCCACGTCGAGGTACAGCGGGTCGGTGGAGAGCCCCTGGATCGGCCCCGGGACGGAGCGCCCATCCGACTCCAGCGTGCCGGCGATGACCTTGGCGCGGCCGCCGCCGCGCAGATCGACGACCGGGATTTCCGCCGGGTCGATGTCGCGGTAGCCCGCCGGTTTCATTTTCTCGCGCGCGGGCAGATTGATCCAGAGCTGGAAGCCGCGCATGCGCCCGTGCTCCTGCTGCGGCATCTCCGAGTGGATGATGCCCCGGCCCGCGCTCATCCATTGCACCGCGCCGCTTTTCAGGTCGCCGCGGTTGCCCAGATGGTCCTCGTGCAGCATGTGGCCGTCGAGCAGGTAGGTGACGGTTTCGAAGCCGCGGTGCGGATGCGCCGGGAAGCCGGCGATGTAGTCGTTCGCGTCGAAAGAGGAAAACTCGTCCAACATCAGGAACGGATCGAGGCGCGCGAACGGCGATTGCCCGAGGCTGCGCCGCAGCTTGACCCCGGCGCCGTCGGAGGCGGCGACCGATTCGATGATTCTCCGCAACGCGCGTGTGGTGCTGCCGCTACTCATGACATTTCCCTTTCGACGATGGGCCGGGATGGATCGGCGATCCACTCACTCCATGATCCGGCATACAGCTTGCCGCCGCGCCTGCCGGCGATTTCCAGGGCGAGCAGCTTATGGCAAGCCGTGACCCCGGACATGAATTTTGCGACAGAAAGACAATCTTGCGGTAGAGTTTCGCCGGACCCGAAACAGAAACCGGGTGGCTTAGCGCCGAGCAGATACGAAAACTACCGAGACAAGCTTATGATAGACGATATTCCCGAGCAAGAGCGCGCCGGCCGGCTTCAGGCTGGCGGACTGGCCGAGTCCGCGGTACGAGCTTTTCTGCACGACTGGCAAGCGGTCCGCGCGGAACCCGCCGGCGTCAGCGCGGCATCGTTGCCGCAGGCTTCCACGCAGTTGGGGCAGGTCTGCCGAGAGGGCCGCGCGCTGCTCGAGCGCCTGCCGGTGAAATCCAAACGCAACGCGAACGAAAAGGCCGCGGGCCACGCATTGGTGCACTTGCTCGCCGACGCCACCTGGCGTTTTTTTCGCGCGTATCGACGACCGATCTACGACGCCCTGACCGGCGGGCGCTCGCGCGCCTTGCGCGTCGAGGAACTCGCCTGGGCCGGCGCCGATCTGCTCCCCTGGATCCTGCCGACCCAGGCCGAGCTGGCCAGGGAAAGCCTGAACCTGCAAGTGGACAAGGACGGGCTCGAGATCCACCAGGGACTGTTTTTCAGCCAACTGTTGAGCGACCGGGAAATCGGGCTGCATCTGTGCACGGCGATGCTCCTGCCCACGGCCGCGGCGCTGGCGCGGCTGGAGGAATTCCGGCGCGAAGGCAGGCTCGATCTGGGCGCCGTGCGCGTGGAGGCGAATGGCGACGCCGGCTATCTGTACTTTCACCATCCGCGCACCCTCAACGCGGAGGACGACGATACGCTTTCCCCCCAGGAGATCGCTTGCGACCTGATCCTGCTGCATCCGGGTCTGCGCATGGGCGTGCTGCGCGGCGACCCGGTCGAGCATTCGAAGCACAAAGGCAGGCGCATCTTCTCGAGCGGAATCAACCTGACGCGGATCTACCAGGGGAAGCAAAGCTATCTCTTCTACCTCAGCCGCGACATGGGGCTGCTGAACAAGATGTTCCGCGGACTCGCCGCGGTGGATCGCGCCGGCCGGCTGGAGATACGCCCGGAAGAGCCCGAGCAGACGCTGGAAAAGCCGTGGCTCGCCGTGGTCGACGGCTTCGCCATCGGCGGCGGATGCCAGATTTTATTGGTGATGGATTACGTGATCGCGGAATCGGGCGCCTATTTCAATCTGCCGGCGCGCAAGGAGGGCATCATTCCCGGTTGCGCCAACCTGCGCCTGCCCCGCTTCATGGGCGAACGCCTGGCGCGTCAGGCCATCATGTTCGACAAGACCTTCCACGTCGACGACGCCGAGGCGCGCACGCTGGTGAACGAAGTTTGTCCGCGCGAGCGGCTGGACCAGGCGGTAGAGGAGTGCGTGGCGAATGCCGTCGGCTCGGGCATGGTCAGCGCCGGCGCAAACCGCAAGGCGATCCGGATTCAGACCGAGCCGCTGGATACCTTCCGCGCCTACATGGCGGCCTATGCCGGCGAGCAGGGCTTTTGCCACTTGAGCGAACAGCTCGTGCATAACCTGGAGCGCCACTGGAACGCCAAGGAACGCAAGCTCTGAGCGCGGCGTTGCCCTATATCAACCGACCTAAGGAGGGGGAATTTCCATGAGACAGATCATTGCCCTTGTCGCAGTCGCGGCGCTCGCCGGCTGCGGCGTCGAAACCGCGAGCACCGCCGCAACTGCGGCCGCCGTGAAGAAGCAGGAAATAGAGCAGGGCAAGAAAACCATGGAGCAGATGCAGCAGGATATCGGAAAGGCGATGGAGCAGACGCAGCGAAGCGCCGAGCGGGCCGACGCCGCCGCGAGATAACGGCGCATCGATGCGCCGCGCGGCCCGGGCGTTTCGCAACAATCCCGGCCGCCGTACCTGCGGAAACTTTGATGTAGCACAAATTCATGGAGCGTGGCAGCTGTTAATATAGGCTGATCATTCCATTTCAGGATATTGCCATGAGTCTCCCCACGCAAATACTTCCCGCTCATCACAAGCATTGCGACGATCTATTCGTCGCCGCCGAGGAATCCGTCCAGCGCGGCGAATGGGTGGCGGCCGCGAGTGCGTTCGCCCGCTTTCACGGCCAGATGACGGCGCATTTCGAAGCCGAGGAGGGAGTGCTGTTCCCCGCGTTCGAGGGCGCCACCGGCATGAGCGACGGCCCGACCCAGATGATGCGCTATGAGCATGAGCAGATGCGCTCTTTGCTGTCGCAGCTCGCGGCCGCCTGCGAGGCCCGTGACGGCGAAGCCTACGCCGGCGCTGCCGAGACCTTGCTGATGCTGATGCAGCAGCACAACATGAAAGAAGAGAACATCCTCTATCCGATGTGCGACCAGGCACTCGGAGCCGAAGCGGAACGCCTTGGCGCAAAACTGGACGCAATGCTCGAGAAAGGGCATGCCTGAGCCGCGCCTGATCGACGGCCGCGGCATGGAGCCGCCGGAGCCGTTGGAATTGGCCGTGGCCGAACTCGGCACGCTGGCGCCCGGCGAGGAACTGGTGATGTTGTTGAATTGCGAGCCGCTGCCGCTGTACGCGATTCTCGACCGGAGCGGTTACCGCTACCGCTCCG
>Ga0209514_10007656_pt1 | contig 12656 bp, 9 predicted proteins | sample Subgrocontami58m_FD_187452 | JGI IMG/M metagenome (GOLD analysis project Ga0209514, IMG submission 187452) | Subsurface groundwater microbial communities from S. Glens Falls, New York, USA - GMW37 contaminated, 5.8 m (SPAdes) (version 3) | ecosystem: Environmental > Aquatic > Deep subsurface >...
CGGCATAGCCCAGGAGATTGTCTTCAACGATGCCGCCGGCAATCCCACCTTTCCTTCAGCTCCAGGTGTCGTGCCGACTCCTTTTCAGCGCATGCGGTTCACCTACACATATGTTGGCTTGGCCGGAGCCGGATTCCTCCCCCCCGCGGCTGTCGGCGGCAATTTCACCATCTCGACCCCCTGGGGAGAGGCGACATTTTCCGCGACCGACCCCGCCATGTTCAGGCCTGGTATAGGTTGCGGAACCGCATTTCAAACTCACGATACCAAATGCGTCTTAACGCGCGACCTCTTCTCCGTACCCCCTGATTTCGTCCCCGCACTCGGGAATGGCACTGTACCTTTTGACAACGCCATGAGCACCTTCCTCCAGGATCCCGCGGCTCCGCCCGGTTTCCTCAGTGACGGGCTTACTCCCGCACTTACCTTCACTGGCGCGCCTCCAGGGCGCCTCAACAGATTCTCCGTCACCGATCCCATGGGGAACACCGGTTCAACCACGCAACTCAGGGTCGTCTTCGGCAAGAAGTTCGGCATGGAGGTCAAGCCTGTCGTCAATGATTTCGGCTCCCTGCCCGTAACCACCCCCGTCACTACCTCGCCGGCGAAGACGATCACCGTGGCCAATATCAACCCGACCCCCTTGACCCTGGGGACACTGGCCCTCGCCGGAACAAATTTAGCCGACTTCACCATGGCTGCCGGCACCTGCTCGGCGGGAGTGGTACTTCAGCCGGCGGCAACCTGCACCTTTACCGTTACCTTCGCCCCGAAACCCCTTGCACCGGCCCCGGAAGTCGCTCTCAGGACGGCAATGGTCACTATCCCGGGCACATTCGCGGGAGTTGCTGCTCCGGTGGCCCGGGCCGTCCTGAGCGGGACCGCCCAGTTCACCATGGGCATCAGCGCGGGCGCCAACGGGATTATTTCCCCGGCTGGCGCGGCGATCATGGTAAACGCCGGCCCCACCCAGTTCACTGTCACGCCGAATGCAATGTTCCAGGTAAAGGACATCACGATCAACGGCACGCCGGCAACCTTCACCAAACCCGCCAAACCGGGCGATCCCGTTGTCTTTAGCTCCCTGGTGCTTAACACTAGCGGAACGACCATCAACGCGACCTTCATGCCGAGCGGCGACCTGGACGGCAACGGCAACCTGGATATCGGGGATGCACTGAAGGCTTCGAGGATCCTCCTCGGCCTCCCTTCGGCGCCCACGGCTGCCGATCTGGTGGCGATGAAGGTGACCCCCCTGGATGCCGCCGGCCGGCCGAACGGCACCGGCGCGCCGGACCTGAACGACTTGGTGCTGATCCTCAGGCGGGTGTTGGGTATCGTAACCTGGTAATAACAAACCATAAAGGCGGTGACATATGAAATTGAGACTATTATCGAAGGCAGTTGTATTCCTGGCAGCCATGACCCTCTTCGGCTGCGGCGGAGGAGGCGGCGGCGCGGCGCCGGCAGGCACCCCGCCCGGTGATGGAACCACGCCCGGGGTCCTGACGATCCGCACCGCAAGCACACCTCCGCTTCCCACCGGCACGACCATCAACGGCGTAGACTTGACGATAACCCTGCCGGCCGGAGTGACGGTAAAGGCGGATGCAGTGAGCGGCGCGGCGGATCCGAGCATATTGGTGTTGTCGGGTGCAGCCGCGGCCTTGCCCAATACCATAGTCAGCGGCAAGTACAACAAAACTGCCAACACCCTGCGCGTCATCGTTGCCAACGTGCAGCCCGGCTTTGCGACAGGTGAACTCATGAAGGTCAATTTCGACGGTTCCCCCTCCGGAACGGCAACATTCCCCGTGGTCCTGAATCAGGTCAGCGGCGGGGCCGACCCGAAAACCCCCGCGACCCTGACCGGCGTGACCGCCACGAGCGATTTTACTGGGCAGTAAAAACCGCGGTAAGACCATAGCCGTACATAAAGAGGAGCCGACGGGCCCTCCTGAGCTGGTCGGGATCTATGAACTCTGGGAGCAGAGCAGCTCCAGAGGTTATGCCCCGGCAGGGTGTCGAAGGATGAGGAGGACGGCAACAGCCCGGCAAGACTTGACCCCAGTTTCATCTTCCTCTTTGTGGGCCTAACGGGCTCTTCAGCGGGCGCGGTTTTCTTGCGCTCCGCTGAAAGAGCAATGTTAGGCAATCGGTTGTTTCATGTATCTGTGGTTCATGAGGCATCGAAAAAGTCTGAGTCAATTTGTTTGACTTCATACTGATTGCGGACCTGTACCCCGACATTGTATTGATACATCAGGTCAACGAGACGTTCTCCATCCACAAGGATGATCGTATGATGCGCCTCACGTGCTTTTTTTGATGCCTTTTCATCAAAGCTGCTGGTCGTCACAAATACGCCTTTTGTGGTGTCTCCACTCATCGCACCGATAAAGTTACGAATATCAGTTTCTCGCACCTTGTTGTCGGTGTAACGCTTCGCTTGTATGTATATCTTCTCCAACCCCAGCTTGTCTTCGTTTATTATTCCGTCGATTCCGGCATCTCCAGACTTGGATGTCTCGGTGAAGTCACCATACCCCATCCTCTTTAACAGAATGAGAATAACCTTTTCAAAATAGAACGGATCAATTTCGCGCAACCTCTCTAATAGTTCAGATTTCGTTTGTGCCTCAATTTCAGAGAACCCGGCATCTATCATATCCTGCGGAGATTGCTCGGCACCAACAGGTGTTTCCGTCTGTTTTTTCTTTTCCTCGGCATAGAAATCCATCAGGTTCGATTCCATGTCGCGAAGAGTTACTCCCTGAGCGCAGGCTTTCTTTCCCGCTTCGGTGATCTGAGCCATGCCGCGCTTCGGGTAATGAACGAGCCCGCCCTTCTTGAGATAGGACTTTCCCCATGCAATTCGATTTTCAATCAGAACTTCACCGCTCTTTGTCTTCTGTTGCAGCAATTCTTCGGGCAAGTCCGAGTAGTACTGTTCCTGAACTCGCTTGATGAGTTCACGATGATGAACGACCTCTCCGTTGCTGAGGATCTGGAGAATCGGCATGAATGTCTCGTTAAACTTTGGTAGCTCCATATCTTGTCCTCTCTTGCCTAACGCCTGGATCAGCCGCGGCTGTATGACGTCGGCTGCATCCGGTAGTTATGTGGTCCTTCGGTCTGTGGTCAATCATGACAGCAGTTTCTTGAATACGTCGGCGTCGTGATCCGACAAACCAAACTTACCGACGAGTCGGTCCAGCATCTTGCCTGAGTGAAACCAGGATATGAATGTGTCCACATCCCCAGCAAAACCACGTGCGCACTTATCGGAAATGGTCTGGTAGTCCTGAACTTCTGGGAATAATCTCAGTGTCTGATGTGTTGCAGATGGAAAATCAAGACCCTGCTTCATAAAGAAGAGAACGCCGTAGATGTGTCTCAGTCTGATCTGCAAATGGCTATCAAATGGTATGCCTGCTACGCTAAACTCACTTGTGGCCGCATTGGTTGGAGTAGGCTGCTGAACTGGCTGTGTTTTGTTTTGGAGTTGACTGCCGATTATCCTTCTCTTTGGCAATCTTTCTTTCTGCGCCGGTCGGTCAACCTCCATCCCCTTTGATTCTTTCTTGGATATTCCAATCGTGACCTGCTGGAGAGCTTCAGAAAATGTCTCGTCGTCAATATCAGGGAATTCATTCCTCAGGTAGCCGATGACTTTTTGCCCGGTTTCGTATGACGTCAGTTGCTCGATCAGCAGCGTCACTTCCCTGGTCTTATTAAAATGGTGGAGTTTGTTAGTCAAGTATTCAGCGTGTCTGTTTTCCAGCAGACTGGACTTGTTGAAGGTCTCTACAAAGGACGCCCCAGCGTCTGATGGGTTTTCGAAATCGATCTTCTCCAACAATATCGGGTCAGAGTGGGGGTTTAACGACCCATCATAATACACTCTCAAGTCCGTCCCAATCAGGAATCCGAAATCCGACTTCATCTGTCTCATATAAGACCGCAACTGTCCTATTACGTAGTCCCGCGTGATGTTCTCAAGAGGTCTCTTGACTTCTACAACAATCAAGCATCTGTTGTCATTCCTACGGACAATCAAATCTGGCCGAAGGGTTCCCTCTCGGCCCAGTTGTACTATTGGCTGTCTCTCGATCTCATTCTTGAATTCTCTCCAGCCGAGCACCTCGATAGCCCTTACTACTTGGCTTTCAAACTCCTTTTCAGGAATGTCTTGACGGACATTGCCCGATAGGAGGAAGCAGATTTCGGCCCACTTTTCAGAATGCTCGGTCGTCATTGTATTCTCCATCTTTCACATAACAATGTTTAAATGTATCCTTTATAATACCCCAAACGCCGACCCGCCGGTCGGTCTAATACACCGGCGAAAAACCAGCCGTTATCGGCGTAACAACCTTAAATATCAAGAGCTATCCGCCCTTATAGTTTCTTTTGGCGGGGCGTATTATACGGATCGGTATAAAACCCCCAGAGACCATCGGCCTGTAATAAAAAACCCCGTTCTCTTTCGCTAGAAAATGGGGTCTTGTCAGCAAATTAATATTCCCTCCACGCATGAATATACAGGATGGAACTTTATAATGATGGCTCTTTTACCACGATTCCCTTATGAAATCTACTACCCCATGGAGTTTTTTGAACTGACGACTTCAGGAAGAAGTATATACCTCCCCTCTTACCATGACTTTAACTTTTCAGAAATGTATCGCATGACCGAGCCAGAAGAAGAAGGCCACGGCGACAATGTGCAGTATCCACCAGTTTAGTGTAAACCACTTGAATTGATTCATGGTCAGCTCCATAAAAGGTTGCCAAGGGAATAGATAAGACTGACGGCCGCCAGGTGGATCAGCCACCATCCCATATTCGGATACCGATAGGTAAGGCCTATTTTCGGCCGGTCCGCGTCATAACCGAAGGTCTCCAGCTCGAACAAGGCCTTGCCGACGAAGAACTTTCCCCAAACGATGAGGATATCGATCAGCATACTCTTTAACAGGATATCCGGCGGCGATGTCGGGGCGAACCAGCGGGCGATGGCAAAGTGGGCCATGGTGACGGTCCCGATGATGCACAGGAACCCGTTCAGTACATAGCCATAGGCGAGCGTTTTCTTGAACCAAAAGAGGGTCGGGATGACGATAATGCTAATGATGCCGGCGATCAGCGGTAAGATAAAAGATGGGTTCTCGGCTATGAAATGGACCCGGACGTGGATCATAAAACCGGCGAGGGAAAGGGTGACCAGCGTCCCCAGCAGGAGCGATCGGATATGGGTTCTAATCGTCATGGTTTTCCTCCTATCGGCTGGCTGCTTTGCGATTGGCGTTGCAATACGGCCCCGTTTCCGACCGTTGTTGCCGCCCCGGGCTGGACCGAACGGCGATCTTCTTTGTCAGAAATGCGTCACTCGTCCCGGTCCAACAGGATCTTTCAGATATCAATCACATCATCCCGATTGACCGGCGGGCGGCGGGGTGGGCGACCGGGCGGACGACCTTGCAGGAGCAGCCGGTTAAGCAGCAGGTTGGTTATGCTGACAATTAAGGCCCCTAACAATGCCGAACCGAAACCGGCCACTTGAAAGCCGTCCACCAGCCGACCGACGAAATAGAACAGGATGGCGTTGATAAACCAGATGCCGGCGCCAAGCGTGAGGACAATGAACGGCAGGGTGAAAAGCAGCAGCAGAGGCTTCAGGACGGCATTGAAGAGACTCAGGATCAGCACCACGACCGCGAGCGTCATACCATTATCGTAGCTGATGCCGGGCACGATCATCGCGCTCAGCACCACGCCGAGCGCCAGCACGAACCACCGCACCAGCATATTGGCGAAGGAGTTGTTCATGCAATAACATCTCACTTCTTAAGATGTTTTGTCAAGAAGCTGTCAAGCTGGTTGACAAAAGCCTGGCATTCCTTTTTACCGAAGACCGGGGGACCGCCCGTCATCATGCCGCCGTCTCTCAGTCCCGTCATCAGGTCGCGCAGAGCCAGGCTGTCGTTGACGTTGTCTTCCGTATAGAGTTTACCTCGGGGGTTCAGCACAACGGCACCCTTGGCAACCGCCCGGGCCGCAAGCGGGATATCGGCGCTAATCACCAGGTCGCCTTTCCGGGCCAGTTCAACAATGCGATCATCGGCGAGATCAGGTCCTTCAGAAACGATAATGCTGGAAATGAGGGCCGACGGCTCATAACTCACCTTTTTATTCGCCACAAAAACCAGGGGCACCTGCCGGCGGGCAGCGGTCCTGATCAGTAAATCTTTGGCCGCCTTCGGAAAGCCGTCCGCATCCACATATATTTTCATTCCAGACCTTAATCAAGACTTTAACCTTCTGCCTCAAGGTAGACCTTGCATAATCCCGTCTTCAGCGGCCAGCCGCCATTAACGGGATCGCAATGTTCGTCATCCGTCAGCACATTGATATTGGATTCAAAAACTCCGTGCAATGAAGGCTCCGCCCCGGGCTTTTCCGGGAACCACCAACTGTGCTCGGCATGGACTACCTGGGGGTCCAGGCCATCAAAAAGCCGGCATTTCATGCGAACCTTGCCCCGCGGATTCTCGATGCAGACCCAGTCACCTTCCTTTATGCCCAACTGAGCGGCGGTATCGGGGTGGATTTGTACCAAAGGATCAGGATGGCGCTGCCGGATGGAAGATACCTGAAAATATTCACTGTGAAAGTTCCAACGAAAGCGGGCGCCCGTAATCAGCATCAAAGGATATTCCCCAGTCAGGTCCGGCCGGCTGACCGGATTTTCAAAGCTTTCTTCATAAGGGGGCAGGGGTTCATAACCGAGCTTGGCAATCGTCGTGGCATAGAGCTCCAATTTTCCGGTGGGGGTGGCGAAACCGCCCATCTTTTCGTATTTTTTAAACGTATCCGCTGGAAAATCGTAACCGCCTTTGGCCATAAACTCCTGGAAGGTCATTCCCATTGCCTGCAAACGGTAGTCAAAACTTTCCTCCATATTAGACCAGGGGAAATACTCCCCAAAGCCCAAGCGCTGAGCCAGCCCGCGAAAGATTTCGTAGTCCGTTTTGTGATCATACTCTCCCGGCAGGGAAGCGGGCAAGGCGGCTTCCCCGGCGTATAAACCGGAATCTTCTCCGGCGTTGTCATACACGCGCGGCCGCTCCAGCCAGGTGGCCGCGGGCAACACGTAGTCCGCCAGTTCCGCGCTGGGAGTCATGAAGAAGTCGTTCACCACATAGAGGTCCAGGGATTTCAAAGCTTGATAAACAAGCCGGGAGTTGGGCATCGTGATCAGAGGATTGCTGCTCACCGTATAAGCGGCCCTCACCGGGTAAGGCTTGCCCGAAAGCATGGCCCGGTATACCGTAGGGGCATGGGCTTCCGCACAGGGAGGCGACGAGCCGCAGCCGGCGCCCCATTTTTTCTTAATCTCGGCTTGAATCATACCCCGGGTGGTATAGCTCAGCAATCTATGCCGGTCGGCGCCTATTTGTTTTTCTTTTTGTCCCGCGGCCAGCAAGTCTTCGAGATCGAAATCAGGCGCACTGACCCACCGGCCGTTGGGGCCGGACATGATCTCTCCCCCCTGGACATCTATATTGCCGCAAATTGCCGTCATGATGAGCCTGGCTTGGATGGCACTGGAGGCATCCTGCAGGTGCTCCGTACCCATGCCGTGGGGAAACAGGGCGGGGGTGTTCGTGGCGTACATCCGGGCGGCGGCGACGATCTTGTCGGCGGGCACCCGGGTTATTTCCGCGGTCTTTTCCGGCGTAAAGGGCGTTACCCGGGCCACGACTTTATCAAAACCGTAGGTCCATTTGGTGACAAACTCTTTGTCGTATAACCCTTCTTGAATAATCGTGTTGATCATGCCCAGAAAAAGGGCATAGTCAGTGCCGGGCCGGAGCTGCAGCCAGATGTCGGCCAGTTCAGCCGTCTCCGTACGCCGGGGATCGATGACGATAACCTTGACGCCGTCGCTCTTGCACTGCCTTAATGAATTCCAGAGACGCGGCACGCTTTGGGCGGGATTAATTCCTGCCAGCATGATGCACTTGGTCGCCGGCAGTTTGCTGTCTCCATGCTCTATTGTGAGGCCCGTGCGGTGTCTCAGCGGCCAGCCGCACATAATTTGGGCCATGACCGCGATCGGTCCATGGCAGACCAGACCGCTGCCGGTATGGTTAGGAGTGCCGAAAAGATGAACAAAGCGCGATACATATTCATCCATGGTCCGGCCCGTGCCGCCGGTAAAATTCAGGGTTTCCGGTCCATACTTCTGCTTTAGTTCCGTTAACTTCCCGGCAATTTCATCGAAAGCTTGCTCCCAGGAAATGGTCTGCCATTCCCCTCCGCCCTTTTCGCCGATCCTCTTGCGGGGATAGTTTACGCGGTCGGGGTGATACATCCACTCTTTTGCCCCTCTCAACCGGAGGCAGGCATTCGTCCGCGGCCAGGTCTTTCCCGCGCGGGGAAAGGAGGTATCCTCTTTGATATCCACTAAGTGACCGTTTTCACTTGTGACTGCCACACGGCACCGCGCATGACACATGGCACAGACCGCAGTTTTCGTTACCAATTCTGACAAAGCACCCCTCCTGTTTACGGTTGCTTACCCCGGCAACCAAGTATTTTAATTTGTCTTCCGGCGGAAGCCGGAACCCAGGTTTATCGGACCGGATACCGGCCGGAGTTTATCCCCTGGGGGCCGGTATGACGATGCGGATTTCATGCCTTGTAGACTTTCACCTTTACACAGCCGTCCACCCCGGTGCTGACCGTGTCCGTGCGAAAAGGCACCAGCCGGTTGAAGTTGGCGCCTTTGCCGTAGGCCACCGGCTTGCCCTTGCACAGGCTGCCGAAATGGCTGGATATACCCACCGCGTCCGGGTGAATGCATTCCGTGACCTTGGCTGTCCCCACTACCTTTCCCACCGATGATTCCACACAAACCCGGTCTCGGTCTTTGATGCCTCTTTTCTTTGCCGTTTTGGTATTGAGGAGGATCTTTTGCGCATAGGGATTAAGCTCCGCTACTTCCGACAGCCAGGGATTTTGCGCCGTCCAAGACTGGGCATGGGTCGCAATCCTGAAATTGCAGGCACTCAGATCAAATTCATCCCCCGTGGCATGGTTATCATTACAGGCCTTCCACTCGGGCAAGGCCTCATAATCGGAGATATCCCAGTCTTTAATGCCGATGCTGTCGGCTGCCGCCTTTACCCTGTTCCCGGCATCCTTGATATTCTCGTAATAGAGGGGGAAGCGCACCTTGAGCCGGACCAAAGGATACAATTCATCCGCCGTTCTCTTGATATTGACGAACCCATGCTCCTGGAACCACTCCAGTCCCCTTTCCTCCCCGAACTTGGCTTTGAACATCCGGTCCCCAATCTCCTCCTTGGTATACTTGCATACCGGGTCAAGTTTGTAGGGTTCCGGTAAGCCGATACGTTGGTTGAAGTTCTCATAGAAATCGCCAAGGAACCCCATCCTCTCCGCCAGATCCGTCAGCACATCCGCCCAGTCCCGGGCTTCACTAATTGGTGAACCGGCAGGTTGCCGGATCCCATAGTAGAAATAACCGCTTTGCGCCGTGTTGCTCCAAACCAAAGAGTTAGGCATGAATTGCAGTTTCTCTAACCCCACTTGTTCGGGCAAAACGAGGTCAGCGAATTCGCTCATCTCATCGAGAGTCACGCAGAAAGCGGCGATGAACTGATAATTCCTCAAAGCCTCGGCGGTTACCTTGTAGTCGACGCCGCCCATGAACAGGTTCCGCCGGCAGGAAAAGAGGACCTCCGGCTTATAGGGCAGCTTATACCTGTCCGGATCGATGCTCGTAGCCAAGCACATGGGCGACCGGTTCGTACTGATGGGATAAAGCTCCTTCAGATCAATATTTTCCGGCGGCCCGACTTTGTAAGTATAGTAATCTTCCACTGCTCCCAGTTCCGTGTGCGGGGGCGTGATCAACCCTTCGTATTCGCCCGGCTCCCATTCCCAGGAAGAACCGACCAGGTTCATCCCCCGGTGTCCCCCCGGCACATAAAAATTCCCCACGATGAGATTCAAGAGCTGCACCCCCAGGGCGGCGCCGACGCCGTGCTTGTGGGCCCCGGCGCCCCGGTAGACGTTGGCCGCCACCGGCCGGTAAGGCATCTCCACTCCGTCCACCGCGATGGTGGAACCGATTCTCGCTTCCCGCCCGAATTCCTCCGCCAGACGGCTGATCGTGGCAGCGGGAACCGTGGTAATCTCCTCAACCATTTCCGGGGTGTACCGCTTCACGTGTTCTTTGAGAACTTCAAAAGCCGGACGGCACTCGCTGCCATCGATAGCATAGCTTCCTCCCAGGGCATAATCCGCAACCTCGGCATCGTAGGGTTTGGCCTTCCCTTCCACCACGTCCCAAACCAGCGGCTTACCCTCCTGCCGGGCATAGCGGCCATCCGGTTTAACGAGATAAGGACCGTTCGTATACCTTTTAATGAATTCCCGGTCGTAAATGCCTAAGCGGTTTACAAGCACATTGATCATGGCCAGCATGAGGGCGGCATCGGTGCCGGGACGGATGGGTACCCACTCATCGGCTTTCGAGGCCGCCGGGGTGCAGATAGGATCCACCACCACCACCTTGAGCCCTCTTTTTTTCCTGGCCGCCGCCACCTTCTGAGCCGTGATGTTAGGATTCAAACCGGCTCCGAAACCGGCCTGGTTGCCCACCAGCATTAGATAATTAATGTGGTCGGCGTCAAAATCACAGTGGAAGGTGCCGTTGGTCAGATACATGGAAGAATGGAGATACTGCCCGCAGTAATAACCGATCCAGTGGCAATTGGGTGTGCCAAAGGCCTTGGCCCAAAGACCCATGGCAGGCAAAGAAGTGGTGTCAAAGGTGGTAATCGCCAATTTTCTAGGGTCTTCTTTTCTCACCTTGGCCAGTTTCTCCACGAGAATATCCATGGCCTCGTCCCAGGAAATCGGCACCCATCCCGGGTCGACACCCAACCCTTTCTCGGGATTGGTGCGCCTGAGAGGTGTCCTCACCCGATTGGGATCATACAAATGCATAATGGCGGCGCCGGCCTTGGAACAAGTTTTACCCAGGCTGTTTGGGCAATCCGGGTCTCCCTTGATATCCACGACCACTCCTTCCACCCGGTGCACCAGTATGCCGCACTCCCCCATGCAGACATCACAGACACTGTGAATCCAAATGTCCTCTTTAGGCATTTTCACCTCCAAACATACTAAATCGCAACTGCTGCCGCATAATCAACAGGGAGGCGCATGAACTGCGGCCCTCACAATAACATACCGCAGGAAAAATACGCCCGAGAGGTGCAGAATCCCTTCAATCACCATCAAGTACGCCACGCCCATCCCCAGGGAAAGGAGTCCCAAAAGCACCAAAGGAACAATGAGCCCCAGACCGATTAACCCGATCAGAAAATGGTAGCGCAAAGAACCATGCGTCAGCAGGTTTACCGAGTCCCTGGTGCTCCCGGGATGGGACAGCCAGATCAACCCCAAAAGCAGGATCAGTTCGAAGATGACCACGCCGGCGCCAACGCTTTTGAGAAAGGGCAGCCAGGGCAGACCCTGCCAGTTAAAGGGCAGCAGGTACAGAACTCCGAAGCCGCCGATCAGCGAGGAGGTCAGAAAGAGGGCGGGTATATAGGCGCTGTTCCAGAAAGTGATAGAGCGCATGTTGCCCAGGAGAAACCCCGGATAAATGGCCACAAAAAAAGCCGCCAAGCCGGCCAGAATGCCCAATACCGCCATCCAGCCGGGACCCTGAACCCAGGGCGCCCCGAGAGACGACCAGCCGTTGGGCTGCAGGGCAAGGGAAACAGTGTGAAAAAAGCCGAAAACGGCAAAGCTCGTAATGCCGATCACGCCCCGGCTCACCCAGGAGCACTGGGGTCGGGCGATTAAGCGCCAGGCCGCCAGACGGCGCGACAGGTCCAGAAACAGGAACAGGGCCCCGGCCAGTACCAGGGCCACTCCCAGGGCCATCCCCGGCACAAAACCCGGAAATAAGGACAGCAGGAATAAGCCCGACCCGGTGCCGGTAAGAAACAGCGCCACGATCACCAGTTCCCGCCACTCCTGTTGCTGCCGCTGCTCAAGAACAAATTCTCTCACTTCCATGGTGCCTCCTCGCTTAGGTCAAATAATAGATGGACGGACGGGTCCCCAGTTCCTCCCGCAACCGCAGGTGAATCCGGGGTTCGTTGATGGCCTTGCTTACCTCGCTTTCCGGGTCGTCCAGATCGCCGAAAATCAGTGCTCCCGTGAGGCAGGCTTCCACACAGGACGGCTTCAGGCCCTCATCCAGGCGGCTGGCACAAAACTCACACTTCTGAACCGCGCCGCCTACATGCTTCGCATAGGCCTGCTCTTCAAAAGGGGTCAGACCCTGCCTGAAGTAGCCGCCCTCATCTTTCCAGAGAGAGCGAACATCATAGGGACAGGCCAGGATACAGGCCTTGCAGCCGACGCATTTCTCCGCCTCCACCAGCACTATTTTATCCTCCCGCTGATAAGACGCGCCGGTAGGGCAAGCCTCCACACAGGCCGGGTCTTCACAATGCATGCAGCGCACCGGCCAGAACACCCGGCGGGCAGCGGGGTAAGTCCCCACCTCCTCCTCCAGAACCCGGTTCCAAAAAATACCC
>Ga0209514_10007660_pt1 | contig 12651 bp, 9 predicted proteins | sample Subgrocontami58m_FD_187452 | JGI IMG/M metagenome (GOLD analysis project Ga0209514, IMG submission 187452) | Subsurface groundwater microbial communities from S. Glens Falls, New York, USA - GMW37 contaminated, 5.8 m (SPAdes) (version 3) | ecosystem: Environmental > Aquatic > Deep subsurface >...
GCGGGGCGGGCGGAGCGGCCCGCAGGGCGGATTATTCATGAAGGCCCGCGGGCCTTCATGAATAATCCGGGCTAGAGGCGGCCGGAGCGCAGCACCATCCACAGCAGGGCGAGCGACAGGGAGGTCGCCCCGAGCGCGCCCAGCACGCCGAGCACGTGCAGCGCCCCTGCGCCGTAGTTGAGGAGGATGGCGCTCCCAAGCACGAGCGACCCCGTGAGCACGCTCACGGCCAGGCGGTTCGCCGCGCGGCGCTGCTCGTCGCTGTAGCGCTCGATCTCGTGGATGTGCGTCGTGATCGCCAGCTCCCCCTTCGCCAGGCGATCGAGCGCCCGGCGCGCGGCGGCGGGGAAGTGCGTCGCGAGCTTCCAGTACTCCCCCGCGGCGTCGACGGCCCCTCGCGCGAGGAACCGCGGGTCGCGGAGGCGCGTCAGGAAGAACTTCGTCCCGAACGGGCGGATCACCTCGTACGGATCGAACTCCGGGTAGAGCATCCGCCCCACCCCGTCGATCGTCGTGAGCGTGCGGAGCATCTGGAGCAGGTCGCTCGGGACGATGATCTCGTACTGCGCGAAGATGTCGAAGAGGTCGTTCAGCACCTCTCCGGGGTCGACCTGCGAGAGGGCGAAGCCGACGTGCCGGTCGAGGAACTCCTGCCCCTCGCGCCGGAGCGTCGACATGTCCTTCGAGTCGTCGAGCACGCCGACGCGCACGAACAGGTCGATCACCTTGTCGATGTCCTTCTTCGTCACGGCGAGGAGGAGGTGGAAGACGTCGTCGCGCCGCTGCGAATCGACCCGCCCCATCGCCCCGTAGTCGAGGAAGCAGACGCGCGGCCCCGGGAGGATGAAGATGTTCCCCGGGTGCGGGTCGCCGTGGAAGAAGCCGTGCTCGAAGATCTGCCGCAGCACCGCGCGCATGCCGATTCCCGCGAGGTGCTTCCGGTCGTACCCCTTCGCCTCTAGCGCCGCGACGTCGGTCACCTTGATCCCCTGCACCAGCTCCATCACGAGCACGCGTTTGGTGACGAGGTCCCAGTGGACTTTGGGCACGTAGACCTCGGGGTCGTCCGCGTAGTGCTCCGCGAAGGTGCGGATGTTGTGCGCCTCGCGGAGGTAGTTCAGCTCCTTCCGGATCGAGCGCCCGAACTCGCGCGCGATGCCGATCGGGTTGAAGCGGCGGCTCTCGGGGATCTCGGTCTCCAGGTACCGGGCGAGGGCGGCGAGGATGTCGAGGTCGGCGGCGATGGTCGCCTCCAGGTTCGGCCGCTGGACCTTGACGACGACCTCCTGGCCGTCGAGGAGCCGCGCGCGATGAACCTGCGCGATCGACGCGGCGGCGAGGGGCGCCTCCTCGAAGCTGGAGAAGAATTTCGAGATCGGCCCGCCGAGCTCCGCCTCGACGAGCCGCCGCGCTTCTTCCCCGGAGAACGGCGGCACCTTGTCCTGCAGTTTCCGCAGCTCGAGGACGAGCGGCCAGGGGATCAGGTCGGGGCGGGTGGAGAGGACCTGCCCGAGCTTCACGAACGCGGGGCCGAGCTCCTCGAGGGCGAGGCGGATCCGCTCCTCGCGGCCGTAGCGGCGGATGTCCTCGCGCTCCTTGGTCCAGGGGAGCCAGGCGCGGAAGGACTCCCAGCGCGACACGAGCCCCGCGGTCTGCGCGAGGTCGCCCAGGCCGTGCCCGAGGGTGATGGTGACGATCTGCCGGAACCGGTTCAGGTTCCGGTAGATTTGCGGGATCTGGAGGACGCGGCGCCAGAACATCACGACCTCCCCTCGAGCCGCTCGATACGCGCGCGCAGCTCGGCGAGCTCGGCGCGGGTGGCGAGGCCGAGGAGGCCGTGCACCAGGGCGACGACTGGCAAGGCCAGCTTGCTGGTCGGCGCGGCGTGGCGCTCGAGCGCGGCGCGCCGCTCGGTGAGGGCGGCCCGGGCCTCGGCGAGCCACGTCTCTCGCTCCGCGGCGGGAAGCGCACCGGCGACCTCCTCGAGCGCGCGGGCAAGTTCCTCCTCGAGCGGCACGACCGTGGCGAGGAGGCCGGCGACGATTTCGGCGAGTGCATCCATACGGCGCGGCATTCTAGCGATCGTCTGGATGCGTCTCCATGAGAAAGGAGCGAGCCCGGGCCGACCTTGATGCGCTCGCCCGGGTGTCGTACACTTGTAGTACACTTCGGGAGGCAGCCCATGACGGTGAGCGTCCGATTGGACACGAAAGGCAGGGCACTGCTGTCGCGCCTTGCGAGAAGACGCCGCGCCACCAAGTCCCAGGTCATGCGAGCGGCCCTGGAAGCACTCGCGCGGGAGGAGGAGGGGGCGAACGGCAACACCCGTCCCTACGACCAGATGAAGGGCGCAATCGGGATCGGCACCGGGGGTGGCGGTCACCTGGCGGAGACCGGGGGCCGACACTTCTACGAGCTCCTCCTCCGCTGCAAAGCGAGGACGGGCAAGTGATCCTCGTCGATGCCGGCCCGCTCGTCGCACTCCTGCTCCGTACGGAGGCGCAGCACCCGACCTGCGGATTCGCGGTGGTACGTCAAGGGGCGAGGTCCTCTCAGGTCAAGCTCACCTTGCCAGGGTCGCCAAGTCGGAATCCGACGCCGCGGTCGCCGGACAGTACCGACGGCTCGCGAAGTCAGAGCCCTCTTGCGCAAGTTGCTCGGCCTGCCTTAGGCGACGCCGTGGGTGCGGAGCCGCCGTACATGGACTCTCCTTTCGTTTCCCCTGCCAGAGCTGGGCCTCGGCGCATTGCGCCTTACATGCTCATTGCATATTGAAACTTGCACATTCCCCTCCTCCGTCCTATCCTCTTCGCGTCCATGGCCGTCCGAACCTTCATCGCCGTCCCATTGTCCGACGAGATCCGGCGGGCGCTGGGGCGCGTGGCGGAGGAGGGACGCGAGGCCGGCGGAGACGTGAAGTGGGTCGAGCCCGCCCTCATCCACCTCACCCTCCGGTTCCTCGGGGACGTCGCGGAGGACCGCCTTCCAGCGGTCCAGGACGCCCTCAGGGCCGCCGCGGGCGCGGCGGCGCCGTTCGACCTGCGGGTCGCGGGGGTCGGCGCCTTCCCGGACCTCCGCCGACCTCGGGTGATCTGGGCCGGCGGGGAGGAGAAGGGAGGCGTCCTGCGCGGGCTCGCCGCCGCGGTGGAGGCGGCCTGCGTGCGGTTGGGCTTCGGCCCCTCCGACCACCCCTTCTCGCCCCACCTCACGCTCGGGAGGGTGAAGTCCCTGAAGGGGATCGACAACCTGCGACCCGTTCTCGAGCGTCACGCGGGCGATGACTTCGGGACCGAGCGCGTTGCCTCCTTCCACCTGATGAAGAGCGTCCTGAGACCCGAGGGGCCGGAGTATTCCTCGCTGATGGAACTGCCCCTGGCGTGCTAGCGTGGAGTCGAGCGAGCCTTGCGTAGGAAGAGGAGAGAAGGGCGAGGGGAGAAGGGCGAATCCCGTCTTGGGGGCGATCGCCCTTCGTCCCTCGCTCCTCGCCCCTCGATCTCGGTCCAGCGCAAGACATCCTCAACGGTCGACTAGGGAGCCGACATGCCGAAGGATGACCGCAAGCAGGAAGCGCTCTCCGCCGCCCTCGCGGCGATCGAGAAGCAGTACGGCAAGGGCTCGATCATGCGCTTCGGGTCGGCGTTGCGAATGGACGTCCCCGGCATCTCGACCGGCAGCCTCTCGCTGGACCTCGCCCTCGGCGGCCAGGGGATTCCTCGCGGGCGAATCTCCGAGGTCTTCGGCCCCGAGTCGAGCGGCAAGACCACCCTCTGCCTCCACGTCGTCGCGAACGCCCAGAAGGCCGGCGGCACCGCCGCCTTCATCGACGCGGAGCACGCCCTCGACCCGACCTACACGAAGCGGATCGGCGTCGACCTCGACAACCTCCTCCTCTCGCAGCCCGACTACGGCGAGCAGGCCCTCGAGATCGCCGAGCACCTCGTCCGCTCGAACGCGGTCGACGTGATCGTGATCGACTCCGTCGCCGCGCTCGTTCCGAAGGCGGAGTTGGAGGGGGACATGGGCGACCCGCAGATGGGCATGCAGGCGCGCCTCATGTCGCAGGCGCTCCGGAAGCTCACGGGCGCGATCGCGCGGGCCCAGACCTGCGTCATCTTCACGAACCAGATCCGCGAGAAGATCGGCGTCATGTTCGGGAACCCCGAGACGACGCCGGGCGGCCGCGCGCTGAAGTTCCACGCCTCGGCGCGGATCGACGTGAGGAAGATCGGCGTCCTCAAGGAGGGGGAGGAGTCGATCGGCATCCACTGCCGCGCGACGGTGGTGAAGAACAAGGTCGCGCCGCCATACGTGCGTTCGGAGTTCGACATCCTGTACAATGGCGGCATCTCCTGGGAGGGGGACCTCCTCGACGTCGGGGTCGACCGCGGGGTGCTCGACAAGAGCGGGACCTGGCTCTCGTGGAAGGGAACCAAGCTCGGGCAGGGGCGGGAGAAGTCGCGGGAATTCCTGCGGGAGAACGCCGAGATCGCCAAGGGGATCGAGGCGGACATCCGGAGGGCCTGCGGGGCGACGGAGCCCCCTCCCGCGGCCGTCGCCGCGGCGGAACGTCCGGTCGAGAAGGCGCGAACGAAGTAGACGATGTCGAGCAAGAACGACGAGAGCTTCGGGCAATTCGCCGTCACGGCGAACTACATCTCCAAGGCCGAGTTGAGGGAGGCCCTCGAGGAGCTGAAGAAGCGCGAGGGGAAGGGGGAGCGGACCAGCCTCGACCGGGTCCTCATCGACATGGGGATGATGCTCGCGGTGCAGATCGAGAGCATCCAGGCCAAGCAGAAGCGCCGCGTCGTCTTCTGTCCGGCCTGCGGGATGAAGCTGAACGTCTTCCTGTTCAAGGCCGGGCAGCGGATCAAGTGCACGCACTGCCAGAAGAGCCTGATCGTCCCGCAGATCGGCAAGGACCCGACGCTCGCCCCCTCCGGGGTATTCCCCACGGTCGGGAGCACGAAGAAGCCGTCGCCGGTCGCGGAGGAGGACGACGACGAGGAGAGCGGCGAGGACGACGACGCGACGATCATCTCGGAGGAGGACCTCCTCCTCCTGGACGAGCCGGCCCCCTCGGGCCCCGACGCGCCGACGCGCCGCGGAGGCCCCGGCCCGAAGAAGCCGAACACCTCCCGCACGCCGACGCGCCCCTCGATCAAGAAGCCGAGGAAGAACGACGACTAACGACGCGCGGGGGAGGCCAGTCCGCCGAGGACGCCGAATACGCCGAGACGGGACATCGACTGAGCCCCTTGCCGTCGGGTCAGGGCGGAGCCGCCCCGTCGGGGGAGGCCCCTCCCGGAGGGAGCGGCTCGCGAAGTCCAATGGCGGCGACGACGGCGCGCCCCAGCGTGCGGCTCCCCTCTCCACCTCGCGGCCAACGCACGCCCGTCAGCGGACCGGACTCCGCGATGAGGATGGGGAAGATCCCAATCCAGCGACCCGGGCGAACGCGGCGGATGGAGTCCAGAGGAAGCACGCCGGAACCACCCACGAGGAGGGCCCGTCCCTCCAGCCATGCCTTCCGCCGTCGACCGCGATAGGCGATGTAGCCAATCATCGCGATCAGCGCGGCGCCGCCGCCAGCGGCGCTGGCGCGATCCCGGGCGCGGGGGTCCAAGACGGCCGATCCCACGCCCACGAGGAAGACCATGCAGAGCGCGACGAGAATCCCCGTGAGGACGGGCCCGTTGGGCACCGGGCGCACCAGGACCGGCTCCCGACGAACCAATTCGGCGAATCCTGGGCCCCCCACTGCATCCAGGCACTCGTTGCAGTAGGTCCTTCCGTCGTAGAAGAGCGCGCCCTCGGTGGGGTTCATCTCGCAACCATGCCGATGGCACCGGGTCGGATGACCGGGCTCGAACGACAGCGGCATCGCCGGGGGACGAGTGTAGCTCCCCAGGAGCTCCTCTCGCCTCCAGGGCCTGCGACGGAGTTCGGACAGCACTTCCCGCACGCGCGGCGCATCGAGGATCTCGTCCGTGATCCGCTCCCCGTCCTCCCTGCCACGAGCCACCGCCAATCGGGCCGCATACATCGCGCGGCCGAAATCGTCCCGTCGCAGGGCCTCCCGAGCCGCTTCCGACTCGTCCTCCGCGCCAAGGAGCTCGATCGTCGGCCGCAGTGCCGCGAGGGTTTCGTCGGTCCACATCGACGGATCGCTCGAACCAAGCTCGTGACGTCCGAGAACGAGCCGGATGTCGCGATCCCGTGCGTTGAGCTTCGCGATAACGCTTGCCGAGGCGGCCCCGAGCAGGAAGCTCGCCGCACCGAAAAGGGCCATCGTCCTCCCCGCAGGCGCGATGTGGACCTGGCTCGTCCCGGAGTAGAGATCGACGCCGACGACCAAGGCGAGCATGAACAGGAGCCACCCACCGCACCCGAGCAGCACGAGGGTGTACGGGCGGAGCATCGCACGGAGGAGGAGGCGGGGGGTCCGCCGGATCGGAATCGCGCGACAGACGTCTCCGTTCCAGTCGAAGCTATGAAACGCCCGCCTCGGCCAGAGGGGAAGGAACAGTGCGATGACGCACTCGATGGCGTCATGATCGGCGCGCGTCGAGAGGACGCCATCACGGTTCCAGTTCACGGCGGCCGCGTAGCCGCAATAGGCCGTTCCAATCCCGCTGATCGACCTCGGCATCGCCCGACTCCTTCTCTGGTCGAAGCTAGCAGCCGAGGCGGTCACGAGCAAGCAATGGCGACGCAGTCCGCCCCCTCTCGGCGTCTTCGGCGTCCTCGGCGGACTGACTCGCCCCCTGCTTCGGTAGGAGATCTTCAGTGTGTTCAGCGCGTGACCAGGCATAACCGTCAACAACCGGCCCGCCGTGCTGCGCCGCGTCGAGCAGAAGCGCGGGCGCCAACCGAGGAGCGAAGAGCGAAGAGCGATTCCTGCGTCCAGACCCTTCGCCCTTCGCTCCTCTCTCTTCGCTCCTCGGTCCATGCCTCCGACTGTCTGGGAATCGCAGCCGGTCTCTTGGTTGACGTTCTTGCCTGGTCACGGTTCAGCGTCTTCCCTGGATCCGAACGCACGTCACCCCTGCTTGTTCCACCTCATCGGCGCACCGTTTGACTTGCATGCGGGGCTTTGCTAGTCTCTGAACCCTACCCCAATCAGCGAAAGCACATGAAGACTGACGAGATCCGCGAGAAGTACCTCCGTTTCTTCGAACGGAAGGGGCACACGATCTGGCCGAGCGACTCGCTCGTGCCCGAGAATGACCCCACCCTGCTCTTCACCGGCGCGGGGATGAACCAGTTCAAGGACGACTTCCTCGGAAAGGGGAAGCACCCCTTCAAGCGCGCGACCACGTCCCAGAAGTGCGTCCGAACCGGCGACGTCGAGAAGGTCGGGAAGACCAACGCGCACCAGACCTTCTTCGAGATGCTCGGGAATTTCTCCTTCGGCGACTACTTCAAGAAGGAGGCGATCGCCTGGGCGTGGGAGTTCCTCACCGGCGAGATGAAGATCGACCCCGCGAAGCTCCACGTCACCGTCTACAAGGAGGACGACGAGGCCTACGCGATCTGGCGCGACGAGGTGAAGCTCCCCGAGTCGCACCTCTGGCGATTCGGCGAGGCGGACAACTTCTGGCCCGCGAACGCGCCCTCCGAGGGGCCGAACGGGCCCTGCGGGCCGTGCAGCGAGATCTACTTCGATCGCGCCGGCGGCTGCGGGCAGAAGGAGTGCAACCCGAGCTGCTCGTGCGGGCGGTACACCGAGATCTGGAACCTCGTCTTCACGCAGTTCGACCGGAAGGACGGAGGCGTCCTCGAGCCGCTCCCGCAGAAGAACATCGACACCGGGATGGGGCTCGAGCGGATCGCGGCGGTGATGCAGGGCGTCGTGTCGAACTTCGACACGGACAACTTCCGGAAGATCCTCGGCGCGATCACCGACGTCCTCGGGGTGCAATACGAGCCGAAGCAGGAGGCGGGCTCGCGGCTGCGGCGGATCGCGGACCACATCCGCGCGGCGGCGCTCATGATCAACGACGGCGTCCTCCCGTTGAACACGGGCCGAGGCTCCGTCCTCCGCACGGTGCTGCGTCGCGCGAGCACCGCGGGGCACCTCCTCGGGCAGAAGGAGCCGTTCCTCTTTCGCATCGTCCCCGTCGTCGTCGACGTGATGAAGAAGGCGTACCCGGAGCTCGTCGAGCGCCAGGAAATGATCGCGGGGCAGGTGAAGGGAGAGGAGTCGGCCTTCGTACAGGCGCTCCACCGCGCGGTGGCGGAGCTGGACCTCTCCGTCGAGCAGCTCCGGAAGGAGGGGAAAGTCGCCTTCCCCGGCGACGTGGCGGCGGACCTGAACCAGACGCACGGGATGCCGCTCGAGATCCTCGAGCTGTTCCTCGCCGATCGCGGCTTCCGCCTCGACCGCCCCGGCTACGAGCAGGCGCGCGAGGCGCACGAGAAGGTATCGAAGGGGACGAAATTCGCGGACGGCGATGTCTTCGACACCGGGCCGCTCTCGGTGGTGAAGGGGTTTTCGAAGGGGACCGAGTTCTTGGGGTACGAGGCGCTTCACGCGAAGGTCCGGGTGATCGCGATCATCAAGGACAAGAAGCTCGTCGACGCGGCGCACGACGGAGACCTCGTGACCGTGATCTGCGACAGGACACCGTTCTACGGCGAGAGCGGAGGCCAGGTCGGCGACCACGGTCTGCTGAAGGGAGCCGCGGTCGAGGTCCGCGTCGAGGAGACGCAGAAGGTCGAGACGTTCCAGCTTCACGTCGGGCAGGTGAAGAGCGGGTCGCTGAAGAAGGGGGATGAGGTGGACGCGCAGGTCGACCCTGCGCGCCGCGCGGGGGCGATGCGGAACCACACGGCGACGCACCTCCTCCAGTGGGCGCTCCGCACGGTCCTCGGGCCGGGCGTCGTCCAGCAGGGTTCGCTCGTCGCACAGGACCGGCTTCGATTCGACTTCACCCACAACCAGCCGCTGACGCGCGAGGAGCTCTCGCGGGTCGAGGAGATGGTGAACGAGCGGATCGTCGAGAACGTCGCGCTCAAAGTCGTGGAGATGGGGTTCGACGAGGCGAAGAAGGAGGGGGCGCTCGCCTTCTTCGAGAAGTACGGCGACAAGGTCCGCGTGGTGAGCGTCGGCGCCTTCTCGAAGGAGCTGTGCGGCGGGACGCACGTGAAGCGGACCGGCGACATCGGCTATTTCCGCATCCTCGCGGAGGGGTCGATCGCGAGCGGCGTGCGGCGGATCGAGGCGCTCACGGGGCCGATGGCGGTGAAGCGCGCGCAGGATTCGCGCGGCGCGCTGGAGGCGGCGGCGGGGATGCTCAACGTGCCGCCCGACCGCGTCGTCGAGAAGCTCGGCTCGGTGCTCGACGAGGTGAAGGGGCTGAAGGCGCAGGTCGCGAAGGCGCAGAAGCAGGCGGCCTCGGCGGCGGTGGCGGGGAGCGCGGCCGCGGCGGAGGAGGTCGCGGGCGTGCGCGTCCTCGTGCAGCGGCACGAGGGGAAGACGGTGGACGAGCTGCGTGCGCTCGCAGACGCCTTCCGCAAGGCGAACCCGACGTCGGCGATCTGCCTCGCGTCGGTCGGCGAGGGGAAGGTGACGCTCCTCCTCGGGTACACGTCGGACCTCGTGACGCGCGGCTGCGATGCGGGGGCGAGCGTCCGGACGATCTCGAAGATCGTCGGCGGGAGCGGCGGCGGGAGGAAGGACTTTGCGCAGGCAGGGGGCAAGGACCCTTCGAAGGTGGACGAGGCGCTCTCCGCGTTCCGCGCGCACCTCGCCGAGCTGCTCCGTTAGATGGAGAGGCGCCCGTCAGGGCGCCATGGAGTGGCGCCCGTCAGGGCGCCGTGGAGTGGCGCCCGTCAGGGCGCCGTGGAGTGGCGCCCGTCAGGGCGCCGTGGAATGGCGCCCGTGAGGGCGCCGCGGATCGCCTCCCGTGAGGGAGGCGACTGGATAGTTCCGATGGTCTTCAACTGCCCCTGCGGCCCGGGCCTGGACGGCGCCCTCTCCCGCTCTCTGTCCGACCTCTTTCGCTAGAGGCCCATGCCCGCCGAGACGTGGAAAAAGGCCGCGCGCGAAGGCCGCTACGCCGCCGCAATCGAGGCGCTCGAGGCCGCACGCCCGCCCGGCGCGCGCGACTCCGCCGCCCAGGCCCTTGCCCTCGCCGGCCTCGCCTCCGTCCACATCTCCCTCGGGCAGCACGAGGCCGCCCGCGGCTTCGCGCAGCAGGCGCTCAAGGTCGCCCTCCGCGACGACCTCCGCCCCCAGATGGCCGCGAGCTACGTCGCCCTCGCGCGCCTCGAGGCCGCGATGGAGCAGTGGGCCGAGGCCGACCTCTACGTGACGAAGGCCCGCTCCCTCCTCACGGACCTCCCCTCCTCCGCGCTCCGCGCCGAGGCCACGCTCGCGGCCGCGGAGGTCGCCCACGGCACGCGCCGTCCCGCGGAGGCAATGGACCTCCTGCGCCGCGTACAGGACGAGGGGGGCGAGGAGGCGATGCCGCTCCGCGCAGCCGCGCTCCTCCGCCAGGGAATCGTCCTCTCCGAAGGCACGCGCCCGCTCCAGGCGCTCGCGACGCTCGAGCGCGCCTTCCATTCCGCGGAGGAGGCGAGCGACCTCGAGTCGCTCTGGCAGATCCACCTCGCGCTCGGCCGCCTCCACCAGGCGGTCGGCGACCTCGGCCGCGGCGAGCAGCACATGCGCCTCTCCGCCGCGCTCGTCCAGCGGATCGGCGACCTCCTCCCGCCCGCGTACAAGGGCGCCTACCTCGGCACGAGCCCTCGGAAGGAGCTGCTCGCGGAGGTCGGCCCGCCCGCGGCGCCCGCCGCCGAGGCCCGCGCGACGCAGGGGCTCGGGCGCGTCGCGGAGCTGATCAAGAAGATCAACTCGGAGATCGAGATCGGGGCCCTCCTCCGCACGATCGTCGACACGATGGTCGACCTCACGCGGGCGCGCGCGGGGTACCTCCTCCTCCTCGACAAGGGGAGGATCATGCTCGAGGTCGCGCGGGGCCGCGACCGCCGCGAGCTGGGGGAGAAGGAGGTCCGCTTCTCGCGCACGGTCGCCGAGCGGGTCGCGAGGACGGGGCGCGCGGTCGTCACGGGGAACGCCCCCGACGACCCCGAGGTCGGCGAGGCCGACTCGATCCGTGAGCTGGCGCTGCGATCGATCCTCTGCATCCCGCTGCGGATCAAGGCGCGGACGATCGGCGTCATCTACCTCGACAACGCGGAGCAGCTCGAGGCCTTTTCGCCGGGCGACCAGGAGCTGGTCTCGATCCTCGCCGACCAGGCGGCGATTGCGATCGAGAACGCGACGCTGCACGAACGGACGATCCGCGACGGGCTCACGGGGACGCACAACCACGCGCACTTCGAGATGCGCCTGGACGAGGAGGTGAAGCGGGCGCAGCGGCACGGGCGGACCTGCTCGCTCATCCTGCTCGACGTAGACGACTTCAAGCTCGTGAACGACTCGCTCGGCCACGAGGCGGGGAGCGAGGTGCTGCGCGAGGTCGCGGAGGTGCTGCGCGAGGTCACGCGGAGCACCGACGTCACGGCGCGCCCCGCGGAGGCGGGCGCCGCGGCCACGCCGGGGCCGCTCGTCGGGAGGTACGGGGGGGACGAGTTCGAGGTCCTCCTTGCGGAGACGGGCCGCGAGGGGATGCGCGTCGTCGCCGCGCGCGTGCTCGAGACGGTGCGCGGGCGGAAGTTCTCCGCGGCGGAGCGGGAGGTCGACCTCCGCGTCTCGATCGGCGGCGCGACGTACCCCGACGACGCGGCCGACGCGCGGGCGCTCTTCCTGAAGGCGGACGAGGCGCTGTACCAGGCGAAGCGGATGGGGAAGGATCGCTTCTGGACGTATGAGGCGATCGTGGACGAGAAGCCCGCGGAGACCGACAGCGACCCGCTGCTCCTCACGCGCGAGGGGCGGCTCCTGCTTGCGCTCGTCTCGCGGACGCTGGACGGCGAGGGGCAGGAGGGGGGCCTGCTCGGGAGCGCGCTGCGGGCGCTCGCGCGGCTCACGGGGGCGGAGCGAGGCTTCCTCGCGGTCCTCGACGACGAGTCGCGGGTAGAGGCGACGCACGGGATGGAGGCGCCGGACTTGTCCGCGGCGGGTTGGGAGCGGCGCTGGCCGGCGCTCGAGGCGGCGCGGGGCGCGCGGCAGGCGGCGGTGGCGGAGTCGGAGGGGCGGTCGTCGCTCGCGGTGCCGCTCGGGGACGCCTTCGTCTGCCTGGAGGCGGACGAGTCGGTGAAGCGGTTCGGGGAAGCGGACCGCACGCTCGCGCAGATCTTCGCGCGTAAGGTGCAGGGCCCGGCGCGCGCGGCGGTGATCCGCGCGCGGCGCGAGGCGTCGCTGCGCCGGATTCGCGGGTGGGTGGAGACGGCGATGACGGAGATCCGCGGGAAGAGCGGATCGGACGTAAAGATGCTGGGGTTCCTCGAGTCGCTCGAGCGCGAGGCCCGCAAGGGGTCGGAGTAGTTCCGTTCATGGAGAGGCTCGCGTAATCCTACAACGCTAGTTTCGCCAGCCCCGAAGGGGCTGTCCAAGAAAGCCAGGGGCGCAGCCCCTGGTCTCCGCGCATGCATCGTGACGTGAGCCCTGAAAGGGCGACCCATGAAATGTGTCGCCCTTTCAGGGCTCCAAACGCGACGGTCGGGAAAGCCCCAGGGGCTGCG
>Ga0209514_10007663_pt1 | contig 12650 bp, 13 predicted proteins | sample Subgrocontami58m_FD_187452 | JGI IMG/M metagenome (GOLD analysis project Ga0209514, IMG submission 187452) | Subsurface groundwater microbial communities from S. Glens Falls, New York, USA - GMW37 contaminated, 5.8 m (SPAdes) (version 3) | ecosystem: Environmental > Aquatic > Deep subsurface >...
ACCCATATTTTAAATGTAAAAGCCAACGGTCACACTATCAGCATTAAAGACGTCCCGGTTCTCAAAGAAAAGGATATATGGCGAATAGACCCTCTGGTAAATGATTCAGGCGGCCATCTGATAGGACACCGTATTCTAACATTCTCACCGTTAATAAATACTAAATTGGTTAAACCTGAAGATGAGCCAAAAAATTATAAAGATATTCTTAAACCCTACTGGAAAGGAAAGATTTCTACAGGCGATCCGGCCTTAACTAGCGCCGATTATGTAACTTTCGTTACTATGCTGAACCACAAAGCTATTGACCTGGAATTCCTGCGCGCCCTGGGTAATCAGGATTTGAAATTCTTCCCGGGCACAGTAGATTCTGCCAGGGCCCTATCAAGGGGAGAATATGCAATGCACCTTTCCAATAGTGATTCAGCTTCAGCCAGCTTTATCAAAGAAGGAGCTCCTTTAAAACCTATCCCCATGGAGGAAGGCACTGTTGTGCAAGCTTCGACTGTTGCCGTAATAAAAAATGCCCTCCATCCTAATGCATCTCTCGTTTTCGTTAACTGGATGGCAACGCAGGAGGGTCAGAATGTGTACACCAAGGCTGTGGGGATAACCTCTGTTCGCAAAGATGTTCCTAACTACAGCCCTGTCCCCATAGAACCTAAAAAAGTTATTGGCCACACTGAAGAAGATGCCAACGATGTGGCCAAAAAATTCAGCGAGAAGTTCCTGGTGCAGCTATGGAAAAAGTAATAAAGGAGAGAGCAGAGTAAACAAACCATACTCCGAAACCTGCAAGAAGCAAACCACAGCCAATAAACACAGCCTGTCTTACCTTTTGATTCCATAGATTACGGGATTTAAAGACACTCCATGAGAGTAACCAGTCCCAACCAATATCGCACAACCAGTGGCTGATAGCCATAGCTATCAAGCCTGCCATGCCAAAGACTTGTGCATTTAGTATCAATGTGGCCCCAATCGTAGCCCACCAAATGAAAAAATAAGGGTTCGAGGTTGTAGTTAACAGACCGGCGATAACCGAATTATACGGCAGGCGTATTTCCTCAACACTGGTTTTCTTTAACGATACAAACATCTGCCAGCCCAGGTAAAGCATCATGACGCCACCGGCAAAACCGATGGATGCTTTTACCAATCCCGAGGTTAATAGATGTCCCAACCCCAGGTAGATTGCCGCCATCAACGGTATCTCTATGGCGCCGTGTCCCAGGCCGATCCACATGCCAGCCCTGCTATCCCGGTGGCCTCTGGCTATGACCATAGCAGTAACCGGGCCGGGCATCATGACACCGGATAGTGATACTATCACCACCGAAAGAAGGAACAATGGGAAATTAAGCCCGCTTGGCACTACAAAACCCCTATTTTATTTTGATCCAGGACTTGCTACAATACGTCAATCATACCAAATGTAGGGGCGGGTTTGAAACCCGCCCGCTAACCTTAAAGGAGGCAAACCATGAAAGTTGAAGGGGTTGACCATATCCACATTGCTGTTAATGACCTGGATAAAGCCTCGAAGTTTTTCTGCGATTTGTTCAGCACTCAGCCTGCTCAGGTGAAGGAGGACCCGGAATTTGGATTCAAATGGCAGTTCCTTCCTCTGGGGAATGTAGTAATTGAGCTAATGCAAGCCACATCTCCCAATAGCCCCATCGGACAATTCCTCAAGAATCGGGTTGGGGCTGTTCACGCTCTATCGATAAAAGTGCCTGATATCGAAAAGGCCATTGCCGAAATGCAATCCAAAGGCCTGCAGTTGGTCAGCCGGGCTTATGTAGGCGGAATTAAAGAGGCCCACTTCCACCCCAAGGACACCTTTGGCTTTATGATCGAACTGGTAGAGCATAAAGGTAAGACCGGCGGCACCATCCAGGCTCAGGATGAGAAATAGGTTTTACCTCACCCCCAGCTCCAGATAAACTGGAAACTCTAAACACTAATATCTAAATCCTAAACAAATCCAAATAACCTAAATCACAATACCAGAACCACTTTTACTCCTGTACCAAGCCCCCGCCTATTTGGGTAAATAGTCTTGATGCAGTGTAACAGCTTGCATACACAGGTTTTAAATATTTGGATTTTGAAACTATTTCGGATTTAGTGTTTAGAATTTAAGATTTTATGCTTCGGTACTGGTTTATCTCATCCCGCAACTTCAGAGCAGCCTGCCGGGCTGCCTGGGCAAAGTCCTTACCTTTAGATGCATATAGCACCTGGCGGGCGGAAACGATAATAGACCTCTCCCCTTTTCTGTCAACGCTGTATCGTACTGACTTCTCGAGGTCGCCGCCCTGGGGGCCGATTCCTGGAATAAGAAGTGGCATTTCAGGGCAATTCTGCCGTACCCATTTGATTTCTTCAGGATAGGTAGCCCCGACAACGAGGCCTGAATTACCTGCATGGTCCCATTCCTTTGCCTTAAGGGCTACACGTTGATATAATGCCTGTCCCTGGCTATCCTGAAAGTCCTGAAAGTCTTTAGCCCCCGGGTTGGAGGTGCGACAGAGGATGAATACTCCCTTATCATGGTATTCCAGAAATGGAGAGACGGAGTCGTACCCCAGATACGGGTTTACGGTAACCGCATCAAAGCCAAAATAGACAAATAAGCCTTTAGCATACGCAGCAGCCGTATTGCCGATATCACTGCGTTTGGCATCGCCGATTATAGGTATGTCCTCCGGGATATACTCTACCGTCCTTTTTAAAGTTACCAGGCCATCCACACCCAACGCCTCGTAGAAGGCCAGATTGGGTTTGTAGGCACAGACCAGATCCCTGGTAGCATCTATGATGGCCCTATTGAACTCAAATACATTGCCTATCGGCATCATTTCCGGTTGCGGGTCCAGCCCGACACAGAGGAGGCTGTTTTGCCGCCTGGTAGCGGCAAGTAGCTTGGATAAAAAAGTAGTTGGCAGTTTATCTGACATAGCGTTTCTATTATAATATCAATATATTATTCAGCGCTAGTGCCTGTTAACCTAACCTTGAAACTCTAGCTGCTTTTATGCTATATTTAATTTGGTCTGGGAGGGATCGCATAGAGGCCTAGTGCGGCCGCCTGCTAAGCGGTTGCCCGCTGAAAGGTGGGTCATGGGTTCGAATCCCATTCCCTCCGCCATTAAACAGGGTATTCGTTTTATTAACATAGGAAAATTTCAGCAAACGCTAAGATTTGGTTTAGAACTTAGAACGCAAATAATAGAGTTTAGTTCCTGTATTTGGTACCCGGACAGCCCCCTTAAAAGGGGCTTGTCTTGTATATAGGGGTCTTGTGATATGTCTCACTATTACCTCTGGACTATCGGTTGTCAGATGAACCAGGCCGATTCCCAACACCTTTCAAACTATCTGGAGAGCCAGGGTTTCCAGCCAGCGGCCAGTATGGAATCGGCTGATCTGGTCCTTCTAAATAGCTGCGTCGTACGGCAGAGTGCTGAGGACAGGGTTACCCATCAACTGGCATCCCTGAAAGCGCTAAAAGATGCTAATCCCTCCATGGCCGTCGGCCTCACTGGCTGCCTGGTGGACTCGAACATCCCGCAGTTGCAGAAACGGTTCCCCCAGGTGGACGTCTTCTTCGGCCCCCAGGCTCTAGATAATCTAAAGGATTGGCTCAGTTGCAAAGGAACGGCTATAATTCCGTCCCGCTATCCTGCCTGCTCTCGGAACGGAGAGCCTGTCGAAGGGCCAGTGCTCCCCACCGCTTTTGTGCCCGTTATCCAGGGCTGCGATAGCTTCTGCACCTATTGTGTGGTCCCCTTCCGCCGCGGGCGGGAGAAGAGCCGTCCTATAGCCGAAATAGCCTGCGAGGTCAAGGAGATGGTAAGGCGGGGGGTTAAAGAGGTAACGCTCCTGGGCCAGAAGGTAGATGCCTACGGCCACGACCTTCCTGATGCACAAGACCTGGCTGATTTGCTCACCGAATTGAACACTATAAATGGTCTGTCTCGTATCCGATTCCTCACCTCTCACCCGCAGCACATGACTACCCGCCTGATAGATACAATAGCCCGGCTGGATCAGGTCTGCGAACATATCAACCTTCCCGTTCAATCCGGCGACGATGATATACTAAAGGCCATGCGGCGCGGATATAGCGTACAGGAGTATAGAGAACTGATAAAAAGGATACGCTCAACTATTGACGGGGTAGCCCTGAGCACCGACGTTATCGTCGGTTTCCCCGATGAGACTGAGGAACAATTCCAGCATACCCTGGAGTTAATTCAAGAGATAAGGTTCGACTCAGTTCATGTAGCCCGTTATTCACCCCGGCCTGGCACGTGGGCCACACGTCACCTCAAGGATAATGTACCCCACTCCGTAAAGAGGGCTCACAAAAAATTATTGGAGGCCACCCAATCAAAAATATCGTTGGAGATCAACCAACAACTTCTTGGCAAGAATGTAGAAATACTGGTCGAGGGAATAGAGAAGGATAAATGGCGCGGACGTACTCGCACTGATAAGTTGGTGTTCTTTCCTGATACTGCTGACCATACCGGACAACTGCTACAAGTTAAACTAGAAAAAGCCAGCCCGTGGTGGCTGGAAGGCAAACCGACGTAAAACTCCCCCTCTCTGCATGCGGAGAGGGGATACAGGGGGTGAGGTTCAAATGCCTGCTATTACCACTCAAACACCAGAGGAAATAGCCCGGCTCCAGGCTAAAATACTGGAGTTAAAGAAAAAACTTAAAGCCGTAATCGTGGCCCATAACTACCAGCGGCCGGAGGTCCAGGATATAGCCGACTTTGTCGGCGACTCCCTGGAGTTGTCGCGTAAGGCTAAAGAGGTGGTGGATGCCAATGAGATAATCTTCTGCGGCGTCCACTTTATGGCCGAGACCGCGGCCATCCTCAACCCCACCCGACCCGTCCTCCTGGCCGAGGGCACGGCTGGCTGCCCCATGGCCGATATGATTGATGCCGCCGACCTCAGAGAGTGGAAGGAAAAGTATCCCAGGGCGGGTGTAGTCTGCTACATTAATACAACTGCCGCCGTCAAGGCAGAGTGCGATATCTGCTGCACCTCGGCCAATGCCGTAAAGATAGTGGAGTCGTTGCCCAACGAGGAAATCCTGTTTGTCCCCGACCAGAACCTGGGTCACTACGTCTCCACCAAAACCAAAAAGAAGATGATCCTCTACCCTGGATTCTGCATCACCCACAAGCGGTTGCAGGCGGCACAGGTACGGCAGGCGAGGGGGTCTCACCCCGAAGCAGTAGTCCTGGTCCATCCCGAGTGCACGCCGGAGGTGATAGCCCAGGCTGACGCTGTGATGAGCACATCTCAAATGATCAAATATGCCAGGGAAAGCCCGGCTCAGAGCTTCCTTATCGGCACCGAGGAGGGCTTGCTGCACCGCCTCAAGCTGGAAAATCCCACCAAGACCTTTTACCTCATGTGCAATGCCCTCGTCTGCCCCAACATGAAACGCACCACCCTGGACAGGGTGCTGAAGACCATGGAGGAGCAACGCAACCGCATCATAATCCCCGAAGACATCCGTCTGAAAGCACTGCGGGCCGTAGAGCGGATGCTGGCAGTGGCGTGAGAAACAATATACCCAGGGTTTAAGCCTGGAGTATAATTGACACGAAGGCTCCAATGCTGTAATAAAGTTTCAGCACTTAAATATCGGAATCTACCTGTCTCTAAAGGAGTGATAGCGTGACCTTTGATCCTCTGATTTTTCGTGTACACGCAATCCAGCGTATGTTCAAGCGCCGGATTAGTCTTGAGGATGTTCGTCACGTGTTAGCCACAGGTGAAGTTATTGAAACATACCCCAACGACACACCTTATCCTAGCCGTCTGGTGATAGGATGGTACGGTTTAAGGCCTGTCCATGTGGTAGTAGCAGAAAACAAAATGGCGCAGGAGACCATCGTGGTCACAGTATACGAACCTGACCTGGACCATTGGGAGTCCGACTTCAAGAGGAGGAAACAATGAAGTGTGTTGTGTGCAGGCAAGCTGAGGTCCGTTCAGGTAAGGCAACGGTAACCGTTGAGCGTAATGGCACCCTTCTAGTCATTAAAGGTGTACCAGCGAGGGTCTGTCCGAACTGTGGTGAGGAATACCTGGACGAGAATGTCACCGAGAAACTACTTATTTCTGCAGAGGAGGCGGCCCGGACTGGCGTCCAGGTGGATATCCGTGAATATGTGCCAGTTTAATACCTAGGGTGGGTGGAGTGAAACGTAACTCACCCTCACTATGCCAGCCGCGTCAGGGAGAAATCCCCCCAGCCACCTTTACGCAAAGGGGGTGCTCCGACGCATCGGAGCGGAGGATTCCGTCCCCACCTCAAGCCTGATTCCCTGATAGTAGAGCTAAAGTAAGTAAAGTGAAACGAAACCCGCCACAAAGCTTATAGTGTAAATAACTAACGCAGCGTTAATCAGTAGAAACGAGAGGGCAGAGAATACGAACTACGACTACATCATCATCGGTTCCGGCATCGCTGGACTATATACCGCACTTTTAGCCCGCGAGAAGGGCACTGTGCTGGTCATCACCAAGGCCAGCATTGACGAATGCAACACCAAGTATGCCCAGGGGGGTATCGCCGCCGCCATCGGGATTGGAGATTCGCCTGAAATCCATTTTCAGGATACCATCGCCGCCGGCGCCGGGCTATGCGACCCGGAAGCGGTCCGTATCCTGGTGGATGAAGCGCCCGACCGGATAAGGGACCTCATCCACTTCGGCGTGGACTTCGACACACAAGAGGGGGAGGTGGCCCTGACCAAAGAGGCGGCCCATACCCTACCCCGCATCCTCCACGCTGGCGGAGACGCCACGGGAGAGCATATAGAGCGCGCCCTCAGCCGCATGGCCCAGCAGGCCAAAGTGCGCATCCTGGAGTTCTTCCTGGCTACGGACATCCTGGTCAAAGATGGCAGGGTGCATGGAGTGCGAGCGCTGGACTGCCGCACCGGCGCCACAGAAGAGTTTGAAACAACCTCGGTAATTGTAGCCACTGGCGGTGGTGGAAGGTTGTTCAAAATTACTACTAACTCCGATATCGCTACCTGCGACGGTGTAGCCCTGGCCTATCTGGCAGGCGCTGAAATCACGGACATGGAATTCTTCCAGTTCCACCCTACGGCTCTGCGATTACCCGGCGCACCTGTATTCCTTATCTCAGAGGCAGTGCGAGGTGAGGGCGGGGTATTGCGGAACCGGGATGGGGAAAAGTTCATGTCCCAATATGACACCGCTGGCGACCTGGCGCCGCGGGATATTGTAGCCCGTGCTATTGTGGCCGAGATGCGCCGCACCGGCACCGAGCGGGTCTATCTGGATGTTACTCATCTGCCACCCCGTTTGGTGGTCTCCCGATTCCCTCAGATATATGGCTACTGCCTTAACTGGGGCCTGGATATAACCCGCGCCCCTATCCCGGTCGCCCCTGCTGCCCACTACATGATGGGCGGCATCAGGACCAACACCTGGGGTGAAACTAACATCACCGGGTTATTCGCCTCCGGCGAAGTAGCTTGCACGGGGGTGCATGGCGCCAACCGGTTAGCCAGTAACTCCCTGTTAGAGGTGGTTGTCTTTGCCAAGCGGATTATCCAGCGCACTCAAGAACTTAACCGGCACCCCCAAAACCAACCCATTACATCGTCATCTAACCCCAAAGAAACAATCCCGCTCCCCGAACGGCCCGTTAAAGGCAAGCCTGCATTACCCAATCTCAATGCCCTTGAGTCTCTTCACTGGGAAAAGGTAGGTATTCAGCGTTCAGGGGAGAGCCTTCTGGAAGCTGTCAAAACGCTGGCTGCCTGGGAAAAGGCCCTGGGGCAAGTAACCGACCGCCCTTCGTATGAAATGCGAAGCCTGGTGCTCGCCGGTAGGCTTATGACCGAGGCAGCCTTAATGCGGGAGGAAAGCCGCGGCGCTCATTACCGCTCCGATTTCCCTGTTCCTACACTGCAATGGCAAAAACACATCGTTTTCAGGCGTAACGCCTGAAAACGAATTCTAAATCTCAATTAACAAATTCCAAATTTATTTTTAGCTTGTGATTTGGTGATTGGAATTTGTCTACGAAAGGAGACCCACTATGGACATTCCCAATATAGAGCTGGATAGAATAGTAGATAACGCCCTGTCCGAGGACCTGGGCTGGGGCGACATCACCACGGATGCCTTTGTTCCATCGAATATAAAAGGCAAAGGCTCTTTTCTGGTCAAATCCAAAGGGGTACTGGCCGGCATCGAGGTAGCTCAAAGGGTGTTCCACCGCGTTGACCGTTCCCTGGTATTAAAAATCCTTGTCCCCGATGGCGCCCATATTGATAAAGGGATGGTAGTTGGGACAATTGATGGCCCGTTAAATAACATCCTAAAGGCAGAAAGAACCGCCCTTAATTTCCTTCAACATATGAGCGGCATCGCAACTGCTACCGCTCAGTTGGTCGAGGCTGTAGCGGGATTACCCGTCAAGATAATGGAAACCCGTAAGACCACCCCCGGTTTGCGGATACTGGAAAAATATGCTGTACGCATTGGCGGTGGGAAAAACCATCGCTTTCATCTGGGGGATGGCATCCTGGTCAAGGATAACCACTGGGAGGCGCTCAAAGTATCGGGGGAAACCTTGGCCCAGGCCGTCCAGCGGGTAAAGGCACGGGCTTCTATTTTCCTCAGGGTAGAGGTAGAGGTGAAAAACATGGCGGAGGCCCTGGAAGCTGTAGCAGCCGGCGCCGACATATTGCTTCTGGATAACATGACTCCGGAGGAGATGCGGCAAGTCGTTCAAAAAGTCAAAGGCAAGGCACTCACAGAGGCATCAGGTAATGTTAACCTACAGAATGTGCGGGCAGTGGCCGAAAGCGGGGTGGACTTTATATCCTCGGGGGCGCTGACCCACTCGGTAAAGTCTTTAGACATAAGCCTTGAAGTGGGGATGGCTTAGCCCTCTTCCTTGTGGTGTTTTACTTCCAGATGAGCATGGGCGTGCACCTGCCCGCGGTGTCGGTGGGAATGTTCATGGATTAGATTAATCTTTAGCAGAAAATCGGTATCTGCCAGAATCTCCGCGGGTTTCCCCTGCACTGCCACACGATGGTTTTCGTCCATCACCAATGCCCTGTCGGAGATAGCCTCGATTATATCCAGGTCATGGGTGGCCACTATCAATGTAGTGCCTTCTTCCTGATGCAATTTCCCCAAAAAGTCCACCAGATTCATTTGGCTGCGGGGGTCCAGCCCGGCGGTAGGCTCGTCCAGGAGCAAGACCTCCGGTTTCATAGAGAGCACCGAAGCTATCGCCACCCGCTTCTTCTCACCGCCGGATAGGTGGTGCGGCGAGCGTTCCCGTAGCTTCTCGATATCCAGCAACTTCAAAGCAGCTTCAACCCTTTCTTTCACTTCTGCCTTCGGAATGTCCATCTGCAATGGCCCGAAGGCTACCTCATCCCAGACCGTCGGCGAAAAAAGCTGCACATCAGGGTCCTGGAAGACCAGCCCAACCCGCTGCCTGAAGGCAAAGGAGAGTTCATCGTTTTCCAGGGCATCCTGAGTCAATGGTTTGCCAAAAGCCAGCAATTGGCCCGAGGTAGCAAAGAGCAATCCATCAAGGATCTTGAGCAGGGTGCTTTTTCCCGATCCGTTAGCCCCCAGGATACTCACCTGCTCCCCCTGAACAATATTCAGGTCCAGGCCCTCGATAGCTACAAAACCCCCGTCGTAACGATACTCAAGCCCTTTGGCCTGAAAAACAAATTTATCCATTATCACATCCTGACCGGGACAAGTCCCGGCTCACTGGGATTTGACTCACAATCGAAAACCCCCAGACCCTATTCACTTTGGTGAATAGGGTCTGCCCCCTTTACGTAAAGGGGGTTAGGGGGGTTTCCGTCTTGTCTATCTTTTGACAAACACCTTCAAAACTTTCCAACACATCAACATCAGTAAATCTGATAACCCTCAAACCGTAAGACTCAAGAACCCGAGTTCTTTCCTCGTCGTAAATCTTGCCCTCTTCTGAGAAATGGGTATCTCCATCAACTTCAATGACCAGCTTCAGTCCAGGGCAGTAAAAATCTACTATGTAGTTATCAATCGGCCTCTGCCTTGAAACCGGGCATTTGAATTGTCTTAGATATCCATACCATAACTTTCTTTCTGCCGCCGTCATGTTGTTTCTTAACTCTCTTGCTCTTACTTTTAATTCAGGATTATACGGCAGATGGTGTCCGGTGGTTATTAGCCCACGCTTTTTTAGGTCATCCTCTAAATGGCTGTATTTGCCCACGTTTTTGCCTTGTACAGAAACCCCCGTCCCGATAAATCGGGACTGCCCCCTTTACGTAAAGGGGGCTAGAGGGTTACTCTTCGCATATTCCTGAATGCAAGACCCTTGTTCAACATGTTATAAACGGTCCATCATAAAAATACCCGTCGCCATTGCCAGCGTAATACATGCCCATACTATATCCGCCCGGTGCAAGGCAAACGTGTCCATTATAGATACTTCGCCCCGGAAGCCCCGGGATAGCATGGCCTGATATACATTCTCACTCAGGGTATAAGACTTATCCACCATCAGCCCCATCGTGGTGGTAAGCCAACGGCGGTGCTCACCCGCGCTAAGCCGTCCCACGGTACGGCTCTTCCTGGCCAGAAACATGGTGTTTACCGTATGCAATAGCAGGTAAATATAGCGATAGGTCATGCCTAATATGACTACAAATACCCGAGGCACTCCCAGCACCCGCAACGCTTTGAGAAGGCTTGCCCATCGGGTAGTCAGCAGCAAAAGCACCGTAAAGGACAGGGAGGCGCTAACCCTCAGGATGAGACGGGAGGACACAGTTATGCCCGTGTCAGTGATAGCCAACTGCTGTGGTAATCCAATCGGCCCCCAGGATAGCGGCCTCCCGATGTCATATAACACAATAAGCGGTTTGCCAGGACTTACCACGTTGAATATAGCCGGCAGGGCGATAACACCGGTAAACAGGGGAATAAAAACCAGAGTCCGTTTGAGAAAGAATCCTAAAGGGATCCTGGAAAGAGCTGCCAGCGCCAGCGCAATTAAGTAAAGTATCCCCAGAAAGGGCAATCCCTGTACCAGGGCAACTGTCACTACTAAAAGTAACAGGCTGATTACCTTGACTCTGGGGTCTATTCCTTGCAGCAAACCTGGTCGCTGCGCTGTGTTTTCGGCAAACAGGGTAGCCTCCAGAGACTCACTCAAATGATGGACGGTCTTTTCCAGGATGCGGAAGCTGCCTCGCCTGGCAGGAGGATGATGTTTCAATGTTCTCTTATCCTTCTGACCTTTCAACCGGGGATTTACGCTCCCTCTTGTTTACAATTTTGGACACACCCCATATTATCCCCACAATAATGCCTGCTCCCAGGATAGCTGACAATATATAACCTAACTCAGCGCCCCACCCTGGTACTGTATAATCCGTTAGTGGCGCTGGCCATAACCCGGCTAACCTCTCCAGCCCCTGGGGCACAAAACCCAGCCCTATTTGCTGTAATTCCTCAGCGCCCCACTCCCCCCAGGCTGTGCCCGGCGCCAATAACCCCAAAGGGGTTAAGAGAATAATTATTCCCAGTCCTACCCATAGCGGCCTGAAACTTCTCACGGTCCCGTTTGTGTTTTGGAGGCGGCTGGCCAGAAACAAATGCTGATGGCTACGGCTGAGATAGGCTACCACTAGCCCGGTGACTATTGCCTCGATAGGCCCGGCTATCAACAAATGTCCCGCCATCATAGCCGAAATAGCCACATTAAGGCCATAGGGAGCGTAAAGGGGTATACCCTCCGCAGATCTGAACAAAATGGGTTGAACACCCAGTTCCAGCGCCGTGATGAATGCAGATAGATTAGCAGCCAGATAGCTTCCGGCTATTGCACCGATAACGTGGCGGCGTGAGGAGACCGGCGAGCTACCAGCGAAAAGACGATAGGTAAAATAACCCGCAAAAGCCCCGATAACCGCCATATTAAAGGCATTCGCCCCGATAGCGGTTACGCCACCATCGCCAAAAAAGAGCGCCTGAACAATTAAAACCATCGAAATGCCTATAACCGCAGCCCAGGGTCCCAGTACGATAGCCAGCAAAGTCGCCCCAATAGCATGGCCTGTAGTGCCTCCGGGCAGTGGCACGTTGAACATCTGGACAGCAAAGGCAAAGGCAGAGAAAATAGCCAGTACCGGCACCATCCGTGCCGTAAGAAGTTTCTTTACTTTGCGTCCTGCCAGATACCAGAAGGGCGCACACGCTGCATACATCACCGCACTCGTGGCCGGGCTAAGATAGCCATCGGGGATATGCACTGGGTTCCTCCTTTGGCGTTGGATTTGTTGCAGTTAGTTGCACATAAGCAAACAAAAATATTAGCGGCACTTTTGACACCGCCCAAAAATGGCCAGGTGGCTCAGGTCAGCTTCGAAATCGTATTGCCGCCTTAGCTCCTTCTTCAGAGGCCGGAGCAGCGACTCGTCAAGCTCCAGGACAGCGCCACACTTCTCGCAGATAAGGTGATGATGGTGGCCCTTCTCCCCGTAATGGTATCGCAACCGCCCCTCGCCCAGGTCGGTAACGGTGATTAATCCCAATTGTTTTAGCGT
>Ga0209514_10007666_pt1 | contig 12642 bp, 10 predicted proteins | sample Subgrocontami58m_FD_187452 | JGI IMG/M metagenome (GOLD analysis project Ga0209514, IMG submission 187452) | Subsurface groundwater microbial communities from S. Glens Falls, New York, USA - GMW37 contaminated, 5.8 m (SPAdes) (version 3) | ecosystem: Environmental > Aquatic > Deep subsurface >...
CTTGATGCAGGATGATGTAATTCTGGCGTATCAATGGAATGGCCTATTCCTGGAACCTTCGCACGGCAAACCTTTGCGGCTGGTAGTGCCACCCAAATATGCTTACAAGAGCGCCAAGTGGGTACGTAAGTTACGCTTTACTAAGATACAGGAAATCGGCTACTGGGAGGCGCGGGGTTACAGTAATACCGCCGACCCGTGGACAGAGGATAGGTATGGCCTGCAAACATAGCCTAATATCGCTTTACATTATCTCTATGATAAAATATAATCACACTGTCTAATTGGGGAGGCATAAAATGGCTATATTACCTCTTCGCTATCATCCCGACCCGGTCCTGCACCGGAAAGCGAAACGGGTAAACAATATAGATGGTCCTGTTCAAAAGCTAATAGATGATATGATTGAGACGATGCATGATGCTTCCGGAGTTGGCCTGGCGGCTCCCCAAATAGGTATTTCGCTGAGGTTAGCAGTTATCGAGATACCCCCTCCTGACTCTATCGGACCAATTGTTTTAATTAATCCTGAAATCGTAAGCCGTACCGGGGAACGCGAGGTAGAAGAGGGATGCTTAAGCTTACCAGGCTTCCGGGGTAACATTAAGCGTTCGGTTAATGTTGTCGTAAAAGCGAAAGACAGGTATGGCAAGGAATTTAAAGTTAAATCCGATGGACTTCTGGCTGAGGCATTAGAACATGAGTTGGACCACCTTAACGGGATACTATATATCGACCATATGAAGGAAGGGGAAACGCCCCATAAAATAGAACCAGTCGAAGACTCACGGGACGGAGAGGAGGACAGGTAGCTATGGTTCGACGGCTTTTTCGCAGCCGGACTCAAAAGGTAGCGGCGGGGGTATGTGGTGGGCTTGGTGAGTATTTCAACATAGACCCGGCTTTGGTCAGGGTGGTTTTTGTTATGCTCTCATTTATTAACGGGTTGGGTATAATAGCCTATGTTGCCATGTGGCTGGTGTTTCCTAAGGCGGTACCACAGGAGGAACACAGCGAGAAAGAAGGTATTCAGAGTGTATCGGGGTCGGTGGAAAAAGAGGAGCCTTTGTTCCGCCCCCGTCCCCAACGGGCTTACTGGCTGGGATTAATCCTTATTGTGCTCGGCTTGCTGTGGCTTCTTAAAAATGTTAATGAATTCTTTGTCGAAAACTTCATGCAGCCGCTTTTACAGCCTACCTTTTTGTGGGAGAAGGTGTTTTCAACCGTGTGGCCGATTTTATTGGTAGCCGGTGGTATAATAGTCCTGATAATGAAACCCAAAAAGTAAGGGACGCTGATATATGCCGGGAAAAATTACCTTATCGCTGGTATTGATTGCATTAGGGATATTAGTCCTTCTGCGAAACATAGGTCAGGTTTCCGAGGGATGGTGGCATACCGCTGTAAAACTATGGCCTTTGATATTAGTTTTTATCGGAGTGGAAGTCATGCTAACCCGGCGTAAAGGTGGAGGCGGGGGCGGTAAAAGCAAAAGGGACAAAGATTAATTAAATACCAAATCCGAAATTCTGAATAAACTCAAGTAAAGTTTCTCAAATATCTTTGCATTTTCAACTCTGGATCCGCAATTTTGTATTGTGATGTATTTTGGGATTTAGTATTGTACCTCGCTCAATTACAATGACAATCATCCTCCACATGAAAGAAAAAAACGACACATCTATCTCCGAGACATCGTCTGCTGTTATCGCAACCCCCCTGGAGCTTCTGGTTAAACTCAAATACTTCATGAAAACCAGAGGCATCAAAGGATTCGTGGTAGGCGGATACGTACGCGATAAAATGCTGGGCCGGGACACGGCGGATATTGACATCGCAATAGAGGCCCCGGCTTTAGAGATAGCAAAGGAATTCGCTCAGGTAGCCGGGGGGAGGTTTATCGGCCTGGACGAAACTAACGCTATAGCCAGAGTAGTCTTGCTGCCAGGCCGCGAGATTATAGACTTCTCCAGCCTCAGGGGCAGTCTCGAGAATGATTTGCTATGCCGTGATTTCACCATTGATGCTATGGCTATTAACCTTGACGCCATATCCCCGGAATCTACTGATTTCCCTATCTTTGACCCTCTGGGGGGCCGGCAAGACCTGGAGAAAAGACTGGTGAGCGCAGTAACCACACACGTTTTTACGGATGACCCGGCGCGTCTCCTCCGGGCGGTGCGGCTGGCAGCAGAATATGGCTTCAGGATTGATAACAAGACAGAAGAACTTATTACAGCCTGTAGTCGTTTAGTCTCTCAGGTTGCCGGAGAGAGGATTCGTGACGAGCTAATACAGCTATTAGCCCTACCCCGGACGTCAACGCAATTGGCTTATCTGGACAGGTTGGGTCTTCTGATAGCTCTTCTACCCGAAATGGTAATGACAAAGGGATCAGGCCAGCCCCCGGAACATCACTGGCCGGTTTTCGAACATTCACTTATGACAGTAGAGGCTATAGAAAATATATTTGGGGAAGACGAACACTTCTCTCTCTCCTTAAGGGGAAAATTATCAAAGGAAGAGATTGTCTCTCAAGTCCCAATGTCGGAGACACTGGTTCAACATTTCAACCAGTTGGTGGGCACAACTCCCCGTAAGGCGTTGCTTAAACTGGCCTGCCTACTACATGATATCGGCAAGCCCCGGATGCGTAGTATCGAACCAAATGGGCGCATCCGTTTTCTGGGACATGCACAGGAAGGGGCTAACATGGTGATTGAGATAATGGAGAGATGGCGCTTCAGTAACCGTGAGATAAAGCTGGTTGAAGGGTTGGTATTGCACCACATGCGGCCCGTTCAGATGTCGCCAGGGGCAGAATTGCCCAGCCGTAGAGCCGTCTACCGATACTTTCGGGATGCAGGAGAGGCAGCGATAGACACTTTGTTTCTTAGCCTGGCAGACCATTGGGCCACTCGGGGCCCCGAACTGATTCCCAATGGTTGGACAGCACATACTAATATGGTGAAATATGTTTTGGACGAACATTTCAAAGGGGAAAGCACTACCCGGCCGCCTAAACTGCTGGATGGCAACGACATAATGACAATTTTTGGGATTAAGCCTGGTCCGGCCCTGGGTAGCCTTTTGGAAAGTTTAAAAGAAGCCCAGGGCGCCGGCGAAGTATCTAACCGGGAAGAGTCCCTGGACTGGGTAAAGCAACACCTGCCAAAATTGTAGGAGCAATTCATGAATGCCCCAGGGTCTTTGCATTATTGGAGAATCCTACGTGGAAAAGGTCCCACCATTTGTCATGCTGGAGCGAAGCGAAGCATCTTGTCATGCTGGAGCGAAGCGAAGCATCTCAGGGTGGGGCAAGTCAACTGAAAAAAACCCCTGCCACCCTGAGATCCTTCGTCGTCCCGATAACTCGTGACTTCTCCAGGATGACATGAGAGCGGCTATTATCGGGGCATGACAATGCAAAAACCCTGTGAATTGCCCCTACAGGTCTATACCCCAATTAAAACGTGGAGTATAATCATAAAGGTCTGTACGGCTGTAAACTTGAGCCTGGACGACTATTAAGATAGAAGAGGAGATGGTATGACACGGAGCCGTAACATCGGTCTCATCCTGATACTGGTATTAACAGCGCTTCTAGCCTGGGCGGTGATAACACCCCGTATTGACTTGCCCATGCCCGGGAAGGATGAAAACGGGAGGCCTAACCGTTTTATCCGGGAAGGATTCAGCCTGGGGCTGGACCTCCGGGGGGGAACCTATCTAACCATGGAGGCGGACCTTTCTAAGATTGGAGCCAATGAACGTCCCGAGGATGCCTTGAAAGGGGCGATGGATATTATCCAGCGCCGCGTTAATGCCTACGGCATTTCAGAGGCGGTAGTGCAACGGCAGACTGGCGGCAACCGCGTTATAGTCCAGTTGCCGGGTGTAAAGGACGTTAACGAGGCTATAAAACTGATCGGCCAGACGGCCCAACTCGAATTTAAAGAACAAAAGGTTAACGAAAAGGGGGAACCTGCCACCGATGCCCAGGGAAACCCCGAATGGGTGGCGGCAAAAGGCAAGAACTCCAATGGCGATGAGGTAGCTTTGACTGGAGCTTCCCTCCTACGTAACGCTGGAGTCTCCCTCCAGCCACCTCTTAACGAACCGATTGTGCAATTCGAGTGGAATGACGAAGGCGCAGCGCTCTTCGAGCAAATTACTACACGGTTGGTAAACAAACGTTTGGGAATATTCCTGGATAACCAACTAATCTCAGCCCCTACTGTAAGAGCAGTGATTAAAAAGAGGGGTATTATAGAAGGCATGACAATCAGAGAGGCTGAGTTGCTGTCCATACAGCTTAATGCCGGCGCTTTACCCGTGCCTATGAAAATTGTCCAGCAACTGGATGTGGATGCTACTCTGGGAGCTGATTCCTTAAGAAAGAGCTTTGTGGCTGGAGAGATAGGAGTGGCCGCCGTCATCCTGTTTATGGTCCTTTATTACCGTCTACCCGGCTTTGTGGCCTCCTTAGCCCTCGGTGTGTATGGCATTTTGCTACTGGCTATATTCAAGCTGTGGCCGATAACCCTGAGCCTGCCAGGTGTTGCCGGATTCATCCTCTCTCTGGGTATGGCAATTGATGCTAATGTCCTCATATTTGAGCGTATGAGAGAGGAGATGCGGGGGGGACGCACGGTTGTCGCTGCCGCCGAGACCGGGTTCCACAGGGCCTGGCCTGCAATCCGGGACGGCAACTTTACGACGATCATATCTGCAGTGATCCTGCTGTGGTTCGGCAGCCGCTTCGGAGCGGTACAGGTTACCGGGTTCGCCGTAACTCTAATTATCGGCGTATTAACGAGCATGATTACAGCCATCATAGTAACCCATTCGTTCTTAAGGGCCTTTCTGGCGACTGGCTTTGCCAAAACGGCCTGGATGTTCAGGTAATAAGGAGAAAGCATGTTAAATCTGGTTGGAAAGAGATACTGGTTTTTTCTGGTTTCAGCCATTATCGTTATACCGGGTCTTATATCACTATTTTTACCTAACGGGCTTCAGCGTGGGATTGAATTTACCAGTGGCTCCAGTTTGACCTTCCACTTTGAGAAACCGGTAGAACAGGCAGATTTGCGGGAGGCCTTGACCGGCCTCGGGCACGACGAAGCCATCATCCAGCGCACCGGGGGAGGGGATTTCCTGGTCCGTACCAAGGAGATAAATAGAGATGAAAAAACAAAACTGGAGGACGGCCTGAAGTCCCGTTTCGGCGAGATGACTACACTGGACTTCTTTTCCGTGTCGCCCCTGGTTGCGGCTGAGGTGGTAAAGGCTGCCATTATCGCCGTTATAGCCGCCTCCATTGCTATGCTGATATACATTGCCATCGCCTTTAGAAAGCTACCGCGGCCATGGCGCTATGGGGCGACGGCGATCATCACCCTCATTCATGATGTGTTGGTGGTATTAGGCATCTTTTCAATCCTAGGCAGGGCCTTCAATACCCAGGTGGATGCCTTGTTTATCACCGCCATCCTTACAGTTGTAGGTTACAGTGTAAATGATACCGTGGTAATATTTGACCGCATCCGGGAGAATATGAGCCGGGGGGTTACCAAGGTATATGAGACACTGGTGAACCGGAGCCTGGTTGAGACTCTGGCCCGCTCCCTGAATACCGGCCTGGGTACCATGCTTACGATTTTTGCCATGTACCTTTTCGGGGGTGTGACTATCCAGACTTTTATGTTGGCCCTTCTCATCGGTATCACATCCGGGACTTATAGCTCATTCTTCGTTGCGGCAACAATGATGGTAGTCTGGGAAAACAAGGAGTGGAAGACCTGGTTCAGAAAGCGGGAAACCAAACCTGCCTGAGGTAATTAATAATGTTTGGCGCCAAAGACGGAGCTGCAGCTAAAGCTGCCAGCGTTCCTCTTGTTTCTATAACGGTACTTATTGCTGCAAAAGTGGTGGTAGGAATTGTTACCGGCAGCATTAGCGTGCTGGCAGATGCTTTTGATAGCATGGGCGACCTGCTGGCGGCTATTATCTCCTTTTTCAGCCTGCGCTTTGCTGCCAAACCCCCGGATGAAGGCCATCCATACGGTCATGGTAAAGCGGAAAATATCAGTGCTACGATTGAATCCGTAATAATCTTTGTGGCTGGTTCCTACGTCATCTTCCGTGGAATTCAAAAGTTAATTATCGGCACCCATTTAGAGCTCCTGGACGTAGGTATAGCGGTAATGGCCGTTTCCACACTGGTAAACCTGTTTGTGGGCCGGTATCTTTTTCGCGTTGCCCGTGCCACCGGTTCCCTGGCTTTGGAAGCCAGCGCGCGACACCGCAATACCGATTTATACACTTCCCTATCCATTTTTATTGGACTGATTTTTGTCCGATTTACAGGATTCACCATCCTTGACCCTATTATCGCCCTGGGTATTGGTTTACTGGTCCTTAAGACTGCTGTTGACGTTTACCGTAAATCTTTTGGCGGTCTGCTGGATGAACGGCTATCCCAGCCTGAGGAAGCTATGATTGTATCCAGTATCCAGGAACACGTGCGGGACTCGGTCACTTTTCACGAATTGAGGACCCGTAAGGTAGGCAGCACCCCGTATATCGAGCTGCATTTAGTCATGAGCAAGAACATCACCTTGGAGAATGCTCATGCCATGTGCGACCACCTGGAAGCCGATATCAAGTCCAAGATACCAAATGCGGTAATTACCATCCATTGCGAACCACGGGAGGGCGAAACCACGTTTTCTAATGTTTGAATGACCGGTGATAAAGGGTCCGGTGAAATAGTCTTCTCCCTGTCGTTATTGATTCGATACTCAGGACATCGGTAAGGTATGGTATATTAACAGACACAACCGATTCAGCGAAGCAAAGGAGATGGAACAATGCCACAGCAATCTCCTCCCCCGACCTTTACACTGCTGGTAGATTCTAATCCCAAGGGTGCATCTATCTATCTCAACGGCCAGTTTCGAGGCACCACACCTTCAACTGTCCCTGGATTAAAGGGCAGCTATTCCGTAAGGGTGGCGCTTTCCGGTTATCACGAGCATACGGAAACAGTGAGTGTATCCAAACATGAGTCTGTTTCCTATGCCTTAATGCCTATCGTTTGTGTTCTGGCAGTGGATTCCAAACCGAAGGGAGCAGCTTTATACATCAACGGATTACTGCGTGGTAATACACCGGCTAAGATATCAGGGACGAGGGGTAGATATTCTCTCAAGCTAACCCTGCCCGGCTACCGCGACTACGATGCAACAGTAGATGTTGCCGGGATGACCGAGGTTTTGTGTAATCTATCTCCATCGGGTAAATCAAAATCATAAAATGTCATTCCGGCCCTGAGCCGGAATCCAGAGATAGGAGTCTGGCTGGGATTCAGGGATTCCCGCCTACGCGGGAATGACAAAGTGGCTATTTTGGGGGGAACCGTTCATGCCCCCTTGCAGGGGCACCATGAAGGATGAAAACAGCATACACAATCTCTCGCCCCTTTTGGGGAGAGAATTAAAGAGAGGGGCGTTTTTCAGTCCAGTTACATTCACCTTCTGCCTCACCTCTCCCTTTTAGGGCGAAGAAAAAAAAGATATTTTCGGGTGAAGCCTTTTGGAGGAAACTATGAACAACAACCAGAACGATGTAGTAATTGTGGGCGCTGCAAGAACGCCCTTTGGCAAATACGGCGGCTCGCTGAAAGATATTGACTATTATGACCTCGGCGCAATCCCCATGAGGGAGTTGCTGAAAAGAGTTAAGCTCAGTCCTGAGGTAGTCGGCGAGGTCTTCTGGGGCGTGGGCGATACTTCGGCCTGCAAGGACCCTTATACACCCGTCGCCGCCAGGCAGTCGCTTATCAAGGCCGGCTTACCCCACGAGACCCCATCCATCTCTTTCGATATGGCCTGCGTATCGGCGATGCACGCTGTCAAGCTGGCGGCCATGACCATAAAGCTGGGTGAGATAGATGCAGCCATAGCCGGCGGCGCTACCTCCTTCAGCCAGGAACCTCTTATCGCCAGAGGACTCAGATTTCAGGGTTTCCGGCTGGGCGATGTTAAGTTGGAAGACCCCCTGTTTGCCCTGGGTTACAAAGACTATAATCCCGTAGCCGTGGATAGCGACAAAGTGGCCGCCGAACACGGAATAAGCCGGCAGGAGCAGGACGAGTGGGCGCTGCGCAGCCATGTCAACTACGGTAATGCCTGGAAGGTGGGTAAGTTCAAAGACGAGATAATGCCCCTGAGCATTCCCCAGGAAAAGGGGGAGCCAAGGGTACTGGATATTGACGAGCAGTACCGGCCGGATACCACCCTGGAAAGGCTTTCCAAACTTAAAACCGTATATAATACAAAAGCTATTACAGCGGGCAATGCGCCGGGCATGAATGACGGCGCTACTGCAATCCTGCTGATGACTCGAAAAAAAGCCAAGGAACTCGGTATGGAGCCTCTGGCTACCGTAGTCGCCCAGGTCTCGATAGCTATCAATGCCAGCCGTCTACCTGATGGGCCGGGCTATGCCATGCAGAAGGTCTTAAAGCGAGCCGAACTGAGTATTGACGATATAGCGGCCATAGAAATAAACGAGGCTTTCGCTTGCGTGCCACTGATATCAACTAAAATATTGGCAGGAGACGACAGGCACAAGTTAAAGCAGATAAGGGATAAGACAAACATCAACGGCAGCGCCATAGCCATCGGCCATCCGAACACCGCCAGCGGGGCCAGGATTATCATGAACCTGATGTATGAGCTAATGAGGCGGGGCGGCGGCTACGCCCTGGGCGCTATCTGCGGTGGGCTGGCCCAGGCCGATGCGACGGTGATTAGGGTGTAGAGTAAGGGCGAGGGAATTAGTTAAGTTAAGAAACACTACAATGAGCCAAGAAATTGACCAAGATCTGTGTTATCGAGTTCCTCTTTTGTCATCTCCATAGCTATGCGCCAATTGTCTTGTTTACCCCAAGCGGGAGATGCGATACCTAGGCTCTGATATGGTGAGAGTGCCATATATGTCTCACCTTTAGCTAGCTTGATGGCTCTATCTGAAAAGTAATTCTCGGTGGCACGACGCATAAGGGTATGGCAGTGTATTCCTAAGGTTTCGCATGTTGCTACAAATGCCTGCCGCTCAGTAGAAATGGCCGCATTCTCACTGTCTACCTCGCTGTCTATTACGGCAGAAATATTCAGGGTTATACGAAGCATCTCGTTGAGTTCACATTCACGGTCACCATTTATCATGCCAGATCCACCCAGAGGTAGCACAACGATTTTGTGATCTTTCTTGTAAAACCGCAAGAATTGTTGAAACGTTTTAATATCTGTTGGTCCTTCTACAAGAAGGACTTTATCAAACCCAAGTTCCTTATACCCGGAGAATCCGAGTTCACCTAGGAACTCGGAAAGACTAGCTGTAGAATTGAAATCCCTTAGTAGGCTCTGGCCTTCACCAATCTTTTTCAAACAATAGATATGGTCAGCACACGACCTAGCTAGACCGATGTTGTGGGTACCAAAAAGCACGCCGTTTTTAACATAGGAGGCGAGGGTAATCAGGAAATCAATCTGCAATCGGGGATGTAAATTCTGCTCAGGCTCGTCAATCATTATATAAGATGGTTGTGCCAAAGCGATATTAATAAAGGTTACAAGGAACTGGGCAAAGCCGGAACCTATGTCGGTTAGTCTATATGGCTTGCTGTCAATCCTTACCTTGAAAGTTCGAACATCGTCTGAGGCGTCTATCTCTAAAGTTTTGAACTCGAATATCCTTTTAATATCGTCTGTCAGCTTCATTGCAAGGTTATTGAGTTTGATGTTATCACCTGTCTTGAATTGGCGCCATTTGGTGATAATTTCCTGGCCAATTGTGATATCGAAATATGTTCTGTCTCCAGTTACATTAAGGACATTCCTGAAGGCTGCTATATAAAAAGTATTGGTTAGAGTCTCAAAAACGGGTATCACGTCTACAACGTCAACAATAATACCATTGTTCTCGAAGCAAGTATTAGAGGTACTTTGTATAGGCAACAGTCGGTCAAACTGTATACGAGATCCAGAAGCGTAGAATGTTACTGTTGCTAGGTTTGTATCTCGTGCAATTTTTATCAATAGTTTATCAGGTTTGAGAGCTTTTAGAATTTGTGAAGGCGTTTGTCTCAAAAATTCAATTTCGATTGAAAGATCTCGTTTATTGGTGTTTGTAAACACTTCGGCTTGATCCAAGACGGAGGCGGCGAACGTGAATGGAATGCCATTGCCCATTAAATAGTTTTGGTAGGAGTATCGCATTCTGCTAAATAAGTCTCGAAACTCATAAAAGAACTTGAGAATAGATGACTTTCCAGAGTTATTAACACCAACAAATGCTGTAAGTCCATTACGAAAGGCAATTCGGGCCGGAGATTCATCGGGAAAACATCTATAGTTTTTGAGCGTAATAGTAACATCCATATCTCAGATTGCTACTCCTTTCCCCTAGATTTCTGAACTTGCACGGCACTTCGATTGAGGCATTGCTACTATTATATCAAGAACATCTGCCAAGAACAGGTATTTGCTAACCACGACTCCTAAAAAACACCCTACTGAATCTACGTCCTGGGTAAGGTCGCTTTTGATTAACATAGGTGATATAATACTGCCCAACATGAAAATAAACATCAATGGCTTAGGTACTATCGGTAGTTCGGCGGGGAGACCACCTAAACCATGTATTTTTAATAGACTAGCTTGGCTACACGCATGAACCTACAATGTTTTTGAAAACGGTCATTCCGAGCCGCAAGGCTACAAGCACGTACCTGCCGAGGAGGAGGGAAGATGGTTAGGCTGGATCAGGAAGAAAAAGAATTGCTGGAGTCTTTTGAAAAGGGAGAGTTGCGGCCGGTGGAGGAGCGGGCCTCCGAATTGGAGCGGTACCGGAAATACGCTCGCGCCGCTCTCAGGAAGGACATGCGCGTGAATATCCGCATCTCGAAGGGAGACCTCGAGGCGCTCCAGAAACGGGCGATGGATGAAGGTATCCCTTACCAGACGCTCATGGCGAGCATCCTGCACAAGTACGCGGGCGGCCGGCTGAAGGAGAGGAAATCCTAGCGGGCATCTCAGCGTCCCCGTCCGTTATGCCGGCCCTTCGGCTCTCATTGCTACATACAAGGGTTGCGCCCGTAAGCGAGCTATGCCCCGCCATTTGGCAGCCGGAAAAAGCTGTCTCTCCCTGGAAGGGCTGATTGCACGACAGTTTTTCAATATTCAACAGAGGAAAGATGTTTAGGAGACGTATTGTATTGTCATCCTGGAGTCCGCCGGCGGGGGACGAAGGATCTCAGGGTAGGGTGGTAGCCAGGAATAAAGTCACTCCTCCTCCCTGAGATGTAATCTTATTTTGTTAACTGACAGCACGCCCCGTGGATAGGGTTTTTGTGTCTATACCCCAGACTAAAATCTGGGGTATTGTAAATACCCACTAGGTGAAAATTAGCACATATTTCAGGCGTATCTTATTCCTTCCGAGAATCCACGGATTGGAATAATGTACGGACTTGACGCAAGTAGCTAAGCTATTTAAAGTATTAATTGATGAGCCACCTCCCTGATTTTGAACAAGAAAAACCTCCATTCTCCCTCATCCGAAAAATAGCACGCGGACTTATGCCAGTAATGGTATTCAATGACAACTAAAAGTATTATCATAATCGGTGGGGGGGCTGGTGGCATGATGGCTGCCGGCCGCGCCGCCGAACTGGGCGCCAGCGTCGTCCTGCTGGAGAAGACCGGGCGCCCCGGCAACAAACTCCTCATCAGTGGCAAGACGCGCTGCAACCTGACCAATACCAAAGAGATGGATGACTTTATCGCTATGTACGGCCCCAACGGCCGCTTTCTCTATAGCGCCTTTCACCGCTACTTCCGCGATGACTTACTGGCCTTTTTCCGGCGCTACGGCGTGGAGACCAAAAACGAATCTGATGGACGGATTTTCCCCATCTCCGACGATGCCCGTGATATTACCAATGCCCTGGAGCAGTACATGGCAACCCACGGCGTCCGGGTGCTCACCGGCGTCAGGGTAACCGGGATACAGGTCGTTAACGGGCAGGTAAAAGGTGTGCAAGCAGAGAAGGAGTTTTTCCCGTCTACAGCCGTAATCCTGGCGGCTGGCGGCGCCTCGTATCCGGAGACCGGCTCCACCGGAGATGGCTACCGCCTCGCCGCTGCTCTCGGCCACACTGTCACCAAACTGCGCCCGGCTTTAGTCCCCTTGCGCGTCTCAGAAGTCCAGCGGGCTAAGAGTATGCAGGGCACGAGTCTGCACAGCGTACGCCTGACCGCCTATCGGTGCACCGCCGACGAGATCAATCCCTCGCTCACGCCAACCGCCGATTGCGGACGCGGCATAAGTGACAGGCAGCCTTCCCGGCAAATCATCGAAAGCCGAATGGGGGATGTGATGGTCACCCACTTTGGCATCGGAGGGCCGATAACATTGCTGATGAGTCTGGCAATCGTGGACACACTGGATAATGGCCCCGTCAGCGTGTCCATTGACCTGAAACCGGCCCTTGATGAAAAACAACTCCGCCAGCAGCTTCAGCAGGACTTCGACCGCTACGGTAAGCGCAGCTATAAGAACATCCTCGGTAGC
>Ga0209514_10007668_pt1 | contig 12641 bp, 12 predicted proteins | sample Subgrocontami58m_FD_187452 | JGI IMG/M metagenome (GOLD analysis project Ga0209514, IMG submission 187452) | Subsurface groundwater microbial communities from S. Glens Falls, New York, USA - GMW37 contaminated, 5.8 m (SPAdes) (version 3) | ecosystem: Environmental > Aquatic > Deep subsurface >...
ATCTCGACGTGCTGCTGTCCGGCTGCGACGTATTCTGCCTCGCTTCTCTTTGGGAGACCTTCGGATACGTCCTGTTGGAAGCCATGGCTGCGAGACTGCCCATTGTTGCCACTTGCGTTGATGGCATACCGGAAGTAACCGGCGATGGGCAGTGCGCGCTGCTGGTGCCGCCGGCAAATGCAGCCGCGCTTGCAGCTGCTCTTATTGCGCTGCTGAAGGACGGTGCACAGCGTGCGATGCTTGCCGAACAGGGACGGCAGCGCGTGGTGCGCGAGTATACTCTCGCGCGAATGATAGGCCGCGTCGAGGGTATCTACGAGGAACTCCTGGAGCGGGTTTCCGCGCGAGGATGAGACGCGGATGCGGCGCGATACGGTGCCATCGGGTCTTACGCTCGGTGCGCTGGGTGTGCTGCGACGGAACCAGAACAAGTAGCGCCAATAACAATAATGATCGGGGTAAAATGCTCTTATGACCAAAGCGAAACAGATTCTAAAACGGCCCGTGCTTCTTCTGTTGCTGCATTTGGGCAAGTTGTTCAAAAGATTATTTGACAAATCTTTTGACGGGAAAAACATTAGAAATATTCTGATTTTTCAATTGGGAGGGATTGGCGACGTCTTAATGGTTTTTCCCGTATTCGAGGCCCTGTCGAAGGCATATCCTGACGCAAGAATCACTTCACTTACAGAACACGGAAGTGATTTGTTTAAGCTTATGCAAGGTCGCAATTCGAAATGCGTGCATCTTAGAATGGATTTCAACAAAGGGTATCTTTACAAATTGTCTCAAATTGTGAAGTTAAGAAGACACTCCTATGATCTGATCATTGTTCCCTCGCGCGGCGACGGGTTGATCGAATGTTCCATAATCGCTTTTCTAATAGGCGCGCCATATAGGGTCGGTTTTACTGCACGTGGCGCGGGGTTTCTCCACACAAACAAGATTGAATTCAGGGAAGACGCATACATCGTAGAGCAAAACCTTAATCTCTTGAGATGTATCGGCATAGAGGCTGATAGCAGCAAGATATCGCTGAAGGTTCCCGAAGAGGATATGGCATTTGCGGAAGGCCTGCTTCAAAAGCATGTAAGTGACGGTGAAATGCTGGTCATTATTCATCCGTGGTCCAAGAACCACAGTGAGTTCAAAAGCTGGCCGCTTGGAAACTATATTGGCCTCTCGAGAATCATCCTCAATAGCTACAAATCAAAAATCTTTTTGATGGGGAGCCGTTCGGAACGGGAGTCGTCCGGCCGCTTTGCGGAGAAATTGAGGCACAACGGGCTGATAGACCTGACGGGTGAAACATCGCTTTTGCAAACGGCGGCCTTGATTCAAAGGGCGGCGCTCTTTATTGGTAATGATTCAAGCCTTCTTCATGTGGCAAATGCGCTAAACGTTCCTTCCATAGGTATTTTCGGCGCTACTTCTTCAAGGCAGCTCCTTTCGCCCGGGAATAATAGCACCCCTATATTCAATAGAAATGTTCCTTGCCGTCCCTGTTATGTCCACCAGCCGCTTTTTCGATACGTGTGCAAATATGATTATGAGTGCCTTAAGACGATTTCGGTCGAAGAGGTTATGGAGCTTGTGCGGGAAAAATTGAATTCCTCATACAAAGAACAAGATCAGAATCGAAAGATTTCAGTATTTCACTGATTTGTTTTTGCGGGAGGCGATTGTTTCACGGTTTGGACGCACTACGTAAGCACCCGAATCAGGTCGCGCAATGGAAGGGCCAGTTTCTCGAGCGCGCCGGCGGGCAAGAACGGCGCAGCGGCCCCGAGCCTGGACGCGGCCGACACGATAAAGGCGACCACATTCTTGTTGAGGCAATAGGGCTAATTCAATATGACCACGAAATCCCAGTTCTTGATTCGACCACTTATAACCGTCTTGTTTTTGATACCGACGCTCGGGTCAGCTCAACTGGGTGATCCGGCCGCCACCTCCTCTCGAACGAGGACCGGAACTTCAGCTGTCTTAGGCCAACCCATAACCATATTTGCCGACAAAACTCTCGGCGCGCCGACGCTAAAGCAAGGATTTGTCCATGGCATTACCTACAACGACTCCACCGACTACACTCAGACCATCAAGCTCATATCAGCGTTGAAGCCAAAGTCTTGGAGGCTCGGTGTGGATGATAATACTGTCTATGGCTTTGCGTTAATACGATCGAATTTTCCCAGAATACTCGGCACAAAGTTCGCGACCGGTCCTCAGGGTTGGTTCGCCTGGCAACATAGACATGGATGGAAAGGTAATCCTGGAGAAGATAGTCCCATACGAGTGGCCCCAGCTTGCGACCCCGCAACAGATGAGGGCTGCTTTAAGTCCTTTGACGATCTAAAAGCAGTTTGGGCATCAAAGACGGAAACCTGGATTCAGGGAATAAATAGGTATAACCGGGTTGTTGATTATTTTGAGCCTTTCAACGAGCCTGAGGATCAGTACCACAGCTGGCGGGGCGTTTCGGAGCAACGATTGTTTGAGCTTTTCCGGATATTTCATGATGTTGTACGAAGGAACCGCCCAAATGCAAAAATTATTGGACCCTCGATGGCAAGTTACGATAGGAACGTAATCGGTCGGTTCCTTAGGTTTGTTGTGCAGAACAATCTCCGTCTCGATGGCGTTTCTTGGCACGCATACCAGACACCGAACCTCGTTCCGGCGCAGGCTAACGAAATCCGAGCGTTTTATAGAGCAGAACCCAGGCTCTGCAATCCCACTTGTCCAGAGATACGCACCGACGAGTATGGTCCGGGTGAACATCACCTGTCTTCCGGCTCCGGGGTCGTATGGCTTTATTATCTGGAGAAAGCCGGCGTTGACTACGCCAGTCGAGGGTGCTTCGACGTCGAGAGCGGGGGAGAGAAATGGTCAGACTGCTGGCATGGCTTCAGCGGCATGCTGCTTAAAGACAACGTGACGCCCCAGCCGGTCTACTGGGCTTACAAGGCATACGCGGATATGACCGGCGTAAGAATTTCTTCCGAGACATCCGACATTGCTACGGTCGCTATTGCCAGCAGAGATGACGCCAAGAAAGAACTTCGAATCCTTGCCGGAAAGTATAACGTGGGTGTGAAATCGGGAGCGGTTACTATTGTTGTTAATAATTTCCCTTACAACAGCAATTCGGTCGAGGCGGTAATAAGCCGGATTCCGAATATGGGAAACACTCCGAAGGCGCTTCCAACGCTTCCCTCCCCGGAAAAGAGAACTATCACAATCAACAGCAAGATTTTGACGATTACCATAGATAACTTCTCCAGCGGCGAAGCCTACAGTATTACGTTACGGTCGTAAGCTTCCACGTAACGAGGCGAAAGTGAGAGCCACCACCGTTTCGGGCGTCGCGCAAGGCCCGCATTGGTCCTCCTCCTGGCCTATCTTCTGGACCGTTGCCGGCGTGCTGCTTGTTGTGATGCTGGCGCCGCTGGCAATCCACCAGTATCCCGGGTTCGTGGACTATCCCAATCACTTGGCACGGCTGCACATCCTGGTGGGCCAACTTCCGGATGGCTGGCAAGATTATTACTCGGTGCGTCACGTGCTAATTCCAAACCTGGCACTTGATCTCATATGCCCTGTGTTTGTCGGCTTGGGTCTTGATCCGAACGCGGCGCTGCGGTTGTTTGTCGCGCTCGCGATGACTGGTTTCGCGGGGGGCACGATTGCCGTCGGAATCGCAGCGACAGGCTCGCCACCATGGATTGCGCTTGTGGCATTTCCAATTGCGTACAACAGGTATTTGGTGTTGGGATTATTGAACTATCTCTTCTCTGTCGGCCTCGCGTTGCTGCTGCTGGCAGCATGGTTGCACAGCCGAAGGCTGGACGCGAAGTGGCACAGGACAGGATGGCTGCTCGTCTTGTCTCTGGGCGCCCTGGCACTGCTTACCAGCCATCTGGCGGGCTATGGTCTATTTCTTCTCGCGGCTTTCGGTTACGAACTCGGTGTGTTCGTCGGGACCGGCGTCGCGTGGAGGAAGAAATTGCACAACCCGCTATCATTGGCGCTTGCGGTGGCGCCCAGCGCGCTGATCTATTTGTTCGTCTTCGATCACTCTTCCGGTTTTAGCGTGAGCTATGGGCCTTTGCTGTATAACAAAGTAACGGGATCCCTGTCTCCTTTTTTCTCTTATACGCCTGGCTATGCCGTCGCAACGATCACGGTATTCGTCTTTTGCGGCTGGGCCGTGTGGCGGTTTCGAGATGCTCATGGAAAGCTGGGCTGGCCTCTTCCGGCGGCACTCACACTGATCGTTCTTGTTCTTGCTTTCTTCGTGCTCCCGACCGGCATCATGGGCCATGACCAACTGGACAAGCGGCTTCCCGTTTTCGTGCTTGCACTGGGTTTAGGTCTGCTGGTGGTCCCGTACACGCCTCGCCTAGCCGCGACATTGGTTTTTTGTTCTTTTTTGCTGATGGCGATAAAGACGGCGGAGATCGGTGTAGCTTGGGAGAAGAGCACTCAATCTTTCACAGCGATACGCAGCGCGACGCAAACCTTGCCTCTTAAAGCAAGGCTGATTTCGTTTTCGTTCGGCCCAAACGTATTGGCGGCATTCCCACCGGTCCGTCACGCAGGCGCCTTTGCGGTCATTGAAAGGGCGGCATTTATTCCGTCCTTGTTCGCGTATCCCATTTACAGTATGTCCGTGGCATACAAGGCAATTCCCGCCGCCATGGCATCCCTCGCGCGCGGTGGCTCTTGGGGCGATCCCAACGATGTGGATTGGAAGAATTATTGCAACGCCTATGACTTCATATTGGTCACTTTCCAGTATCCCCTTGGAAGCTGGCCACCCTGCATGACCGAATACGCAGCGGGCGCCGGCTTCGCAATCTTCAAAACGACCAGGCGCGAGCATACGCAGTGACGCCGAGTCGGTGCCCGAAGCGTCACCGCAATGGTGTCACTGGGCCTCCAACCCTCTGGAGTAGCCCCCAATTCAACCGGACACGGGTGCACGAGCAGGAGATAGGCATATGCCTGGTGCTACGACTAGCGCTTCCAGTGTCGATGCGTACGAGTTCTCCTTTCGGCGCTTCGTGGAACTCCACTTCATAGCGGTATGAAGTTCCGGGCAGATTACAATTCTGTATGCCTCTCGAACTGGCCATAATTATCCCCACGTATGACGAGCGTGATAACGTATGCGCGGTAGCCGCAGCCGTTGATAAAGCATTGACTGGTATCAGTTGGGAATTAATATTTGTGGACGACAATTCCCGTGACGGTACCTTTGATTTAATCCTCGAAATGGCGCGGCGCGATTCTCGAGTGCGCGGTATCCGCCGTGTCGGGCGGCGTGGCCTTGCTTCGGCGTGCATTGAAGGAATGCTCGCAACCTGCGCAATTTACATCGCGGTGATGGATGCCGACCTGCAGCATGACGAGGCTTTGCTCTCGGCAATGCTTACCGAGCTCCGCCGAGGCGACTTGGATCTCGTAGTGGGTAGCCGTTACATAGACGGCGGAAGCGTTGGGGATTGGACCGCTCTGCGCGAACGGGGAAGCCGGTTCATGACTTGGCTGGGGCAGGCGCTGTTGAAGGTGAAAGTTGCCGACCCGATGAGCGGATTTTTCATGCTCAAGCGAACGTTTTTGGATCGAGTGCTACCTCGACTTTCCGGAATCGGATTTAAGGTCCTGATCGACATCATCTCTTCGGCTCGAGGTCATGTGCGCATCAAGGAGCTACCTTATAAATTTAGGCCCCGCTCGGCGGGCACAAGCAAGCTCGACACGTTGGTCGTCTGGGAATATTTTCATCTTCTCCTCGACAAATCATTGGGTCGGCTGATACCGGTCCGATTCGCCGCGTTTTCCGTCAACGGGGGAGTGGGGCTGATTTTTCACTTAGCAGTGCTAGGTATTCTTTACAGGCGAATGGAAATTGACTTTTATACTGCCCAGGCTCTAGCCACTTTGGTTGCCATGACCAACAACTTTTTTCTTAACAATTTGCTTACCTATCGAGACCAGCGGTTCCGCGGTCTTGCTATCTTCGCGGGATTGGGAGGCTTCTATCTGGCGTGCGGTCTGGGCGCGATGACAAACCTTCAATTAGCCGAGTTCCTTTTTGGCTACGGCGTTCCATGGTCGGTCGCCGGGATTGTGGGCGCCTTAGTAGGAGCGGTATGGAACTACGCTGTGACATCATCGCTAGTTTGGCGTTCTCGCTCACCGTGACAATCACGCACACGCCGCACATTGACCAACGAATCGGAGCCAATCCGATGTCTACCGCTTGCCTCGTGGAACTACTCATCTTCTCCGCCTTGAAGACTTAGTCCCGTTTATTGCGGTGGAAAATACAAATTGTCTTGCAATGAGGAAATTCAACAGCATTCCGCAAAAAATACCAAACACTTGCCCGACAAAATGGAGGCTGACGCCGAAAATGAAAATAATTGAATTGAGAACTATAAGATTGATTAGCAAGCCCCACACATTTCCAAACAAATAATACATGAACTGCCGGAGATTTATGGGGTTATCTTCGTTTTCTGGGCCGAAAGTCCAGCGGTGATTGAATAAATAATTATGAGCGACGGCCACCCCAAACGCACAAACAGAGCCTGCATTCACACCAAAGTTTGCATACACTACCGCAGCGTAATAGACAAAGAAGTTAATCGCAGCGCCCACTGCCCCTACGAACCCGAATCGCAGTAACTGCGGGATTATTCGATGGTTCACAGGATTGCCGAACAAATCACGCAAATGGTTCCTCATCACCCGTTCTCTCCATCCCTATCGCTTCAAGACTGAGCGGGTACATACGGCGGCAGGGCGCGAAAGCGACGCTCGCACGCTCGAAGTGGTAGTACAATTCGCGGTCGTCGGACGGTCCCCCCATGCGGTAAGTACTGCCTTAATTGGATGGACAATTGAAACTGCAATCCGGGAGTAGTGTACAGAAGGCATCGCCGCGAGGGTCGCCCCATGGAGAGGTGCTGGCTGCTGCGGTGGCTGCGAATCGCGGCCCACTGCGCAGTTTTGATCGAAATCGATCGCGTGCGACGCTGAATGGCGACGTGAAGAATATTCCGCTTATGCAAGTACGCGTATACCTTACCTGCTTTCTACTGGAACCCCGCCTGCAATCTAATGCGGACGCGCTCCTGCTCATCGAACCGACGCGACAATAATGAACGTAATCGATCGCGGGATGCGCGCCGCGGCGGCATTATCGGGCAGGCGGCTCGGTGCGGCAACGGCGCTGGGCGCGGGGGCTGGTTTGGTGACGGCATTCGACGGACCGATTGCTCACGCCTTCGATTGGCTTTGGTTTGCGCGGCAAGTGCCTTACGTATTGAGCTTGCTGGTCCTGGCTGCCGCGCTGACGGGGGTGCTGGTCGCCCGGCATCGCACGCTGCTGTGGCGCGATCAGTTTGCGCTCGCGACAGTGGCGATCGTCTTCAGCCTTCACCTGTCGGCAATCGATTTAGGGCCCATCAATCCGCTCAACATAATGATCGCGGTAGTGTGCATGCTCTGGCTACTGCACCGTTTCGTTGACCACACGGCGTCGTGGAGTCCGTCAGGATTCTTCCATCTCACCGTACTGTTTATGGCATGCATCCTGGCGTCGGCGTTGAACCACGACTGGCGCGATATTTTGCGCGGCTGGGTTACGCTGCTCCCGAAACTGGTGTTGGTCCTGATCTTGACCGATATCCTATACGACCGGCGGCACGTCGACCTTGCCGTGCGGGCTCTGATCACCTCTTGCGCGATCGCCGCCATCGTCGGCATGGTGCAGAGCGGTCTTTACTTTGGCTACCAATTGGAAACAACCCTGGTGGGGCCGGACGAATCGCGGTTCGTGACCATTGCCGGCCTGCCCGTACTGCGCGCCGCCGGGCTGCAGAGCACGCCGCACGATTATGCGCTGCCGCTTGCGGTAGCCGTCCCGATCGCTCTGTTCCTGGCTGGTAACGCGCACGGCTGGCGCCGTGCATGGCTTGTCGCCGCAGCATTTTTGGCTCTGGTCGGGGTAATCCTGAGCGTGGTACGCGGGCAATGGCTCGGCGTGTCGGTTGGCTTGGTTCTGTTGCCGCTCGTTGCCCGACCCCGGCTCACTTTGGCTCTGTGGGCTCCGCTTGGAATTGGCCTGTTCGCGGTGGCCATCGCAAGCGGTCTGCTGCCTTTGGCAGTGCGCGCCGTCGAAGGCATTAACGAATCGGGCAGCGCCGTGCGCCTGGAGCTACTGGGCGTCGGAATCCAGGCAATAATGGACCATCCGTTAAAAGGCGTTGGTATCGGTAACTTTGGATCATACTTCGTAAACTTCGAACGCTACCCGGTGCATAATGCGTTGATCCAGGCGGCGAGCGAGCTGGGCGTCATCGGAGGCTTGACATTCGTCACCGCTCTTGCGTGGGTTGCCGCGCGCCTGGTGAATGGCATCCGCGCCGTATCGGACGCCGATGCTTGCCATCAGCTCAAAGCATTGCTTGTGGGCTACCTGTGCCTGCTGGTGGCAATACAGCTCGCGCCGGCGGCGGACAACGCATTTGTCTGGTTCTATTTTGTTCTGGCGGATTCGGCGGTGCGCGTTGCGCTGCGCGAGGCCCGTGGCAGAACGCCAATTGCGCCGGAGCGCGGCGAACAGCGGTTGGGCTCGCTCCGCTCGGGAATATGACCCAAGAGCCATGCAGACCATGTCGTTTGACTACTACTGGCTTGTACTGGTGCGCATGCGCGCAGTCGTATTTTTGACGATGGCCGCGGCGGCGACTACGAGTTATGTGACCAGCTGGCTGATCGATCCCTTGTACGATGCGCGTTCAGTGTTCTATGTCGTCGATGCCGCCGACACGGGTGGGGTAATTCTCTCCGGAACGGCGGGCAAGCTGGGCGCGCAATCCCCAGGCGTTTTCCTGCCATCGCCCGTCGAGGCCGTGATCGCCTCGCACATCGGGATCCTTCGGACGGATGTCATCCGCAAAGGAGTGCATGAGCGAGTACCGCAAAAACCGATTCGACAGCTTGAAAGCAATATCGACGTTTACGCACTACAGAAGTATCTACTCGGCACGCGCGCGTGGGACAAGGATCCTGAAGTCGCCGCGGCCGTGGCGAACGCCTATCCGGCGGCTCTTAACGAGTTCCTGCTGTCGGTGGCTACTCAACGCGCACAAGATAACTTGCGAGCGCAGCAGCAATCACGGGCCGAGTTGGAAACGCAGCTGAGAGCAGCCCGCAAACACCGGGAAGAATTCTTAGACCCTCACCACACACCCAGCGTAAAGAGCGAACTGGATAATCTTCTCGCACGCAAAGGCAGCCTGGAGTTTTCCATCGAGACGGCCCAGGCGCGCCTGCAGGGTATCGACCAGCGCATCGTGCTTGCCGAGGAGCAGCTCGTACGCGAGGCCCGGTTGTCGATGTCGAGCCTAGGCGCATTGTCGAGTTTGGTCATCCAGCGGCTGATGAAAGAGGTGTCAGACCTTGAAGCCGAACTCGCCGGGGCCCGAGTCGAATTCGACGGCAAGCTGGGGGATAAGCATCCCCGGATCAAATCGCTCATGGCGACACTCGCACAGAAGCAGCACGACCTGCAGCTGGAGAACACCGCCCTTCAGAAGAGCGAGGTGAAGATGCCCGGATCATTCTACGAGCAGTTGCGACGGGAGATTCTCAATTACTACAAGGATCGTACGGCGACCATGGCCGAAGTGGCAGAGAACCGCGTAACGCTTGCACGCCTTATGGCGCGCATTGACCGGCAACAGCCAGGCCTGTCCAAGGAGGCCGAGATCACTGCCGAGGTGGCGAACCTGGAGAGGATGCTCGAATACGCGGAACTCGCGGTTCGCAATACCCAGATCCAAACTGCGATACGGAGCAACCTCGTAGTGGTTCTGTCCGAGGCCAAGGCGGCGACCGAACCTAGAGTTCCGGCGCTGCTGTTCAATACATTCGTCGCCGCGGTGCTGGGTCTAATCGCCGGTGTCTACCTCGCGTTCGCTTACGATTGTTTTGTTCGCGCCCGCGCCACGCGCGGTACCGTTTAAGGTAGACAGCGGCCAACAAGACCAGACCCCATCACGAGAACAAACCATGTCCGATCAGGAATTCCCTGCGACCCCCTCCCAACCCGGTCAGTCAAGTCCCCGACCCGATGAACGGGGCTCTTTGCCGCCGTTCCTCATCGCGGCGTGCGTGCTGACAGGCGCCATATTCGGCCTCGCTACCGTTGCGTTGATCTGGCAGCTAGAGAGGATCTTCCATTGATAGCAGCGCTGCAAGCGTGATTGAGCGCCCGTCGGACATAAGCATGCTTTACGCCAAATGGTTGCAATTCTGTCGGCGGGGAGCCGTGATTGCCATCACCGTAAGTAGCGCGGTGGCCACCGCGCTGCTCGCCAGCTTTCTCATACCCGATATGTACGAATCGGCAACCGAGTTCTATCTCTCATCCGATGCTCAAGCGTTCGGACTGCTCTCGCGTAGCAGTCCGGCTGTTACGGCCTCACCTCTGCTTGGGAAGGAAAACGAGAGGTGGATGGTGAGCATTGCCGAGAGCGCCGCAGTGCGAGAACTTGTCCACCGCAGCGTGCCGCAAAAGAGCGTGGCAGAACTGGCCAAGGATGTGGATGTTGATCGCACGAGCAACCACATTATCAAGGTTAGGGTACTCGACCGCGATCCACAGCTCGCCGCAGTGATCGCCAATACCTATCCAATGGCTATCCAGGAATTCCTGCGCGCCGCCTCAGTCGTGCGCGGCAAGCAAACTAGCGCCGCCATTCAAGGCGAGATCTCCGAGCTGGATCGGGAAATCGTGGAGATGCAGCGCAAGATGCAGAGCCTGCTCGCGGATCAGCATTCGCCCGGAGTGCAGGCAGATATGCAGAAGCTCCTGGAGCGCAGGACCGCGCTTGAGACCGAGTTGGAGAAAGCGCGTGCGCGCCTGGAAGGAATCGATCAGCGCATCAGTGTCGCCGCGGGGCAGCTCGAGGCAGAAGCAACACTGCGCGGTGCGCTGTTCTCTCAGGACCAGCTGCGGCTGATGAAGGACGTCTCGGACGCCGAGGCGGATCTCGCCGCGGCCCGCGCAGAGTTCGATGGCAAGTACTCCGAGCACCATCCGAAAATCAAATCCCTCACGGTACGCCTTCAGCGGAAGCAGACTGAGCTCGAGCAGCAGACCGCCGCGCTAAAGGAAGCTGAGGTAAAGTCGGCTGAATGGTTTCACGAGCAGTTGCGGCGCGAGATTCTCGGGCTGTACAAGGACCGCAGCGCCGCTAAGGCGGAAATCATCAGCAGCGCCCAGTCCCTGTCGGACCTGGAAAAGCGTATCAGCAAGCTGCCGCAAGGCCTGCTGCGTGAGCAGGAGATCCAAACCGAGATCGATCGCCTGGAAAAATCGCGTGGCGCGCTGCGCCAGCGGCTGCGCGAGGCGCGTACCAATGCCGCGGTGGAGATCAGCCCCGTCGTGGTGGTGGCGACCGCGATGCCGGCCACCGAAGCGAAGTTCCCGCTGCCGTTGCTGAACGTCCTGGTGGCGGCGGTCCTCGGCCTGATTGCCGGGATCTGCGTGGCTTTGCAATATGACTTCGATGCTCGTGAACGTTCTGCAGCCGCAAGCTGAAATGGCCATGGCCGCGCACCGCTGGCTGCTCCGTTCCGGCATCCGGTTGCGGAATGGCGCAGCGGGCGGGCGCGGGGCGGTGCACCGCGCTTACGATGCGACGCATGGCGCTTTGCTGCCGCCTTACCCGGAGATCACCGGCTATGCGGTGCAGTTTCACCTGCGCTGGAGCGGCGACGCCGCGGAATTGGACATGTTTGCCGCGCGCGAGAGCGGCGAATGGTTGCTCTCGATCCAGGCGAACGACGCGTCACCGGCGGCGGGGGCTTTCCCCTACGCCGTGGATCGGAGCGGCGCGCACGGCGGTTTCTTCACCTTCGATTCCGCGATCGTCGGACATGCCCTGCTCGATCTTGCTGCAGCCACGGGGGATGAGCGATACCGCACCGCCGCGGAACACGCTGCGCGCTGGGTGCTGCGCCAGCAGCACGCCAACGGCGGCTTTGGCGCCGGCGTCGACGGCGTGTGGCCGGTGTCCTGGGCTTCCGACGACAACTGCCTGCACGGCAAGCTCGCGCTGTTTCTGGGCCGCATGTGGCAGGCCGAAGGGGCTGCAGCGTATCGTGCCGGAGCGCTTGCGCTGTTACGCTGGCTTGCAAGCTTGCAGCGTGCAGATGGCGGCATCGTGACTGCGTACGGGAGTGATTATGTCTTCGCCCACACCCATTGCTACGCGGTGGAAGGAATGCTGGCGGGCGCCGTGATTCTCGGCCAGCAGCAATATCTTGAGAACGCAGCGCGTGGCGCGGCGTTTCTCGCCGGCGTTCAGTGCGCCAACGGCGGCGTGCCGCGCTACGTCGGCCGGGGCGCTCTGCGTTATTTGAAAGAATGCAACGCGCGGCTGCCGTATGTGCGCATGCTGGCGCCGCACCTGGATGTCGGTGCCACGGCACAGGCGGTCCGCATTTGGACCTGGGTACGTGCGCTCCGCGGGGGTTTCGCGCGCAACATCGAGCGCGGCCTGGCGTGGCTGGCCGCATCCCAACTGCGCACGTCGGACGTGCACCTCGACGGCGGC